>Ga0184618_10000152_pt1 | contig 15768 bp, 11 predicted proteins | sample PLM0_30_b1_FD_133159 | JGI IMG/M metagenome (GOLD analysis project Ga0184618, IMG submission 133159) | Groundwater sediment microbial communities from an aquifer in East River, Colorado, USA - PLM0_30_b1 | ecosystem: Environmental > Terrestrial > Soil > Riparian zone | place: USA: East River...
TCGTCGCCGTACGATGGGGAGGATCGATCAGAATTCCGGAGTTTTTACAATTTAGGTCGTGAATTCCGCATTGAGGCGGCGCGGGAACGGGCCAAAGAGATGGTGGTGTTTGGCCTTATCGTTGTGGCGTCAGCGTGGCCGGTGATTTACATGGTCGTCACCGTCGTGAAATTGCTGAGCAAAGGCCGCCCCTCCCTGTAATTGCGCCGGTATTTTGAGCTATCGCGTAAAACGGCCGCCCGCGGCGGCGGTGTTGGACGACACCTTATTATCGTTTAGGCCAAAGGAACTCCCCGCGATATTGCGGCGTTTCCTCGGGGGCAAACCCGTGGCGCGTGACATTCTCGGTAACCACGCGCGGGAGCAGAAATTGCAGGAGATAATCTTCGCCACCGGCTTTCGTCCCCCCACCGCTCATTTTGAATCCACCGAACGGATGGCGCCCGACAACCGCCCCGGTGCAGGAGCGGTTGATGTAAACATTGCCCGCCTCAATTTGGGCTTTGGCCCGCTCGATGTTCGCCGGGCTGCGCGAGATGAAGCCGGCGGTCAGCGCGTAATCGGTTCCGTTCGCGACTTCGATTGCCTCGTCGAGATCGCGCACTTTCAACACGCTGAGCACCGGCCCGAAAATTTCTTCGCGCGCAATCCGCATATTTGGTTTCACATCTGTGAAAATGGTCGGAGGAATAAAATAACCTTCCGGCGGCATTTCCTTTGCTTGATAGGCGAGCGTTGCTTCGCTCTTGCCAATCTCGATGTAATCTAAAATGCGCCGGTAAGCAGCTTCATCGATCACCGGTCCGACCATAATGCCTGGTTCCTCAGGATCGCCGACGCGCAGACTCGCCGCGGCGGAAAGCAAACGCTCCATTACGCGATCGTAATTCTCTTCGAGAACAATAAGGCGCGAGAGAGCCGAACATTTCTGTCCCTGATAACCGAACGCGGAATAAATGGAATCGACGATGGCTTCGTCCAGATCGGCGTCGGAATCGATAATCATCGCGTTTTTGCCGCCCATTTCGCAAATGACGTGTTTTAGCTCCCGCTGGCCGGGACGCGTGATACCGGCCGACTCCCAAATCTTTAATCCGACTTCGCGCGAACCGGTGAACGCGATAAGATCGACATCTTTGTGGTCAACCAGATGCGCGCCAATCACGGATCCGTGGCCCGAGAGGAAATTCAAGACGCCGGGCGGCACACCAGCTTGCTCGAAAACTTGCATCAGCATCGCCGCACAGATGATCGATTGCTCGGAGGGTTTCATGATCACGGTGTTGCCGGTGACAAGCGCTGCTGAGGCCATTCCGCACAAGATTGCGATCGGGAAATTCCACGGCGCGATCACGAAAGCGACGCCGCGCGGCCAGTAATGGTGATAGCTTTCTTCGCCTGGAACGTGCTGTGTGAGCCGCGGGCGCCCGAGGCGCCGCATTTGCGCCGCGTAGAAGCGGCAAAAATCCACCGCCTCCCGGATATCGCCATCGGCTTCAGCCCATGGTTTGCCGACTTCGAAGACTTCGACCGCCGAGAGCTCATAGCGTCGGCGTTCCATGATTGCCGCGGCGCGTTCAAGCAAGAGCGCCCGCTCTTCAAATGACGTCCGACTCCACTTTTCAAATGCAGAGCGCGCAGCTTTGACGGCGCATTCCGCTTCGGGAATTCCTGCTTCCGTGGCGTAGCCGACAATTTCTTTCGGCGCGCTGGGATTAACCGAAGGCGTCAGTTCCTCCGTCCAAACTTTTTCGCCACCGATAACGAGCGGATATTTTTCGCCAAAGCGGCTGCGCACTTCTCGTAATGCGCTGCCCATTCTGTCTTGGCTCTCTTTGTAAACGAAGTTCACAAGTGGAGAGTTCTCGTAAATGTCGCCGGGCGCGGTGTCAAGAGAAGCACCATTTTTGCGATGTCGATCTCGCGCTGTAGCCGGGATCGGTGATCCCGGCAGGCTCGCCCCATCTCCCCGCACGAGCTCATTTGGATCGCGCAGTAACTCCGTCGCGGAAACATTTTCGGCAAATTTTGCGCGCAGAAATCCTTCGTTTGACGTGTTCTCGAGCAAACGCCGGACGAGATAGGACATGCCGGGCAGCAGTTCGCCCACCGGGCAGTATTCACGGACGCGATAACCCATTTCAACCAGCGCCCGCTTGATTGGCCCGGCCATGCCATACAGGAGTTGAAACTCGAAGCGACTGGGATCGATGCCAATCTCGTCGGCGACGGCCTGTGCGTATGCAATGCTGCGAACATTGTGCGATCCGAACGCGGCGGTAACAATCGATTCGTTTTCAAGCAGCACCCTGGTGAGCGCCTCGAAATTCATGTCGCTCTCAGGCTTCTGAAAATAGACCGGACAATCCCAGCCGTTCTGGCGCGATTTAATTGTCTCGTAATCCCAGTACGCGCCTTTCACCAGCCGCACCGTGAAACGCGTGTCCCGCGCGCGGCCCCAATCGATCAGATCGCGCAAATCGGCTTCCGCATCTCGCAGATAAGCTTGAATGACGATGCCCGCGTGCGGCCAATCCCTAAACTCCTCTTCAGTGAAGATCGTCTTGAATAGGTCGAGGGTGGCATTTTTGTGCATGTAACTTTCCATATCGAAATTGATAAAAGCGCCGAGTTCTTGCGCGCGACGCAGAATCGGGCGCAGTTTCGGCGCGAGATGCGCAATGGCATCAGCCGGATCGGCCGGATTCATCTGCGAATAGAGTGCGGAGATTTTCACAGAGAGATTTACAACCGGGAAAAGCTCAGAATTTTTTCGGAGCGGATCGGTCCATCCTTGCGTTTCGCGGGCGAGACCATCGAGCAACTCAAGATAACGCGCCGCGTATTCGTCAGCCTCCTTTTCGCTGACGACGGCTTCGCCTAAAAGATCGACAGTGAACCCGATTCTTTGCGCGCGACGCTTCCGCAACGTCTTCATTACGTCGTTCGGATTCTTTCCGGCGATGAATTGGCGCGCCATTCCGGAAACATTCCAGCGCAAGACGCGCCCGCTTACCCACGGGACGATGCGCGCTAGACGAACACCAGTGTGAATAAGCGGTGTAAAGCCGTTGCGCATACCGGCAAAATATTCTTCAAGATGCTGGACGATATCACCCGATTTGCGAAGTGACGGCAGCACATCTACAAAACGAAACATCTGCACTTTGAACTGCTCATCGCGCATTGAGAGTGCCATCATCCGCTGATAAAAGCCGGCCTTGCTGAAAAGCGACTCCGGATGTTGATCAACCAGCTCAAAAATGCATTTGCCGCGCTGCTCGATCTTGGTTTGAAGCGAGCTCATTTTTAAAACTAGTCCGCCGAGATGCGTTAGGCAAAGCGGAAGGAAACGATCGGATCTGTACGGCAGCAAAATAATTTGCCCCTACACCCGCTCAGTTGATAGCCCGTATTCGAAAGTAATAAATGAGACGGTTGCACATCGTTTTGGGGAGCAAGTGGAGGAGATTTGCCTGGCGGATTCCGGAGGCCCAGGGCTTGGGTCCGTCAGGCAATCTCTTTTCCAGCCTCGGGCTTGGTTTGCCCGGTTTGTCCTATTGATCGCGTCCCTCATTGATTGGAAACAAAAACTCGCGTAGCAAACAAGCCAGATGAGCCCTGATGCAGGCCGCTACGAACTTGCCAGCGACAATACCGCCGCGATTTGTCCAGAGGCATGGGCTGCCTTGGAAGAGGCGAACACAGATGGAGCAGCGTCGTACGGCGAGGATCGCTGGACGGCACGGGTGTGCGATCGCATCCGCGAAATCTTCGAGACCGACTGCGACGTCTATTTTGTTTTTAATGGCACCGCGGCCAACGCGCTTGCACTCGCGCAGCTTTGCCAATCGATCCACAGCATTGTCTGTCACGAGTATTCCCATATTCAGACGGACGAATGTGGCGCGCCAGAATTTTTCACGAAAGGATCGAAGCTGCTTCTCGTTGGGGGCGCTAATGGCAAGGTCGATATCGGCCAGGTAGAAACTGTGGTCGCGCGCCAGAACGAGCTGCATTCGCACAAGCCACGTGCGATCAGCATTGCCCAGGCGACGGAGTTCGGCACGGTTTACGCGCGCAGTGAGGTTGCGGCCATCGCCGAGTTTGCGCGCGCGGGGGGAATGTTCCTCCAGATGGACGGCGCGCGCTTCGCCAATGCAATCGCATCGCTTAATTGTGCGCCAAAAGCGATCACATGGCAGGTCGGCGTCGATGTTCTCTGTTTCGGCGGAACAAAAAATGGCGCGGCCGCCGGTGAACTGGTGATTTTTTTCCAAAAGGAGCTTTCACGCGAGTTCGATTATCGAGTGAAACAAGCCGGACAGCTCGGCTCAAAAATGCGTTTTCTGGCCGCGCCGTGGCTCGGACTCTTAAAGGAAGACGTCTGGCTGCGGAACGCCCGGCACGCTAATCGCGCGGCATACCAGCTTGCGGACCACCTACGAAACGAGGCAAAGATCGAGATCGTGTTTCCGGTGGACGCAAATGCGGTTTTTGCGCGGATGAATGAGCCATTCGCGAGCGGGCTCCAGGCGCGGGGCTGGCATTTTTACAAATTCATCGAGCCCGATATTTATCGTCTGATGTGTTCGTGGTCGACGACTGATCAGGACATCTCCAATTTCATTGCCGACGCTGTTGCGTTAAATCATTGAACGGATAGCAATCGCGACGCATCTGTATAGCAAGCGGGATGAATGCGTATTGGGTAGCCTTGATCTTAACGGCGTTTTTGCTCGGCGGATGCCGAGCGAGCCGCGATGTCGCCGTCACGTCTTATCATGTCACTCGTGGCGTCGCGGTTGGTTCGTATCGTGTTGCTACTGCACCCGTGCATTACGCTTTGCGGCGACATGCTGATGATTCGTCTACGACAGAGACGACGTTGTCGGATGTGACAGAGCCCGGGCAATCGGTGCCGCCGCCAGAAGTGGCTTCGGCGCCGCAACCGCAGCCGCGGGTTCAAAGCGAGAGAGCTTCAGGCCGCTCCTCGAGTGTCGCTCCGAGTGTCAGGCGCAGGGAGACAGCACAATCAAGAACAAAAGCGTCGTCATCGTCGCGCGCTTCCTCTGCACAAGGGGAATTTCCCACAGCTAAATCGGTTCCTGGCAAACCCGGATACGTCTTCAGTCCCTTCGATCCCAATGGGAGATATGTCGACGTAAGCGGTTACGTACCTGGCAGCAAAGTAAAAGATCCGTGGACCGATAAGATCTTCATCGTTCCATAACCGTTTGCAAATTCCTTCAGCGAAGTTCTTCCCCGGGTCATGTCGTGGCTGCTGCGCGTTGCCGTAAACTTCCGCGAGTGCTACGTAGTAGAATGAGTTCCGGGTTCCGACTTGCCGCGTACTCGATCGTTTGCTTGTCGATCTTCGCCCTAGTCTCGCCGGGCCAGAGCCAAACGTACGAGGGCAGGGAACTCGTTAAAGCAGAGCTCGTGGCCAACACAGACGCGGTTGTTCCCGGGAAACCTTTTACGGTCGGGCTGCGACTTCGTATGGCTCCGGGCTGGCACACCTATTGGAGATTCCCCGGCGACGCTGGAATTCCCACCGAGCTGAAATGGAAATTGCCGCAAGGATGGAAGGCTGGCGAAATCCAGTGGCCGATTCCGCTTAAATTGAGCGAACCGGGCGACATCCAGATTTACGGGTATCGCGACGAAGTCCTGCTCATGCAGGAAATCACGCCGCCCGCCTCGATTAGCGATTCCACCGTGAAAATGTCCGCGGATGCGAACTGGCTCGTTTGCGAAAAGATTTGCATTCCGGGAAGCGCGAGCTTGCAGCTTGAGCTGCCGAAAGCGACGAAGAGTGCGCCGGCTAATGTCGAAATATTTGCCCGATTCCGTCATTTGCTGCCTCAGAATTTGCCGGAACCGAAAATGGCCACCGCCAATTGGACTCGAACCGGATCTGATCTTCAGCTCAGCGTGAAGAGCGCGGTGCTCGCAAATTACCCGAACGTCGATTTTTATCCGGTGCCACCAGGAGAGACCGTGGTTGGTCATCCGAAGCTCGAATCGCGCAGCGCAAACGAAGTTGTCTTTCGCGCGCCACTTGAATCCGCGAGCAAGGATCTATCCTCCATTGAGGGACTGGTGATCTTCGCTCAGAGTCCCGATGACGACAATCGCGCGGCGTGGCGAATCCCCGCATCTACCATTAGATCCGCAAGCTCCCCTCCGGCTCGCGGGATCGTCACGTTTCTCTTGTTCGGTTTTCTCGGCGGAATCATTTTGAATTTGATGCCGTGCGTGCTGCCGGTTATCTCGCTCAAGATTTTCGGATTTATTCAGCACGCCGGGCAAAGTCGACAGAAAATTTTTCGCAGCGGGATCGCTTTTGCCGGAGGCATTTTCGCCTGGTTCATTGGTCTGGCGCTGCTTTTGATTGCGCTGAAAGCCGCCGGTCGCGAAATTACGTGGGGCGGGTTTCAATTCACCAATCCATATTTCGTTCTCGCGTTGAGCGTCATCGTTCTCGTCTTTGCGCTCAATTTGTTCGGTGTTTTTGAAATTTCGCTGCCGCAAAGTGTCGCGCGCGGATTGCTTGCCTCGACCGGCGGCCAAAGCGACGCGGCCTCGTTTTTTCAGGGAGTCTTCGCGACCGTCCTCGCGACGCCGTGCACGGCGCCTTTTTTGGGAACGGCACTGGGCTTCGCCTTTACTCAATCGCCTGTGATCATCTTGTCTATGTTCGTTGCTATTGCCGCCGGCATGAGCGCGCCCTATTTACTGCTCTGCGCACAGCCGGCCTGGATGCGTTTTCTACCGAAACCGGGGCCCTGGTTGGTCCATGTAAAGCAATTCATGGGATTTTTGCTCCTCGCGACGCTGCTCTTTCTTCTTTACGTACTCGGCGCGCAGCGCGGTCTCGAAGGCGCGATCTGGGCGAGTTGTTTTCTGCTGATCGTCAGCATCGCATGCTGGATGAAAGGCGCATTTATTACACCCACAGCATCCCCGGTGGCGAGTCGTACGTCGCTCGTGCTCATACTCGTAATCGTGCTTGCGAGTGGCGTCTATTTCATCGGCGGCAAATTTCAGTCGACGAACAATGCTTCGGCCGATTCACGACTCCGGGGCGACTGGCAGGCGTTCACACCCGAGCGTCTGCAAACGGAACTGGAGCAAGATCATTTAGTGTTTGTCGATTTTACGGCTGCGTGGTGTCTTACCTGCAAATTCAACGAGGCCAATGTCCTTGAGAGCAGCGCGGTGCGAAATGCGTTTCAGAGTCACGCCATCGTAAAATTGAAAGCGGATTGGACGAATGGCGACCCGGTGATCACGAAATTATTGCAACACTTCGGCCGACCTGGTGTCCCGCTCTACGTTTTGTATCCGGGAAAATCCCAAGAGCCGATTGTCTTTCCGGAGTTGCTCACCAAAAGCATGCTTCTGGAGAAACTCGAAACCACCTCGCGCACGGTCGCTTCGCACTAATGCCGCGGGTCTTTGTCAGCAGGTTGTGGAGGCGCCAGCAGACAAGGTTTGGGCGATCACGCCCAGCGGTCGCGCCCTACCATTTTCGCCATTCCTTTGTCATTTGTCATTCGACCTTCGTCATTGCCTCGATTCCTGAATTTGTATTTCTAAAGTTCTTTGCCAAGGTATTATTCTCGGGAAATTTGAACCATCCTGGGCAATTTCACTTCTAACCATTTATGAACACAAAAACAATCCTGACCATTCTCACGTCGCTAGTAGCCACCGCCGTTTTCGGGCTCGATGCGCCTCCGGTTGGCAACGCGGCGCCAGATTTTTCGCTCGCCGATGCAAAGGGCAAGACGCATTCGCTGTCACAATACAAAGGCAAATACGTCGTGCTGGAATGGTTTAATCCCGAATGTCCGTTCGTGAAAAAACATTACGGCAGCGGCAACATGCAAAAGTTGCAGGAGGAATATACCGGCAAAGGCGTCGTATGGCTGACGATCGATTCCAGTGCGCCGGGAACTGAGGGCAATCTGTCGCCCGAGCAAGCAGAGAAAATCATGACAGCCTGGAAGACGCATCAAACCGCGCTTCTTCTCGACCCGGAGGGTAAAGCCGGACGCGCTTATGGGGCGAAGAATACGCCCAACATGGTTGTGATTAGTCCGGAAGGAAAAATCGCTTACGAAGGCGCGATTGACAGTAAGGCCACGCCAAATCCCGCCGATATTCCAAAATCCACGAATTACGTCAAAGTCGCACTGGATGAATCGTTGGCCGGCAAAGGCGTCACGACCGCGACGACCAAGCCGTACGGTTGCTCAGTTAAATACAAATGACCGGCAAGGCGCAGAGCCTGCTGCCCGAAGGACCTGCCGCGCCGAGAGATTTGTATTCAGGAACAAGCTTCACCTTGCTGAGAACCGCGAAGCTAGTCGCAAAATCGACATAGGAGTTATTCGCACGAGAAACATTCCGAGCTTCATCGCAAGGCCGGGAATGACAAGCGGACGGTTCGCTTTCAGTGAACTGAGCGCGTCCCGCACAACTTGTTCGGCCGAGACATGAACGAACTCCGGACCGCTTTCGGGCTGTTCGCCCGAACGTTCCGCGACTTCCTGAAATTCCGTGTGCACTGGGCCGGGACAAAGAGCGCAGACGCTCACACCTGTGCCGCGGAGTTCGGCGGAGAGCGCTTGAGAGAAGCTGGTCACATACGCTTTGGTCGCTGCGTAAACAGCAAATCCGGGAATTGGAAGAAAACTGGCCGATGAACTGACATTCAAAATTGCGCCGCGTTTTCGAGCGATCATTTGCGGTAGCAGGCCACGGGTGAGGGAAGTAAGCGCGACCATGTTTACGAGCGTCATTTGCTCATTGCGAATTGGATCACTTGTCGCGAATGGACCGAGATCGCCGAGTCCAGCGTTGTTAATCAAAAGATCGACATCGATCTTTTCACGCTCGAGCCACGCCACCAATTCCTTCATTTGCGCAAGATCGGCGAGATCAGTTTTGCGAATGTGAACACGGAGGTTTGGATGCTGCCCCTTTAATTCATTGCGCAGTTCATTCAATCTTTCCTCGCGCCGTGCGACGAGAATGAGCGACCGCGCGCGCCCGGCAAGTTGCCGCGCAAATTCATGACCAATCCCAGCTGAAGCTCCCGTAATCAGCGCGCTGCAATTGTCGATCTTCATCGTGGGCGTCTCAAAATAGTTAGCTCCGATTTTGCCAGGACCCGCCACTGGCCGCACGGCAGATCACCGAGACGGAGATTACCGATACGAATACGGATGAGACGTTTCACCTCGTAACCGATTTCACAAAACATACGGCGAATTTGCCGATTTATTCCCTGACGCAAAACGACGCGTAAACGGGTCGGTGTAAGTGCGTGGAGCCGCGCAAATTTTGCGCGCTGGCCATCGAGGTGAATTCCGCGCAGCAGTTTTGGAGCAAGCGTCGAATCCCACGATCGATCCAATGTTACCTCGTATTCTTTCTCGATTTTATAGCGCGGATGCATGAGCCGTTGCGCCAGCTCGCCGTCGTTTGTGAGCAAGATAAGGCCTTGGCTTTGTGCATCGAGCCGGCCGACATTGAAGAGACGCGGGAACTTCGCGGGGAGGAGATCAAAAATCGTGTCGCGCGCGTGAGGATCGCTTCTTGTTGAGACGAAACCGGCTGGCTTGTTCATAACGATGTGCAGGGGCCGCTCGGCGTGAACCAGTTTCCCGTCTACTTTTACATGATCGCGCGGGGCCGGTTGTGCGCTGAAGTTTGTGCAAACACGACCATTGATCGTGACACGGCCGGCAGCGATCAATTCATCACAATGACGGCGCGAGCTAACGCCAGCCGACGCGAGGAAGCGATTGAGGCGCATGTTAAGCGTTGAAGAGTTAAAGCGTTGAAGCGGGTCGCTTCAACCCTTCAGCGCATTACCGCTTCGACGATCGCTTACGCCTCCGGCTTCGTCTTCGGCAGACCGATGACTTTTCGGCCTTCCTTCCACTGACCGCGCTTTTTGAGCAGTTCCACGCGCTCGAAGCGCTTCAGGACGTTGCGCTTGGCCGCAATGGTGCTGGCCCCTCTTAAACTGCGATGTTGCGACATAGATTGCTCCGGCTTCCGTGCGAAATGAGCGGCAAACTACTTGGCGGCATCATTTTTTCAAATGGAGATCGCGCGCTGCCGGATTGGTTGCAAGATCGACATCGTCGGCCGCCAGCACTTCTCGATGTTGGGGCGGCTGCTGTCCGATGACATCCGGGCCTCCTTATAATTGATTGCTTAGAATAACGTACGGCCCACACGTCATCACTTGATGATAAACATGGAAACGCTCCGTTAATAATTTTTGCCAATAACCGAGTCGGCTTTGCTGGACAATTAAGTAAACACCGTTCGGAGCGGCCCATTTCTCAAGGAAGGCGCCGTCGTCTAACGCGACGTCGCTCGGATAAGCATCGACCAATGCATCGTCATCTTTCGGACGATTAAGGAGGAAAAATTTTTGATTCAGATAAAAAACTAAGCTGCTTCCTTGATGCAATGCACCTTCGTAAACAACTTCGTCGTTTTCGCCAAGTCGCTCGTTCAGGAAACGCCCCGCGTTTGCGAGAGAAAAAGAGGGCGCCATTCGTGCCACGCCGTCGATCATGCTGAGCCCGGCTGGAATCATGGCGGCCGCGATGACAACAGCCGCCAGCCTTGGACGGCAATTTGCAATCAAATAGATTGCAATGCCAGCAAACGTCACAACTGATGCAGCAACAATAAAGGCCATCGGCCATAACGTTTGCCAGATCGCAGCAGGCACGCCGTGTAGAACATGCCAGGCTGAAAATCTTATTTCCGTTGCAATCTTCTGGCTGCGTGAATCGGCAACGCCCAACGAAATCAAGCCAAGCATGCCAATGATAAATCCGCAGATTCCGATTGCAGCCACCCCGGCGATGCGCAGCGCGCGGGGCATTCGATCCCAGGTCGTTGCGCCCCACAGTGCGATTGCGCTCCACATGGTCATCGAATAATAATCCTGACGTTGCCCGATCAAAAGCAGCGGCAAAGAAATTACGCCTATCCAGCAAAGTGGCAGTGCGTCAGCGAATTCAATCTCGCGCGGCCGCATCACACGCCTCCAGGCGAAAATCACTCCCGGAAGCACAGCGAAGATCCATGGAAACCACCATCCGAAATGCATCCCAATGAATTGCAGGCGGGGAACGTCATCGTCATTTCCAAAAACGCGGTTCAGCCAGTCATTGTTTACTAATCGATAAAAGATGCCCGGAAAATTTTGTACGGCCCAAATGTACCACGGCGCAAAAATCAAAAGAAAGATCAATAGGTATTGCCAATGGAAAAGGCCTCGAAATCGCAGACGAGCTTCGCGGTAAAAAAGCGCCAATAAAAGAAGAATGGCGCCCAGATAAACCAAACCAAGTACGCTTTTGCTGACGGAGGCCAGAGCCGCGCTAATCCAGAAGCCGGCAAACCAAACGCGGCGATGCTGCCGACGCTGGTAACCGCAGATTGCACAAAAAATTCCGGCGGCCACAAAAGCGCTGAAGATCTGCTCGGGCATAATGATGCGTCCCAAAAGGAACGTGCCGCAGCAGCAAAGATAAATCAGCCCGGCCAGAAAGCCGTGCCAGTAATCACGCAAGCGTTCTCCAATGAGAAATGTTAACGCGACGGTCGCGACGATTGCCAAGGCGATCGGCAATCGTGCCGCGGCCGCGTTAATGCCAAAGATTTTGTAGGAAAGGACAATCAGCCAGTAAAGCAATGGCGGCTTTTGCAGACGCGGCAACCCATCGTTGGTTGGCAACAGCCATTGGTGCGATTCGATCATCTCGCGAGCAGCGCCCGCATATTGGCTGTCGGTTTCATTGTAGAGATCGCCCCAGCCAATCGTGGCGATGTGCAAAAGCGCTGCCAGCGCAATCAGAATAATAAAAAGGGCATGGCGCGCGGGAGGCGGCTCAATCGCTGCCGGCTCAAGAAGAGTCTCTTCGATGCGAAAAGCGCGAGCGCCAGCGGTCATTGGCGCGATGGAACGTTTGCCGGACCCGATTTTTCTGGCGAACGCGTATCTGTTTCTGGTTTCCGGTATTTGTCCCAATCCTCAGGCAAACGCAGCAACTTTGCCGCCGGCATTTCGATGAGCGCGAGCGTTTGGCGACATTCGGCAATCAACACCTTATCTTTCAGCCGAACGATACGGAACGCGCACCAAAATCGAGCACGCTCCAGTTGATCGAGCCAGCCTTCAATGACCAGATGATCGCCGAGTTTGGCGGCGCAACGATAGTCGATTTCAGTGCGGACGACGACAGGATAACGCCGTGTCTCGGCCATCTCTGCTAGAGCAAGACCGAGTTCTTCAGCGAGGAGTGTGCGGGCTATCTCGATGAATCGCAGATATGCAATATTGGATACGACGCCACCGCAATCAGTATCGAAAAACATCACTTGCACTTCGGTGCGGATACGCGGCATGGCGGCAGGGGTCATGATCAACAATCATCCTGAAAACGTTTCGAAAGCAACGGCAATTGTCGGGGCCGGCGATCGCAGCCGGGAGCACTCAGTGTCGCGTTCTCATAGCCGGGATTTAACGCGGCACTAATGGCGCTCCATTTCGCAAGATCGATAAAACCGCATCGGCTACTTCCCGGATTCTGACGGCTTTCATGCAGCGAAAATCGATCGGGCATTCGCGCAGGAAGCATGGGCTGCACTCGACGTGATGTCGCAGAATAATATGGCAATCGCCTAACGGTCCGGTGAGTCGCGGCTCGGTCGAGCCAAAAATTGCGACTGTCTGGACGCCGAGCAAAGCGGCGAGGTGCATGGTACCGGTGTCGTTGGTCAGTAATAGACGACACTCGCGCAGCTCCCCGATCAGTTGTTCGAAGGTGGTTTGACTGATCCGATTTACACAGGAACCGCCCAGTGCCTTTGCTATCTGTTCGCCGATTATCACATCCTTTTGCGTTCCGAATAAGATCCATTGCACTGCTGATTGCGCGGCAACTGTTGCTGCAACTTCTGCGAAACGCTCCGGCGGCCATCGCTTGGCCGGACCGTATTCCGCAGCCGGGCACAGACCGATTTTTAGTGGCGCCCCGGTTGAGACCGGAAAGAAGGAAGAGCGATTTCCAAATGCCCCGGCAGTTGAAACCCGTCGCTCCTTGTCCGCTACGCCTGCGCCGATTTCCTGGGCAATTTGAAGATAACGATTGGATTGATGTTGGAGCGCGCGGGGCCGCCGCGACTCGGGGATGAACTGGTTCAAAAGCCAACTCCGTGAATGGCCACGAAAACCAACCCGGCGCGGCACACCGGCTAGCCAGACTTCAAGAGCAACGCGCAACGAATTGGGGAAGAGAATGGCGACATCAAACTCGGGCTGCCTCTGGATCGAACGAACAGCCGAAATAAGTGAATTGTTTGCAAACGGGAGGATCGCGTCCACCTCTGGAATCAGCTTCCACATCGGCGCGATCTTCGATGGCACTGCAATGGTGATTTGCGCATCGGGCCGTCCTGTTTTAATTGTCTGAACCGCCGGGACGCTCATCACAGCGTCGCCCAGCCAGTTGCTTGAGCGAATCAGAATTCGGAATGGCTTTAGGTCTTTGGCTGAGATGTTGGGCGGAACGTAGACCCCGCGTTTATATCGCTTGAGCAGGAAATTTGGCTTGGGCGTTTTCCAGCGATTATGGACCCAAAACCAATCTTCGGGGGCGCGGCTAATTTGTGCGGCGATAAGCTCATTTGTCTTGGCGGTGAGCGATTCCACGGATTCGTGCTTTGCTTCCAAGGCTGGTGAAACAACAATCCGCCAGCGCGCCTGCGGCTTTGTGTAGAGGGCCATGCCAATAAGCGCCGCGCCCGTGCGCTTGGCCAATAATGCAGGCAGCGGCGAAGTGGATGCGAGACGTCCGAAAAACGGCACCCACAAACCGCTGTCTCCCGCATGTTGATCGCTCAAAATACCGACGGCGCCACCGTCGCGGAGGAGTTTGATTGCCTTTTCAAAACCTTCTTTACGATCGAACATCTCAACGCCGGCGCGGCCGCGCACGCGACGCATGTGCTCATCGATAAAACGGTTGCCGAGTTTTTGATAAATGGTGCTGTTTCGGACATAACCGATTAATTGCGGCGAGATATCCGCAAACAACTCCCAGTTAGCGAGATGGCTCAAGACGAGCACGACGGGGCGGCCGGCGCGCAAAAATCGATGGATAATATCAAAATTTTCTGTCTCAATTCGTGTTGTCATTTTTTCCAGCGGCATGGCGCTGAGTTTGACACTGGACAAAAGATTGGCACCCAGCCGCTGAAAATGACGGCGGACGAGGCGCCGCAATTCACGCGGCGATTTTTCCGTTCCGAATGCGATGGCAACGTTGCGTTTTGCCAGACGTCGATATTTTCCGAGGACGATCCAAGCAAAAAACCCGAGAAATTGTCCGATGGCAAAAAGAAGCCGCAGTGGGAGCGCGCTAACAATCGCCGATCCTGCGCGATAAAGGAGATAAACGATAAAATCGAGCATGCAGGATCAATCAGGATGGCGGACAGCGCGGCAGGGTAAATTTGCCTGCTGGTTGCTTCAACCAATATAATGTCGGTGTGTTGCAATCGGCCATCCATTCTGTTCGCCCTGATTTTGCGCGCCTCATCGCGGGGAAATTTGAACGTGGCCGGTTTCTCGTTATCGGCGCTGACCCTAAGAAAGTTGCTCCGCAATTCGGTGAAATCGGAAGAGAAGCGGTCTTTGGCGACTCTCGTGCCGATCTAGCCGAAACGCTTCGGCAGGATCCCGCCGTAACACGCTTCGAGATCGCGGTCTGGTTTTATCCTTCGGGAAAAAGCGACGACGATCGCATCGCCGAAGAACTGTCGCGTCACGCAGATGATGTTGTGCTGATAGCCGGTGCTGGGGCCGAGGTCGCGGAGCGACGTCCACACCTTGTCGAATGTTTTGGCCGCTTCGGGTTACTCCCTGATTACGGATGTGATCTTGGCGGGATCGATCCGGGGGCGATATGCCTACGGCATCATCCGGGCGAACCTGAGGCGCTTTTTCCCGTAGTCGAGACCGCTTTTGCGAGGCTCAACAGGCGGCTGAGCGCTTTGCAGCGAATTCTGCGAACACGGATGACGGAACTCGAAGCGGCTGACCGGCATATCGCCGCGCTTGAGGAAAAATTACTCAAATTGAAACAATACCGTAGCGAGCTAAAGCTGTTGAACGAGCAAAGGCGAAGGCTGCGCAAATCACCCGAGCGTAGAGTGGGTCAGGTGTTGCTCGCGCCATATCGTATTCCTGAACGGCTGATCAAAGCGGCGTGGAAGAGATTGCGGCCGCACAGGACACAAGGCGAGCGCTCGGCAGGTCCCACTGAATATCAGGAGTGGCTTCAGCGGCACCGCGCGAGCGCAAGCGACCTGGATCGCATGCGTCACGAGGCTCGTGCGTTTGCTTTTCAACCGCTGATCAGCGTTATCACGCCGGTCTTTGATACGCCCGTGCGGCGGCTCGAGGAAGCTGTTGAATCGGTGCTCACGCAGGCCTACGAAAACTGGGAACTCCTGTTAGTTGACGACGGATCGAGCGCTTCCGATCTGCTAAAGGCTTTGCCTGATCTGGCCGCACGCGACCGGCGTATCGTTCTGGTAAGAGGCGGAAAACACGAAGGCATCTCGGCAGCTTCGAATCAGGGGCTCGCGCTCGCCCGCGGAGGGTGGGTTGCTCTGGTCGATCACGACGATGTGCTCGAACCGGATGCGCTCTTTCAA
>Ga0184618_10000156_pt1 | contig 15609 bp, 11 predicted proteins | sample PLM0_30_b1_FD_133159 | JGI IMG/M metagenome (GOLD analysis project Ga0184618, IMG submission 133159) | Groundwater sediment microbial communities from an aquifer in East River, Colorado, USA - PLM0_30_b1 | ecosystem: Environmental > Terrestrial > Soil > Riparian zone | place: USA: East River...
CGAGGTGCTTCCACCACGCTTTAACTTCGATCGGTACTCAGCGATGGTGAATCGCTCGCCATTCGCGATTGCCACCGCAGTCGCTTTGCCTTCGGCGACGCCCGACTTTGCAAAAGATCTTTACGTGGCAAATGCGGCACGCTCGCCGGAGGGGGACATGGTTACGATCGCTTCGAGCTCGGATCAGAATTTCAAGAAATACCTGAGTACGAAGCAACCCGTCGACGGCTATAGTATCGCCAGCATCGAATGGTCGGACCGCGTTGGCGCGACGAAAGTGACGATTAGCAAGGACGGAAAATTTGCGACCCTTACTTTTAACGAGGCCCTCCTGTTGCAACCTCCCGCGAATCCGCCGCCTACTCCCGGTTCACCCACAGCGGTCATTCCGGCCATACGTCCCCCAGCAGTGCCGCCGCCAGCCCCACGGCAGGCGCCTCGTCCCCGTGTGCGCGGGTTGATCCAGCGAAATCCCAACATGTCGCCGATACCCATGCCACCGTTACCCGCCCCCAATCTTGGATCGCCGCCGGACGAACAATAAGCTCAAATGGGGACTCAGCCGCCCCAATCATCATCCGATGTGTCGGATTTCCGATCCGGTCCCGGGGAAAACAGATCGTAGCCGTTCGGATTTTTGAGGCCTGGATTACGATAAATATAATCATTCTGCCAGGGATCTTTGGGCATCTCTTTATATAATTGATACCAACGTGTCGGTCTCGGATCGGTGTCTGGCTGGGTTACGAGAGCCTGCAAACCCTGTTCAGTGGTTGGGTAAAAGCCGTTCATGCTTTCGTACAGCTTCAGTTGGGTGCCGATTCCTTGAATGTCGGCTTCGACCCGCGTATGTCGTGCATATTCCACGTTGCCGGCCAACTTGTAGATCGCGGTCCCGAGCAGGAGCGCAATGATCGTAACTACGAGCATTATCTCGAGAAGCGTAAAGCCCTCTTGTTTTCTTTTCATTATCGATTCGAGCGGAGGAAGGAAATCCTCTCATCCCGTTGGCGAGTTACATTAGCTGGTAACTGAGAGTTTTCTAGTGGCCGGTTTTCAGAAGATAATCCGACTTATCCCAAAGATACTTTAATTGGATCTGGGTAGCGCGGATTGCGGATGGCTCGCTGCTGGTTCCGTTCGCGACGATCAGATCATTCGCTCCGACCTTCAAGCTCGTAACCGGCACAATTTTCTGCGCGCGCAGCCAGCCGGTGTATTGGAAATGCATTTGCCGGACCATCGGTGCCATTTCCCCGCGGTAACCCGGGTCAGCCAGATCCGGCAATGCCAGGGAAACCGGTCCGATATCCTGACCGTTAATATAAATTTGCGGTGGAAGGTCGATGCACGGATTGGCGACTTCGAAAGTGAGGAGCGCCGCTAGCGGTTGCGATTCAATTGCAAATTGAAACGCGGCGGCGCCTTCTTGAATCTGCGTGCCAATGGGGATCGTCTCTGCCGCAAGAGTTGCAGTAACAGTTCCGAAGTGCTCCACGTCTTCAGAGGGCGAGTGCAGCGGAGGCATCGATGAAAATGGCTCCGGGATCACGTCGCGGCGGTCCGCATTTAGCGGATGAGCCACACTACTGCTCGCCATCCAATCGAGATATGTTGCCCGCACGGTTTTTCCATCTCCCGGAACTTCGATATCAATGGATGACGCGCCGGTCATCGGGATCATCACCGAATCAGAGCTCGGCAGATTAATTCCAGAACCCAGCACACCTGAGCGCAAAACGTGGGTGCCAGATTCATCCCATACGATCAACTCCGGCTGCTGCCCGGGTTTGTCATCAAAGAACAACCGGAAAAAGAGAACTTGATAATCCACGCTCGGTTGCACCACACGAATACGAAATACGCTTTTCGACGTCGTCTTCCCCGTCGCTTGAGCGGCGGGTAACAGTGTGACTGCTTCGACCCATGACGGCGCGCTTTGCGTTCTTGAATTCCCGGGCGTGTTTTGGCGCAGATCCAGCCAGGCACTCTCTGCCGTTGCCCCGCTCGGTTTCGTATTAATTGAAGACGGCAGCGTGTCACTCAAAGCCTCTTGTGCACGAATGCCGGAAATTGGGCCAAACAACAGCGCAAATATTGCGACCGCGACGCGAAAAAGCATTTGGCCGGCGAGATTATTTTAGTGCGGCCGGAATTGCAAGCTATGTGTCATCTCAAAAACCGCTGACAGAATGCTGTAGACGACAAAGCCAACCAGGATCGCGATCACCACGATAATGAGCGGCGGAATGAGTTGCGAGATTACTCCAACCGTCCGATCAAGTTCGCGCTCATAAACATCCGCGATGGTTTGCATGGTTTCAGCAAAATGTCCGGTTTGTTCTCCGACCGCCATCATGTCAGTAAACAGATCCGGAAACAGCTTTTGCTCCTGCAATGCGACCGACAGTGTCGCCCCATCAATTACTGCTCTGCGTGCCTCGCGTAACTTAAGCTCGAGAAATCGGTTCGCCGCAATCTCGGTTACGAGATCAAGCGAGCGGAGAAGAGGGATTCCATTCTCCATCAATGTTCCAAGGGTGCGCGAGAACTGCGCATAGTACCGATGGCGGGCAATACGCCCGTAGCCGGGAAGCATTAGCCGAAAACGGTCCCATGCAATTCGTCCTTCCTTCGTGCGGACAAACGCGCGGAAACCAATAATCGCTCCAATCAAGAGCAAAGCGCCAATCCACCAATATCCCGTAATCGCATGATGAATGTGCAGAAGGATTCGCGTCGGCAGTGGCAGCGCACCACCGGTTTGCGACATGAACCCGGTCAATTGCGGCACCATGAATGTGATGAAGACCGTAATTAGAACGGCACCGGCGAATGCCAAAAATGCCGGATAAATCAAGGCCTGCTGCACGCGATCTCGCAAATCTTTCGCCTGGCTCAAATGTTTGACCAGACGGAGCAGGATTTGCGGAAGCGCTCCGCTGGCCTCACCAGCGGCCACCATGTTTACATAGAGTCGCGGGAAAATTCGCGGAAACTCACTTAATGCCTGCGAGAAACTGCGGCCATCGATTAGCCCCTGATGCAAGGTGTGCGTCATTTGTTGGACGCGCGGCTGTTTCAAACGTTTTTCCAAGATCGACAATCCTTCGTCGAGAGTCATTCCTGCTTGTAGTAAATGGCCAAGTTGTTCGGTAAAAACGAGCAACTGGCCGTGCGGAATTCTCAGATTTTGGGTGCGACCTGCTGGCGCTGCCCCGTTTCGACTTGGCGCTTTTGCCTCAGTGCCGACCAGGTCGATCCGGATCGGAATACATTGTTGCAGTTCGATCTGGCGAATGGCGATTGCGCGATCTTGGCAATCGAGCACACCCTCAACGAGATGGCCTTGTGCGTTACGTGCACGGTAAGCAAACTGTGGCATCGCGTTGAGATATTAATTCGAAACTGAAAATCCGAAATTTAAAATTCGAGTGCTTCCCCTTTGATTCGACAGGCAGTGGCCGCAGTCGCCTGTGTTTGCCTCCCGTCATTATGTAGTAGTCGTGGAACGCCGCGGCCACAAGCGCTTGTGAAAATCTGTAATAATTAGCTTGCCATCAGCGGGTTGATTCGGATATGAGCGAAAAACATGAAATGTGCAGCAGTCTTGATGTTCGTTTCTTTTGCGCTCACATCGCAGACGTTCGGCGTTTTGCGTCCGCGCTTCCCGATCAAACCAATGCCGCCGTTCCAAGGCGACAGGATCGTGATAGGAGACGACTTCTTCAAAGTTCCCCCGAAGAGGACCAGTACCGCGCCGAGGTAAAGGTCAAAGCCCGCGGAACACGGGCGTAATTGCCTGTGTGGCCAGGGATATTTGTCTCGTACCTGCGCCGCAAATGGTCGTCAATGACGAGTAAGCTGCGCGTGCAACGCTTTGATTTCAGGCGCTTTTTTAACGGCGAACTCGGTAGGTGGGCCCAAGTATTGGAATGGAGGAGTTCATTACGTATGGCCATTCAAATTGGGGTTGAGGATCGCGCAGATTATCGCGTTCGTGATTGGCGCCCACATTCCGCCTAGACTGAACAAAGCGGTGAAAGAGCAGCGCTAATTTCTTTTTCATAACCTTTTTCTAATCACTTCGAGGCGCGACGCGATTTTGGCCGTGTCGTAGCCGCCCATTCGGGGCTCACCGCGGAAGCGTGGAAGTTCGCGGCTCGTTGAAATCGCCTGGCTGCCGTGGGTGTCGGTCACGTCGCCAGCTTTACGTAACCGGTAACATTGCTGATTGCATCCGGTTCGCCATACCAAAAAGCGGCCGAATGGGAGCGCACCGGAAATCAGATTAACGCTGCGCTTGTCGCTGCGCGCTCAAATCTAGTAAGGCATGCATTTGCTGTAAATGGCTCAATTCCAAGAAAATGAGGCGGGGGCGGGAATCGAACCCGCGAATAGCGGTTTTGCAGACCGCGACCTTACCACTTGGCTACCCCGCCAGATTGAGCAGCGGCAAAGTATCCGGTCAACACTGCCAGTGTCAATAAACGGACAGCCTTAAGCATTGGCCGTTGGGGGCCTGCCGCGCCGTAGCCTTGCGAAGGCGGGTTGGACGTTGGACGTTTGCACTTGAGCATGACCTCCCGCTCGTCGGACTTATTTCACGGTGCCCAAAAACGCATCCCCGGCGGGGTCAATTCTCCCGTGCGCGCATTACGTCACGTGGGTAGTGAACCATTTTTTGTAGAACGAGCCGCAGGCGCGAAAATTTGGGACGTCGATGGAAAGGAATACATCGATTACGTCGGCAGCTGGGGCCCGGCGATTCTCGGTCATGCACCAAAAGTCGTTGTCGAAGCGGTTCGCGAAGCAGTGACGCACGGCTTGAGTTTTGGAATACCAAATCCGCTCGAAGTCGAAATGGCGGAACTTATCTGCGAGTGGATGCCGTCGATCGAAAAAGTGCGAATGGTGAATAGCGGCACGGAAGCGACTATGTCCTGCATTCGGTTGGCGCGCGGATTCACCAAGCGGGACAAAATCATTAAATTCGATGGCTGCTATCACGGGCATGTCGATGGGCTGCTGGTGAAATCGGGAAGTGGCGCGCTCACGCACGGCTCGCCCGATAGCGCTGGTGTGCCGCAGGCATTTGTCGATCTCACAATCTCGCTTCCTTTCAACAATATCGATCTTGTGCAAAAAGCATTTCGGCAAAATCCAAATCAAATCGCCGCCATAATCGTTGAGCCGATTCCAGCAAACGCGGGACTCTATTTTCCGACTGAGGATTTTTTGTCGATGTTGCGCAAGGAATGCACGAAGCACGGCGCGCTTTTGATTTTTGATGAAGTAATGACCGGGTTTCGTGTCGCGCGCGGCGGCGCCCAGCAAATTTACGAGATCAAACCCGATCTCACAGCTCTCGGAAAAGTCATCGGTGGCGGATTACCTATAGGCGCGTTTGGCGGACGCGCAGAAATCATGGATCAACTTTCGCCCGATGGCCCGGTTTATCAGGCCGGAACACTCTCCGGAAATCCGCTAGCAATGGCGGCCGGCCTCGCGCAATTGCGTGAGTTGGATCGGATCAACGGTTGGGGACTATTGGAAAAACTCGGCGCTCAATTTGAGAAAGCCGCGCGGGATGCCATCGCGCATACGAAAATCGATATCACCTTCCATCGCATTGGCTCGATGTTCTGCTTGTTTTTTGCCCGCGGGCCGATTGTCGATCTTGTCACCGCTCAGTACAGCGACTTAAAAATGTTCGCCAAATTTTTCCGCACCTGTTTGAAAAGCGGCATTTATTTCGCGCCATCGCAATTTGAAACCGGCTTTATTTCCACGGCGCATTTGCGGGAAGACATTGAACGGACAGGCGCGGTTATGCGCGAAGCGCTGGCCAAGCTGTAGGCGAGAGGTTCGCTTCCTTACGACGCTAACGGCGTCCGTTGCAGTTAAAATCTTTGCGTCGGTGCAGCGGTTAGACTAGGGAGTTGCCGGTGTGAGCGCAAACTCGCGAATTCGCGCAGTCGCAAAATTTTTCCTCGAAGGCGACGAAAAGTTTTTTGTCAAAGGCGTCACTTACGGTCCCTTCAAGCCGGATTCTGAAGGAAATTATCTTGGACGACCCGAACAGGTCGATGCCGATCTAGCCCTCATGCATCAGATCGGTCTCAATGTTGTGCGAATTTATCATCCGCCGCCGCGCTGGTTTCTCGATCTTTGTGCCGCTGCGGGGATGCGCGTGCTCGTAACGCTTCCGTGGGCAAAGCATATCGAGTTTCTACGCGAAAGATCGATCCGCAAAGAGATTTTTAAAGCCGTGCGTCTTGCGGTAAGCGCGCATGCCGGACATCCGGCGCTATTCGGTTACCTCGTCGGCAATGAGATTTCGAGCACGATGGTGCGTTGGCTCGGGGCACGCCGCGTCACAGAATTCATAGAGGAATTGATTCGGATCGGACGTGGCATGGATCCGAATGTTCTTTTTTCCTACGCCACTTATCCACCGACCGAATATCTCTTGCCGCAGAACGTCGATTTTTCCTGTTTCAATGTTTACCTGCACAATCAGCGCGATTTCGAACGCTACCTGCTGCGTCTGCAAAATTTGACGGAAGAGCGTCCGCTGATCCTTGGCGAATTCGGCCTGGATACGATCCGGCATTCGCAGGACGAGCAAGCTGAAATGCTCAGCTGGCATGTCGATAGCGTGGTGAAATGCGGTCTTGCCGGCACGATTTTTTTTACCTGGACGGACGAATGGTTTACCGGTGGACAGGAAGTCAGCGATTGGGCATTCGGGATCGTCACGCGGGAGCGGGAACCGAAGAAAGCCTTCTTCGCGCTTCAGGAAAAGCTTGGTCAGGAGAATTCCGCATTGCCGCACCGCCGGTTGCCGCGCGCGCCATTTGTTTCCATAATTGTTTGTTCTTATAACGGCGGCCGAACGCTCGCGGCCTGCCTGAATTCGTTAAGCAAACTGAATTATTCTGATTACGAAATCATTCTGGTCGATGACGGTTCGGCTGACGATACGCGCGATATCGCCGAGCAGTTCCCGCACGTTCGCTACATCTATCAAGAAAACCATGGCCTGAGTCACGCGCGGAACACCGGCGCGGCGGCGGCAAAAGGCGAGGTTTTCGCCTACACCGATTCTGACTGCATGGCGGATGCCGACTGGCTTTACTATTTAATAGGCACGCTCGTGAGTGGCGATTATGCGGGAGTGGGCGGCCCGAATGCGACCCCGCCGGCGCGGAATTGGATCCAAGCCTGTGTCGCAGCGGCGCCCGGCGGTCCCAGCCATGTTCTGCTCACCGACACCGTCGCCGAGCACATCCCAGGTTGTAACATGGCGTTCTATCGATGGGCCTTCGAAAACATCGGCGGCTTCGATGTCGAATATCATAAGGCCGGTGATGATGTCGATTTTTGCTGGCGACTTCAACAGGCTGGCTGCGTAATTGCTTTTAGCCCCACCGCGATCGTGTGGCACCATCGGCGGTTTACGCTCCGGGCTTTTTTGAAACAGCAGGATGGTTATGGCGAAGCGGAATCGCTGCTCCGCTTCAAACATTTGATCTTCTTTGGCCCAACCGGCACAGCGAAGTGGCGCGGTCAGATTTACGGAACACCGCGCTTTACCTGGTTCATTAACCGGCCCGTGATCTATCATGGAATTTTTGGCGAAGGATTTTTTCAATCGATTTATCCCACACCGCAATCAGAAGTCGCCGCTTACCTCAGCAGCATCGAATGGTTCGCGCTTACGATTTTCCTTTTCGGTCTCGGAATTTTTTTACCCGCCTTGCGCATTGTGCCTTATCTCATGCTTGGCGGCACCCTCTGCGTCGCGCTTTCCTACATGGTGCGGGCTCCGATCGAGCCGAAATTCGATACGGTGCACGCAAGGCTGCTTGTGATGTTCCTGGCCCTAGCTCAACCGCTCGTGCGAGGGTGGTCGCGTTATTTCACTTGGCTGCACTTTAAACGAACTCCCAGGAGCGTGATTCGAGCACATGAACAGTTGCCGAATGGCACCCGTATTTTCGGCGGTTTGAGCCGCCGGGTTTTCTGGAGCGAAGAAGGCAGGGACCGTCATTACCTCCTCGGCGCCATGTTTCAGTTACTCGAGGAAGAAGGCTGGCGCTATTCCACTGATACGGGCTGGAACGAGTGGGATATTCAAATTTACGGAAATTTTTGGTGGAGCATCGCGCTCCAGACGGTTACGGAATATCATGGCGCCGGAAAATGCTTAACGCGAGTCCGGCTTCGTGATCGATTGGTCACTACGACCGTCATTTTCAATCTCATTGCGTTGAGCCTGCTGGTTTATCGGCAGCTCAACATTTCCCATGTCGATCTTTGGTTCGTTGTTCTGTATTTGCTGTTTCTCGTTTTTCTGGCGACGCGAGCGCGAGTGCTGAAGTCGCGGGTAGCCGAGCTCGTCGATCTTTCGGCGCAGCGGGCAGGTCTGCAGCGCATTACGCGAAAAGGTAAAATCGCGATGAACGATCTGACGCCGCGCATTCAGGTCCCGATGGAATCAATAGATCCTGCTTCGCCGCGCGTCTCGTAAGATCCCATCGGGCTGATTCGCCGCAAGTTTATTCGGCGTTAGATTTGTCCGATCCAGGTTTGCGGCGCGCATTCTTTCCAGCGTTGGCGAATCGCTTGAAATTCCGCATCGCTAAGCCCTCCTGCCTCCAGCAGCCTAGCGTTTTGCTGCCAGCGTTCCGCCTTCGTTGTTCCCACGATAGCAGTGTGGACACCAGGAACGCTAAGCGTGAAGTGCAAAGCGAGTCCGATGGTTCTTTCCAAATCGGACTCAGGCAAAAACTCGTAGTTCAATTGCTGTAGCCGTTCGTAATACGTGTGATGATATCCCTCGGTTGGTTTGTGCCCGGTTTTCCAAGCCGCGTTTGCGATAGGCCGTTTCGCGATTACTCCCATTTGCTTGTCCCGAGCCAACGGCAGCGTCAATTCAATCGCTTCCTGGTCGGCGATGTTGATTGACGTTTGCAGGGTATCGAACGCGCCACATTCAACCGCGTAACGGGCTGCATCACTGTCGCCGCTGTAGCCGATGTATCGTGCCTCACCCCGTTCGCGCGCAGCTTGAAGGGCGCTGATTGCTTCGCCTTTGCGCAGCACTGCTTCAGAGCAACTGTGCAGATGGACAATGTCGACCCGGTCGGTTCTCAAACGGCGCAGACTGCGCTCTATGCTTTGAAGAATGGACTTCGCCGACCAGTTCGCTTCCATCTCGAATCCGTCGGGGTGACCGCATTTTGTAAAAAGGAAGAATTGATCGCGCCGATCACTCACTGCTCGACCGATCAATTCTTCGCTGTCTTCGTAACATTCGGCTGTGTCGATCACGTTTAAACCGGCGTCGAGCGCGGTTCCTAAAAGATCCGTAACCGTTTTCTGTGACGCGTTTTCATAACCGATCTCGGAGCCGCCAAAGCCCAAAACGGAGACATTCATGTCTGTCTTTCCAAGTTGACGCTTTTCCATCACCGACTTCGCTCCTCAGAATGATAACTTCGTTTTGCCCGAGCCGCGCTCGATGCGGCCAATTCGTTTCGCCCGCAAGATCGACATAACCCGCTCGGCATCTCGCTCGGCGACGATTACCGCCATTCCGATGCCCATGTTGAAAATCTGATACATCTCCTCAGGATCGACGTTTCCGTTTCGCCGCAAGATTTTAAAGATCGCCGGAATCTTCCAGCTCTTCGTTTCGACCACCGCGTCGCAATTTGTCGGCAATATCCGTGGCAAATTATCGATCAAGCCGCCGCCGGTGACGTGGGCGAGACCTTTGATCGTGCCGCCAGGAACTTTTGCGAGAAGCGCTTGATAGTTTTTGTGCACGCGAAGCAGCTCCTGGCCAAGGGTTGTTTTCAATCCCGGGGGGCGCGAACTGACTTTCAGGCGCATTTTCTCGAACAAAATTTTGCGGGCGAGCGAGTAACCATTCGTGTGCAATCCGTTTGAAGCGAGTCCGAGAATAAAATCTCCCGGTCTGATCTTGCTTCCGTCGATAATCTTGGCGCGATCGACGATGCCAATGATACAACCGGCGATATCGTATTCGCCTTTGCGATACATTCCAGGCATCTGCGCTGTCTCGCCGCCAAGCAAAGAGCAACCGGCCGATCGGCACGCGCGGGAAAACCCCCGCAGTAGTTGCCGGAAGACGCGAGGCTCAAGCTTTTCGCAGCCAAGATAATCGAGAAAGAAAAGCGGCCTTGCGCCCAGGACGGCAATGTCGTTTACGCAGTGGTTCACGAGATCGGCGCCCACGGTGTCGTGTTTGTTCATCGCAAATGCGATTTTCAGTTTTGTCCCGACACCATCGATGCTCGCGACCAGAACCGGCTCGCGCATTCCGGAAAAGTTTGGCGCAAATAAGCCGCCGAATCCGCCAATTTTTCCCAGCACATGCGCACTGTGCGTTTCTTTGACGAGCGATTGAATGCGTCGCTTGAGTCGGTTGCCAAGATCGACATCTACACCGGCAGATGCATAAGCCTTCTTCTTCTTTGTCATGTCGAGCGGAGTCGAGACATCTCTTACTATTCTAAATTTGAGAGATTCCTCGACTTCGCTCGGAATGACAGAAGAAAAATGCGTGGACCGCCTTACTTCAAATCCGCAAACAGCGTCGGGTGGGTTTCCTCTGCAGCAAGCGCCTTCGCGCGTTGTTCACGTTTTTCCATAATGAACTTGTCCAGGGCGGGGTCGACGGGCAGGGGATAATCGCCGGTGAAACAGGCAAGGCAAAAGCTGTTCAGTGGTTTCCCGGTCGCGCGCACCATTCCTTCCACGTCGAGATAACCAAGGCTGTCGACTCCGAGATATTTGCAGATCTCTTCCATTCCCATCTGATTGGCGATCAATTTTTCAGGATCCGGGAAATCGATGCCGTAGTGGCAAGCAAAACGATGTGGCGGACAGCTGACACGTATATGCACTTCCTTTGCACCGGCCTCGCGCAAGTTCACGACCCGCGCTCGCGCCGTCGTGCCGCGCACGATTGAATCGTCAACAACCACGACGCGTTTTCCGGCAATCATTTCTTTGATTAGATTCAGTTTTACCCGGACGTCGAAATCGCGGATGAGCTGACTCGGCTGCAAAAATGTGCGGCCGATGTAGTGATTGCGGACAAAAGCATGTGCGAAAGGAATCTTCAGTTCCTCAGCGAAACCGAGAGCGGCATAATTTCCGGAGTCGGGCACCGGCACGACAATGTCTGCTTCGACAGGAAATCTGCGCGCGAGTTCGCGCCCCATCTCCATTCGCACCTTTCCCACGTTTACGCCGCCGATCATGCTATCTGGGCGAGAGAAGTAGACATATTCAAACATGCAAAACGCCGGCCGTTGGTCCGGAAATGGTCGTTCAGAGCGCAATCCGTTTTCGTCGATGACCAGCACTTCGCCCGGTTCAATTTCACGAATGAACTCGGCGTGAATGAGATCAAAAGCGCAGGTCTCGGACGCCACGATGTAAGGGCCGTCGAGCTTACCGAGCGCGAGGGGACGCCAACCGAAAGGGTCACGCACCGCGATGAGTTCACGCTCGCTCATGATCAGGAGCGAAAATGCACCTTCGATTCTGCGCAATGCCGCCAACACGCTGGCGCCGTTATCGGCCGGTCGCGCCAGCAAATGCAAAATGATCTCGCTGTCAGCGGTCGTTTGGAAAATTGACCCTTTACGTTCGAGCTCGTCGCGCAAAACATCCGCATTAATCAAATTGCCATTGTGGGCGATCGCCATTTGGCCGCGCACGCAGTCAACCACAAAGGGTTGCGCATTTTTGATCGTGCTCGTGCCGGTCGTCGAGTAGCGCGTGTGTCCAAGTGCACGTGTCCCCTTGAGCCTGGCCAGTTCTTCCTGGCCAAAGACCTGAGACACAAGGCCCATATCTTTGTGCACCAGAAAGGTCGTGCCCGGGCCATTGCTCGTTACGATGCCCGCGCTCTCCTGCCCGCGATGCTGGAGTGCAAACAGACCGTAGTAAGCCAGCACGGCTGCATTCGGATGGCCGAACACGCCGAAAAGTCCGCACTCGTGCTGCGGAAACGCAGCGGCGTCCGATATCTGGTCGCTGTCGATTTTGTCTTGGGGGGAGATCACACTAGATAATCTACCGAATTATGGGCGCATTCAATCTCGTGTTCGAGAACGCCTTTCACAAGCTAGGAATTCTTTCTGTTTCGCCTTCAATCGCGCGGCGGATAGCGTTCCACCAATCATCGTAAAGATCGGCAACCGGCCAGCGAAGGTTCTCCTTATCTACGCGAATGCGAAGTTCGTCGTCGCCGACCTGACCAAGTTGCTCACAAGGAACAACGCGCTCGCGCAAGATTGACATCGTCCTTTCGGTGTCCTTCGAAGCGACAGAAATCACGATACGCGACTGCGATTCATTAAAAAGAATTGTAGCCGCGTCCCTGTGGGACGCGTCGGCGTCGCCCGCAGGGCGACGGCTACAAAGATCGACATCACCCCCGAAAAGTTTTTCGGGATTAAAGCAGCATTCGGCTAGGGCCACGGCGAGCCCGCCTTCGCTGCAATCGTGTGCGCTTTTTAGCAACCCTTCACGGATCAGATCGCGAACGGCATTTTGAACTCTGATCTCAAGTTCAAGATCGACATGAGGTGGCGGACCTTGTTTGCGGTTATGACAAACTTTCAGAAATTGCGAGCCGCCAAGTTCATTCCCGATATCACCAACCAAAACAATCGCGTCACCCTCGTTTTTGAACCATTGCGTGGTGATCTGCTTTTCGTTATCGATCAAGCCAACCATGGCGATTGTTGGGGTTGGATCGACGCCGCCGGCCGGGCTCTCATTATATAGAGAGACGTTTCCGCCCGTAACCGGCGTGCCAAATGCGCGGCAGGCTTCCGCGATCCCTTCCACCGCTTCGCGCAATTGCCAAAAATTCTCCGGCTTATACGGATTGCCGAAATTCAGGTTGTCGGTAACAGCTAACGGTCTTGCCCCGGAACAGGTGAGATTTCGCGCGGCTTCGGCAACAGCGATTTTACCGCCCTCGCGCGGATCGAGCGCGCAATAGAATGAATTGCAATCGGTGGTAGCGGCTAAAATCTTGTTTGCATAGCGAACGAAAAACACGGCCGCGTCCGACCCCGGTTTTACAACAGTGCCAGTCCGCACTGTGTGATCGTATTGCCGGTAAATCCAATTCTTTGACGCGATTGTCGGGTCCGCCAGCAATTGACGAAGCGCTCGCTGATCGTCGATCTTTGGCAAATTCGCGAGCCCGCGATCACCAATCGCGGCCACAACAGGTTTGGCTTCGCGCGAGTAGAGAGGCGCTTCTTCGGCGAGCGGTTTCGCCGGGATTTCCGCGGCAATGGAACCGTTGTTGCGCACCCGCATCATGCCGTCGTCGGTCACAAGGCCGATTTCCGCGCAGGGCACATCCCATTTTTCAAAAATTTCACGGACAAGATTTTCCTTTCCACGCTTGGCAATGATCAACATTCGTTCCTGCGATTCGCTCAGCAGAATCTCATACGGCGTCATGCCCGGCTCGCGCTTCGGCACTTTCGCTAAATCGATTTCGATTCCGCTCCCGGCCCGGCTGGCGGTTTCGCAGGTTGAACAAGTTAAACCTGCCGCGCCCATGTCTTGAATTCCCGCCACGGCGTCGCGGGCGAGCAGTTCGAGACACGCTTCCAGTAATAATTTTTCTTTGAACGGATCGCCAACCTGAACTGCGGGACGATCTTCCCGAGATTGATCGGTCAGTTCGCGCGATGCGAACGCTGCGCCAGCCAGGCCGTCGCGGCCGGTTTCCGCGCCTACGTAAAAAACAGGGTTGCCGACACCGCGCGCCGCACCGCGCGCGAGTTGTTCGTGCCGCAACACGCCGAGGCAGAAAACATTTATGAGCGGATTACCTTCAAAACTTTCGTCGAAATAGATTTCGCCGCCGATAGTGGGCACCCCTATGCAGTTGCCGTAGTGCGCGATGCCTGAGACCACGCCGGTGAAAATGCGGCGGTTATCGGCCAGTTTTGATTTTCCCTTCTCGCTTTTCGAATTGGCAGAAGTGATCGGCCCGAACCGAAGTGAGTTCAAACAAAACTCGGGACGCGCCCCCATCGTGAAGATGTCGCGAATAATTCCGCCGACCCCCGTGGCTGCGCCTTGAAATGGCTCGATCGCGCTCGGGTGATTGTGGCTTTCGATCTTGAACGCGATCGCCCAGCCGTCACCGATATCTACAACGCCGGCGTTTTCTTCGCCCGCCTTTACCAGAATTCTCGCCCCCGTGGTCGGAAATTTCTTAAGTTCTTTCCTCGAATTTTTGTAGGAGCAATGCTCGCTCCACATGACGGAGAAAATGCCGAGCTCGGTAAAATTCGGCTCACGAGCGAGGATTTTTTTGATGCGCTCGAATTCTTCCGGTGTCAGGCCGTGTTTCGCCACCAAGTCGGGTGTTATCGGCGGATCGACAATCGGGCTGGGCATCGACGTGATCACACTAACCGATGTGGCGCGTGTCTCAACGGCTCAATTTTGCAAGAAAAAGTGAATATGGATGCGGTGCGCCAAGTCCAAGGCAAGAGAAAGCATCAACAGAAGGAAACTAATTATGAAGAAGACAATCCTTGGATTTGCTTGTGCGCTGATCGCCCCACTGGCCTTTGCGCAGACAAGCACGACAACTACTGAGCAGACAACGACAACCGCGCCCGAGACGACCACGAGCACATCGACGACGTATTCAGCCGGCACTGTAACCACTTACGAGCCGGGAAAAACCATCGTGGTGAGAAGTAATGAAGGCCCGGTAAGCTTCGCGCTCGGCACGGCCGCACGCGTTGTTGACGGAGTCGGAAAAGTCGTGACCGCGCCGCTGCGGGCCGGCCAGAAGGTGCGAGTGTATTACACCGGCACCGGCGAGAAGCGCGTGGTGGAGCGGGTGATTGTCGAAGATTGAGCGAAAAATATTCGCAAACTCAAAGCCGCGGGGTTCCCTCGGAATCCTGCGGCTTTTTTTTTGTAGCGAATTTCGACTTCGCTCTGCGCGCGGAGGTTCTGATAAGCTTGACGCGTGGACCTTTCGACCTTGGCAAATGTGGCCACGGCATTAACGGTTTTGACTGCGGTCGCATTCGGCTTGCTGGAAACGCGTCGCGCGCGTCATGAACGCGCGGAACGCGCGGCGTTCGCTGCCGTTCAAGCGATTCTCACTCCCGAATGGATGAAGTCGATGATCGTCGTGCACGGTATTCCGGATGGATCGACTGCATCGGCCATCGAGGCGGACGCGCGCGTGCTCGCTGCGGTGCAGGCGATTGGCGTGATTCTCGAAGGGCTCGGCTATTCTGTGTATGCGCGGATCGTTCCTTTGCAAGTGGTCGGGGACTTGATGGGTGGCACCGTTCGTCTCGCCTGGCGTAAAGTGCGGCCGTATGTCGAAGAAGAGCGCCGTCGCAGCGGTTCACAGAAGACTTTTGAATGGTTCCAATGGCTCGCTACGCAATTGGAACGATATTCACCGGGAAAAAACAACCTGGAGATGGGAGCCCATCAAGCTTATAAGGATTGGAAGCCGTAGCAGTTGCGTTACCTTTGGACATCGCAGAAAATTAC
>Ga0184618_10000162_pt1 | contig 15219 bp, 17 predicted proteins | sample PLM0_30_b1_FD_133159 | JGI IMG/M metagenome (GOLD analysis project Ga0184618, IMG submission 133159) | Groundwater sediment microbial communities from an aquifer in East River, Colorado, USA - PLM0_30_b1 | ecosystem: Environmental > Terrestrial > Soil > Riparian zone | place: USA: East River...
GCGCTGCTTGAGCAGCTCCGTGACGTCGCCCCCGGCGCGCTGCCGCGCCAGGCGCGCCTCCACCATGGGTGTGTGCAACTGGCCCGGGACGACCGTGTTCACGCGTATCCCCCGCGCCGCGTACTGCACGGCGACGACGCGCGAGAGCTGGATCACGCCGGCCTTGGTCGCCGCGTAGCCGACCTGCGCGTTGCCGGTGAAGCGCAGGCCGGAGGTCGAAGCGATGTTGACGATCGCTCCGCCGCCCTGTCGCTCCATCACGGGCAAGACATACTTGCACCCGAGAAACACGCTCTTGAGATTGGAGTCGACCTGCGCGTCCCAGACTTCTTCGGACATCTCGACCGGCCCGCCCGCGGCCGAGCCGCCGACATTGTTCACGAGCACGTCGACCCGTCCGAAGGCCTTGACGCATGCGTCGACCATCGCCGCGACGTCCGCGGCTCGGGTGACATCGCAGAGGTGCGTCGCGATGGTGCCGCCCGCTTTCTTCACCCCGTCCACGGTCTCGCGCAGCCTCTCGGCGTCGCGGTCCACGGCGAAGACCTTCGCGCCCTCCTCGGCGAAGCGCACCGCGGTCGCGCGGCCGTTCCCCCAGCCAGGCCCGACCGAACCCGCGCCGGTGACGATCGCGACCTTGTCCTGCAGGCGTTTCGTCACGAAGGCTTCCTGGAAAAGCGGTAGAAGCGCCGCGGATTCTCCACTAGGAGCGCGCGCCGCGCGGCCTCCGAGGGCGCGATCTCGGCGAGCAGGTCGACCAGCACGCCGTCGTCGGGAACCGCCGCGAGGTTCGGGTGCGGCCAGTCGCTGCCCCAGAAGCAGCGGTCCCCGAATTCGGCGACGAGCTTGCGCGCGAAGGGAATTGCGTCCTCCCAGGGCGAAGGCCGGCGCGAGATGCGCTCCGAGCCGCTCACCTTCACACGGAAGAGCGGATCGTGCATGAGATCGAGCAGGCGCCTGAATGCCGGCTGCTCGAGGCCGAGCGAGGCATCCATGCGCCCCATGTGATCGATCACCACCGGCACCGCGGAGCGCGCCAGCCAGGGCGCGAGCTCGTCGATGAGCGAAGCCTCGAAATGCACCTGCAGGTGCCAGCCGATCTTCGCGAGGCGCGCGCTCAAGGCGATCGCTTCCTCGATCTTCGCGCCCTTGCCGAGATGGCTCATGAAATTGAAGCGCACCCCACAGAACCCTTGGGCATCGAGGCGGCACAGGTCCGCGTCGTCCACCGTCGGCGGAACGAGTGCGACGCCGCAGTAGTCGCCGTTTTTCGCCGCGATCGCGTCCGCGACCACGCGGTTGTCGAAGCCGTGGCAGGTGGACTGGACGATCACGCAGTGCTGGATGCCCAGCATGGCGTGCAGTGCGAACAGCTTTTCCTTGGGCGCATCGGCCGGCGTGAACGGCCGGTTCTCCGCGAAGGGAAAGATCCCGTGCGGCCCGAACACGTGCACGTGCGTATCGCACGCGCCCGCAGGGAGCTTCAGCTTCGGCCGGCTCGGCGAGGGATGGAAAGAAGGCAGGGGATCGCTCATCGCTAGTCCATCGCTCGTACGTTCGCCCCTGCGCGATGAGCGGCGCATCGCGTCCGCTCCATCGCGCAGAATTAAAGCCGCGCTACGCGTCGGCTTTAATCTTCCTTGAAGCCGATCGCCTTGATGATCGTGCTCCACCTCGCCTGCTCCTCGGCGAGGAAGGCGGCGTACTCTTCCGGCGTCGATGGAAAAGCGATCCCGCTCACCTTGGCGAACTGATCGAGGAGCGCGCCCGAGCGCAGCGCCGCGACCGCAGCGTCGTGAATGCGCTTGAGGACGGCGGGCGGCGTCGCCGCCGGCGCCACCAGCCCGTACCAGTTGTCGGAGATTACCTTCGGGTAACCCACTTCTGCGGTGGTCGGGACATCGGGCAAGGACGGCGCACGCCTCGCACTCGTCACCGCGAGCGCCCTGAACTTGCCCGACTGGATGTGCGGAAGCACCACCGGAATATCGAAGATCCCCATGTTGACCTGCCCACCCAGCAGGTCGCTCACCGCGGGCGCCGCGCCTTTGTACGGAACGTGCAGGAGATCGACGCGCGCCTCGGCCTTGAGCAGCTCGCAGGCGAGATGCGTGATGCCTCCCGCACCGGCGGAGCCGAAGTTGATCTTGCCGGGATTCGCCCTGGCGTAGGCGATCAACTCGGCGAGACTCGCCACCGGGAGCGAGGGATTCACCACCACGACCTCGGGAACCTTCACCACCGTGGTGATGAACGCGAGATCCCTGTTCGGGTTGAAGGGCATCCTGGTCAGCGCGTACGGCGCCATCGACACCGAGCCCTGGTTGTTGAAGCCGAGGGTGTAGCCGTCGGGCGAGGCCTTGACCACCGCGTCGATGCCGAGCACGCCGCCCACGCCGCTCTTGTTCTCGACGATGACGGTCTGGCCGAGGCCGGTGCTCAAGGCCTGCGCGAAGGTTCGCCCGAAAATATCCGCCGGGCCTCCGGCCGGAAATCCCACGATCAAGCGCACGGGCTTGGACGGATAAGATTGCGCAAAGGGAGCGCCGGGCAGCAGGCATTGGGCCGCGACAAGCGCGATTGCGGTGGTCAGACTCCTCACGGGGCTGGGCTAGCGCCGCTATTTCTGACTAGCCGGCCCCGCGCAGGCGAACGTTGGTTTTCCTGCTGATCACGAAGTGGTGCGGGTCCATTCTCTGCTCGGTCGCGGCGATGCGATACTCCTCTTCGGGCTGGCGGCCGGGAGCCTTGACGGTGCAGGATACGAGCTTGCCCTCGGCATTGAGCTGCGAGAGCTCGAGCCCCATGCGTTGCACGCCGACGCCGAGCTTCGCTGCGAGGGCCTTGATACGCCACGCGGTAGGGTTGGACGTCATGAAGGCGAGCACGCTCTCGCGCAAGGACAGGCTTGTCATGGCTCGATTCTCTACTTGTCCCATTTGGCCATGTCGGTCAGCTCGACGTTGTAGCCGACGTTTTGCGGGCCCGCGGCTGCGTGGAGCGCTCTCTCCACCTTGCGGAAGGTCTCCGCGAGCTGGAGGCTGAGCTTTGCGAGCTCTCCCGGATCGGGCTTGATCACCGCGGTGTTGTCGGCCCTGAGGAACGCCCGCCCGACCAATTCGACGTAAATCCGCGACGCCAGGTCCCGCGTGCCGGCGTTCGCCGCGGGCTGCGTGGGGGAAGCCATGAATGCCACCCTGAAGGGGAAGATGACACATACTACGCTCAACTCGAGGCGGGCAAGCGAATTTCCCTCGTCCGGGGGCCGCAAGGAGGCCGCGCATGGACACCGAATCGAAATGGAAGCACCGCGGCGTGCGCGTCGTGCACGCGAACGAGCTCGACATCAACACTGCGCAGACGCCCGGAATGAACCGCGCCGCGGCGATCACGAACGCGCGCGCGGGAGCAGAGAAGCTCTGGGCCGGGACGGTGGTCATCCATCCCAGGGCGAAGACCGGCGCGCACCACCACGGGCCGGTCGAGAGCGTGATCTACGTCGTCAGCGGCCGCGCGCGCATGCGCTGGGGCGACAAGCTCGAATTCGTCGCCGAGGCGGGGCCGGGCGACTTCATCTACGTGCCGCCCTACGTCCCGCACCAGGAAATCAACGCGAGCGACGATCAGCCGCTGTCATGCGTGCTCGTCCGGAGCGGCCAGGACCCCGTGGTGGTGAACCTCGACATCCCGGCGGTCGAGAAACCGGACGAGGTGCTTTGGGTGGACAATATCCATCCGGCGCCTAAAAGCCGCTAGCGAAAGCCGTCCACGGGAGAAAGGGCACGATCATGACCGGAACGCCGGCACACTCGAGGAAGCCACGTCGCCGATCTCCCTCGTTGATCTTTCTCGGTTTGATGACGGCGATGGGCGGTGCCGCTCCCGGCATTTCTTTCGCGCAGTCGGACGCCGAGCGTATCAGGGCGCTCGAGCGCAAGCTCGAGCAGAGCCTCAAGACGATCGAGGATATGGGCGCCCGGCTCAATGAACTCGAAACCCGCGCCACCCCGGGTCCGAATGTGAGTCCGGCAGCCCCTCCAGCCGAACAACACGAGCACGAGAGAAGGACTTCTGAAGCCGGGGTCGCAGCCTCGCAAGCTCCGACATTGCTCAAGGGATTTGCCGATGTCGGCGCGAATTTCTCCGGAAACCGCGGCAACAAGGGCTTTATCGATGGCTCTCTGGATTTCTATCTCACGCCCCAGCTTTCCTCGAACGTCAAATCGGTGATCGAGCTCGTATTCGAGCACGACAAGACGAAGGGAGAGCTCGCGGCGGATCTCGAGCGATTGCAAGTCGGCTACGCCTTCAGCAACGCGGCCACCGTCTGGCTCGGCCGCTTCCACACCCCGCTCGGCTACTGGAACACCGCCTTCCACCACGGCCAGCAGCTGCAGACTTCGGTGCTGCGGCCGCAGATGATCGATTTCGAAGATGCGGGGGGCGTGATCCCGGCCCACACCGTAGGTGTCTGGGCCACCGGGGCCGTGCACGCGGGGAACGGCAGGCTCAGCTACGACATCTTCGGAGGCAACAGCCCGTCCATCAACGCAAACGTCCTTGATCCGAACAATTCCGGCAAGACTCAACCCGGCTACAGTTCGGGCTTCAACCTGGGCTACCTGTTCGGGGGCAGTGCCGACGGGATCAAGACCGGTATACACGGTTACCGCGCGGTCGTGCGCGACGACACCCCGGTTGCAAACGTCACCCGCGTAAGCATTCTCGGCGGATACGCGGCCCTCGACTCTCCGGCGTGGGAGCTCATTGCCGAGTACTACGCCCTTCGCAACGACGATCTCTCGGGCGGGACCGGCCGCCACGGCAGTTGGACCGGATTCGCGCAATTGGGCTATCGCGCCGAGCGCTGGACGCCGTTTGTTCGCCTGGAAAAGGCGGCACTGAACCAGGCGGACAATTACTTTGCGGCGCTCGATAGCGGGCGCGCCTACAGCCGACAGGCGCTCGGGCTGCGCTACGACCTGACTTCGAATTCGGCGCTCAAGGCAGAGCTGAACCGCACGGTCGCAGAGGCTGCGCCGACGGTAAGCTTCAACCAGCTGCTGACGCAGTGGGCGATCCGCTTTTGAGCCGGCATGAGACCTCGTTACCTGTCCAAATTCCTGCTTGCGGCGCTGGTATCACTCGCTTGTGCAGGCGCACGCGGCGCGGATATTTACGTCATCGCCAACCCGCAGGTAAAACTGTCCCCGGAGGACGTGCGTGAAATCTACCTTGGCGACAAGGAATTCAGCGGCGACGTGCGGCTCGCACCCGTAGATAATCAGGCCGCCCTGGCCGGCTTTGTCGTCAAGGCGCTGGGGATGAACCTGCAGCGTTACAGCACCCTCTGGGTAAAAAAGGCGTTCCGTGATGCGCTCACTCCCCCGGCGGTGAAAGCAACGGATTTCGAAGTGCTGGAATTTGTGAAGCGCACTCGCGGGGCCGTGGGCTATGTGTCCTCCGTCCCGCGCGATAAGGACGTCGTCGTCGTCGGAAAGTTTTAGCCCGCGTTTTCGGCTCGAGCTGAGCGCTGCATCCATGCTCAAAGTCAGATCACTCAGGACCACGATCGTTCTGCAGTTTGCAGTCATCATCGCGCCGATCACGCTGGTTCTCTTCTATCAGACCCTGAGCGATTTACAGCACGCCGGCTCGGTCAAATTCGAGCTGCAAAGCATGGCGCTGGCGATTCAGGCCGAGGACAATTACAAGGTCTTCCTCAACGGCGTGGCCGATGCAGTAGACACAGGCTCCCTGAGCAACCGGGCGCGGCAGGCTCTTGAGCAAACCAGAGAGTCGCTGGTAGCTCTGCAGTCCTGGGACCGGTCGTTCCAGTCCGGAGCCGTCCTCGCCCCGATCGATACTCTCCTGGAGACCGCCCGGCGCAATCCGTCGCTGAAAGAACTCCTCCCGCTGCGGGAAACCGTGAATCGCGCCCATGCGCTCCTGACGGAAATTGTCGAATTCTATGAGCGCAGGGAACAGCAGAACATCGAGAACGTCACCCAACAGGTGAAGCAACAGGCATGGATTGTCCTGGCGGTTATGTGTATCACGATGGCAAGCGCGGTCGGCTTCATAGTTCTGTTGATCAAAGGGCTTACTGAGCCCCTCAATCGGGCGGTGACGCTTGCGACGGATATTGCCTCCGGGGATTTCAGAGCGGAAAAATCCATAGATACCGGTCGGGACATCGGTGGGCTGCTGGCTTCTCTTGCAGCGATGCGAAGCGGTCTGAGGCAGGCGTTTTCGGACCTGGCGAAAAATGAAGCGCGCCTCGCCAACGCGCAGCGTATCGCCCAGATCGGCAGTTGGGAGATGGATCTTGCCGACCTGCACGACATCAGCAGGAACCCGCTGCGCTGGTCGGACGAAATCTTTCGCGTACTCGGTCGTGAGCCGGGAAAGACGGAGGCCTCGAATGAAATCTTTTTAGAGGCCATTCATCCCGATGACAGGGAACGCGTCAGGGAGGCGATGGCGGGCGCGATCAATCACGGCAGGAACTACAGCATCGAACACCGGATCATCCGCCCGGACGGGAGCGAAAGAGTCGTTCATGAGATGTCGGAGATCATTTACGACAGCATCACTGGAGAACCGGTAAGAATGGTCGGGACGGTGCAGGACATCACCGAGCGCAAGCGCTCGGCACACCTCGCATATCTCGCCCAGTTCGACACTCTGACGGGGCTGCCGAACCGGCACATGCTGCACGACCAGCTGGCTCAGACGCTGGCGCAGGCGCAGCGCGTCGCTGGACGATTTGGTTGCATGTTTGTCGATCTCGACCGTTTCAAGCACGTGAACGACACCTTCGGGCACAACGTCGGCGACAAACTGTTGATCCAGGTCGCGCAGCGCCTGCGACAATGCCTGCGCGCCGCCGATGTCGTCGGGCGGCTGGGCGGCGACGAATTCGCCGTGGTGCTCGCCAGCCTCGCCAAGGCCAGCGACGCGGGTCTGGTCGCGGAGAAGGTGATCTCCGCCCTGTCGGCTCCGTTCGATCTGGATGGCCATGAAACCTACATCTCAGCCAGCATCGGTATCGCGATCTACCCCGGCGACGGGGATGAGGTCGAAGGGCTGCTCAAAAACGCCGACACGGCGATGTACCGGGCAAAAGACCAGGGACGGAACAACTACCAGTTCTACCTCCCGCAAATGAACGAGCGCATGGGGCAGCGGATGCAACTGGAGACGAGTCTGCGCAGTGCCCTGGAACGCGAGGAGTTCCGGCTGCACTACCAGCCGAAAGCGGAGCTCGTTCGCGGAACCATCAGCGGTTTCGAGGCGCTGCTGCGCTGGCAGCACCCCGAACGTGGCCTGGTCTCACCCGCCGATTTCGTTCCGATCTTGGAAGACACCGGCCTGATCGTGCCCGTGGGTGAATGGGTGTTGCGAACAGTATGCGGACAGATCAAGGCCTGGCAGGCGCAGGGGATTAGGCCTCCTCCCATTGCGATCAATGTGTCGGCGCGGCAATTCCAGCAAAGGACCCTCAGCGCCTTCATCGCGCGCATTCGCGAGGCCGGAATCGATCCGTCGCTGATCGGACTTGAGCTCACCGAATCGCTGCTGATGAAGGATGCCCAGGAGACTGTGCGAATGCTCGCCAGCCTCAAGGCTTCTGGAGTGCGCCTGTCGGTGGATGATTTCGGCACGGGTTACTCGAGCCTCGCCTACCTGAAACGCTTTCCGCTCGATGAACTCAAGGTCGATCGCATTTTCGTCAGCGACGTCACCACCGACCCGGATGGTGCCGAGATCACCCTTGCCATCATCAGCTTGGCGCGCAGCCTGAAGCTCAAAGTGGTGGCAGAAGGCGTCGAGACCGAGGGGCAGCTGAGGTTCCTGTGCGCGCACGACTGCGACGAAATGCAGGGCTATTACTTCTCACGCCCCATGACCGCACCGGACTGCACGCAGGCCTTGATCGAGGGGCGCCGGCTGCAAATTCCGGTCACCGACGAACCATTGGATGACACGCCGTTGGTGCTGTTCGTGGACGACAATCAGAACGATGTGGAGTTCATGCAAAAGGCGCTGGAGCCGGACGCATATCGCACATTGAGCGCGAACAGCCCGCAAGCCGCGTTGGAGTTGCTGGCCAGGTATACGGTGAGTATCGTCATCAGCGACCAGAACATGCCGGCCATGACCGGTGTGAAATTTCTGTCCGTCGTCCGCAAGCTGTATCCGCGAGCTATCAGGATCGTGATGAGTGGGGTCGGCGACGCCGGCACGGTGACCAATGCGGTGAACGAAGCGGGCATCCACAAATTCCTGTCCAAGGACTGGGATGCCGCTCGGCTGCGCTCGGAAGTGCGTGAGGCCTACCTGCATCGCCGTGACCAGCCCGCGTAATCAACTCCCCAGCATGCGCACGACCTCCTCGGCGGTGCGCACGCGCGCCATGCGCGGGAAGATGCGCCGCATGAATTGCGCGTGATTGTCTTCCTCGGGCGAAGTGCAGGCATCGCTGACGATGACCAGGTTGTAGTCGAGGTCGCGCGCGGCGTAGGCGGTGCTCGCCACGCCGACGTCGGTCGATCCGCCCGAGATCACGAGCGTATCGATCTGGCGGCTGCGGAGCGCGAGGTCCAGATAGGTCTGGTGAAACGCGCTCCAGCGGAACTTGGGGATCATGTAATCCTGCGGCTGCGGTTTCAACTCGTCGATCACCTGCGCCTCCCAGGTGCCCGCCGCGACCACGGGTTTGAGCTCGCGCGCGGCGCCCGAGGGAATCGGCCGCAGGCGGTTGTCGGTGTCGGTCACGAGGTGGGCGGAGGTGGCGTTGTCCGGCCGGTGGTCCGCGGCGGCGTACATCACGACCAAGCCGGCGCGCCGCGCCGCTTCCAATAAGCGCACGGCGCAGGCGATCACCGGCGCGTAGCGCGCTTTCGTCGCCGCATCGTTCTTCTTCACGTGCCCGTTCAGCATGTCGAAGAACAGCAATGCCGTGCGCGCAGGGTCAAGGTTTTCGGGCCCCTTCATTCCAGCCTCACGTTTTTCGAGAATTCGTAATCCACCGAGGACGCGCTTTCGAACTCCCAACGCACCTGCCCGGTCCCAGGCCAGTTGCCCGAGAAAACCTCGCCGAGAAACGCGAGCAGCATTCCCCAGGCTTCTTCCGCCTCTTTGGCGCGGTAGCGCCCCGGCATGGTGTCGTTCAACCAGCCGTGCGGCATGCCCGGGAACACCTTCATTCGGTAGCTGCAGCGGCCCTCCTCCAGCGCGTCGCGCGTGCGGCGCACGTCGGCGAGCGAGATCGTGTGATCGCCCTCGCCGTAGACGAAGAGCACCGGCGCCGAAAGCGAGCGCATCATCTTCTGCATCGGTTCCGGCTGCAGGTCGGACGCCTGCCAATCTCGCTGCTGCGAGGCGCCGTAGAGCACCACGAAAGCAGCGAGATCGCGCCGCCGGCTGCCGATCACGATCGGATAGCGCCCGCTCTGGCACACGCCCATCAACGCGATGCGCTCGGGCGCGACGCGCGGGTGGCCTTTCAGGAAATCGAGTGCCGCGTCGATCACCGCGGCGACCTCGGGATCGGGCAGCACCACACGCGCCTTCCCGCTCCGCAGCGCCGCTTCGTCGCCTTTCCAGCGCGAGAAGAGATTCGGCGCGAGAGCCACGTAGCCGTCTCGCGCGAGGCGCTGCGCCAGGTCGAGCGTGTGCCGCGCGAGGCCGTAGCGCTCGTGCAGGATGACGACGGCGCCCGCCGGCGTTTCGCTTCGCGGCAAGTAGAGAAAGCCCTCGCAGTCCCCGCCGAAGCGCAGCTTGTGCGGGTCCCGCGCCATGCCTATTTTTGCCCTTTCAGGAAGAGCGTCTGCCAGCGTCTTTCCCAGGTATCCCACTCGTCCACGACCGGCGCCAGGTCGACGATGCGGAAATGGCTTTGATTGAACGAGCTCCCGACCTTGCGATTCACCGGCACACGGCTCGCGGCCATGATGAAGCGCTGGCCTTCAGGCGACAGCACGAAATCCGCGAAGAGGAGCGCCGCGTGCGGGTGCGGCGCCTGTTTCGCCACGCCGATTCCGTCGGCCCGGCCGAATGCGGGGGGCAGCGGCTTCCAGTCGATCGGCGCGCCGCGCTCCTTCAGCTTGTCCACCGCCTGATTGTAGAGCGTCAGCACCACCGGGATCTCGCCCGCGGCGACGAGCTCCGTCATGAGCGTGTGTCCGCTGCGGATCTGCGGCTTCATCGCCGCCAGTTTCCGGAAATAGGCGAGGCCTTTTTCCTCGCCCATCGCCTTTGCCACCGCGGCGAACCAGATGACGTCTGAGGCCTCGATCCCGAAATTGCCGCTCCACCTGGGCTGCAGCAGGTCTTCATAGGACCTCGGAACGTCCTCCGGCTTGACGAGCTTCGTGTTGTAGCCCATGACGAAGAAAAGCAGATTGTCCGGCGCGTAATAACCGTGGCGCGGGAAGGCCTCGGGTGGAATGTCGCCGAACGCGGGGCTCCAGAATTTCTCGAGCAGCGCTTCGCGGTGGAGGATCTCCATGCCGTGCCCGCTGCCCTCGTAGACGTCGACCGCCGATTTGCCCGCGCGCGCCTCGGCGAGCGCGCGCTGCACGAGCTTCTGGTTGAGGCCGCGCCACATCCTCACCTTGATGCCGTATTTTTCCTCGAATGCCGCGATCAGCGGGCTCGCGTCCTCCGGCGTCATCGTGGTGTAGAGGCTGAGGCCGCCTTCTTTCCTTGCTTGCGAGACCAGCCTCTGCGCGCGGTCCGCGCCCTGATAGAGATATATCTCGCGGTTGGCCGTCTGCCTGTCCTGCGCGTGCGTCTCCGCGGCTGCGAACGCGAGGAGCGCGAAGCTCAGGACAAGATTTGGGCGGGACATCCGAAGCTACTTGCCAGATCCAATGGCGGCGAGCAGGCGTTTCACGAACTCGTCGATCGACCTGCGCTCGATCCAGCGCACCACCGCCACGATGTCGTGGTCCGGATCGACGTACACGACGTTGGTGCCGTTCCCGATGTGCGCGAAGGCGCTCGCCGGCGCGCTCGGGAAAAGTTTCCTGTCCCTGTTGTTGTACCAGTTCATGAAGCCGTAGCCCGGCTCGGCCGGCGTCGGCGTGAGCGCCCAGTCGACCCACTGGCTGGAGAGCAGCTGGCGATCCTTCCACTTGCCGCGGCGCAGGGTGAGATAGCCGAACCGGGCCATGTCGTAGGCGTTGATGAACATGCCTCCGCCCCAGTGCCCGCCTCCGGTCACCGACTGAACGGCGCCGCCGTCGAGCACGATCCACGAATTCTCGTAGCCGAACCAGCGCCAGGTGCCCGAAGCGCCGATCGGATCCATGATGACTTCCTTCAGCACCTGGGGGAGCGGACGCCGCCAGACGTTGAGCGCCGCGAGCGCGAGCACGTTGACGCGCACGTCGTTGTACTTGTAGGCCGTGCCCGCCTTGTTGCGCGGCCGCGTCAGCCATTCGCCCGGCTTGTCGCTCGGACGATCCGCCCAGTCGGGCTTGCCCCACAGCGTGCCTTCCCAGTCGCTCGTCTGCCGCAGCAGGTGATTCCACGTAATGCTGCGGTTGTGCGCGGTCTCGAACAGGAACAGGAAATCGGAACGCCCGAGGCGGTCGGACTTGTTGCGCTCGGGAGCCGGATCGTAGGCCTGGATCGGCGCGACGTAATCCCTCACCGGATCGTCGATGCTCTTGATCAGGCCCCTGTCGTAGGCGACACCGACGACGCTCGAAAGGAGACTCTTCGTCACGCTGTGCGTCATGTCCACGCGCAAGGGCTCGCCCCATTCGGCGACGATGTAGCCCCTGTGGACGACCACGCCGGTCAGGTCGCCGCGGTCCTTGATCGGGCCGATCGCGTAGCCGAACGGCTCGCGCCCGAAGGTCTGGTAATGGTTCAGCGTGAGATCGCGCGGATTGCGCGTTTCGTTCGCGACCGCGTAATCGACCGCGTCTTTGAGCCGTTGCGCGTCGACGCCCGCTTCCGCGGGCGTCTTGCGCTGCCAGACCGCGTCGGGATAGTAGGATGCTTTCGGTTGGGCAAGAGCGCACAGCGGGACCAGCAGCAGTGCAAGGAAGCTCGAACGACAGCGCGGCATGGCGACCTCTCTTCCGATCGGGTGGGAACGCTCACGGTCTTGCGTCCCAAGATTACCCCAAGGCCGGGTAACATGGGCGCATGAGCTCACGCAAACGCGCCCAGACCAAGGCCTACCAGGATCCGGGCTTTCTCAACAGCAAGGACGCGCGCGCCTTGCGCATCCTGTCGGAGTATCTCGAACCCAAGAGCCGCTTCGACCACCACAAAGTCGACGACACCATCGTGTTCATGGGCTCGGCGCGCATCAAGTCGCGCGAGTCCGCCGAGGAGTCGATGCGCAAGGCGACGAGCGAGAAGGACCGGGAGCGCGCGCAAACGGCGCTCAAGATGTCCGCCTACTACGAAGCGGCCCGCGAGCTCGCTACCCGCCTCACCAAGTGGTCGAAGGAGCTCGATCGTGTGGAGCGCCGCTTCGTAGTGTGCACCGGCGGCGGACCGGGAATCATGGAGGCTGCGAACCGTGGCGCGGCCGAGGCGAAGGGCCTCAACGTCGGCCTCACCATCTCGATCCCGGCGGAGGAATTCGACAACCCCTACGTCACGCGCGAGCTCTCCTTCCACTTCCATTACTTCTTCATGCGCAAGTTCTGGTTCGCGTATCTGGCAAAGGCGGTCATCGTGTTTCCGGGAGGCTACGGGACGCTCGACGAGCTGTTCGAGCTGCTGACGCTGGTGCAGACGCGCAAGATGCGCAAGCCCATGCCGATCGTGCTCTTCGGCACCGAGTACTGGCGCGAAGTCATCGACTTCGACGCGCTCGCGCGCCACGGCACCATCGACGCGGAGGACATCGGGCTCGTGCACCGCACCGACTCGGTGGACGACGCCTACGACTGGATCGTAGCGCAGCTCGCCGAGAAGGCGCTGGGTCAGCCGGGGGCGACCTTGTAGCCGGACTTACTTCCCGAGCGCGGCTTCGACCGCCTTGTACAGTCGGTCCAGCCCGAAGGACACGTCCTCCACGGCGCCGTTGACGAAAAATCCCGGCGTGGACCGCACCCCGCTCTTCACGCCGCCGTCGATGTGCTCGTGCACCCGCTGCAGGTAGAGGTGCTCCTTCATCTCGTAGTCGTACCGGTCCAGGTCCAGCTCCGCCTGCAGGGCGTACTGCCTCAAGTTGTTGGCCTTGAGGTGCTGCTGGTGCTCGAAGAGCAGGTCGTGCATCTGCCAGAATTTTTGCTGCGCGCCCGCCGCTTCGGCGGCCTCGGCCGCGAGCTCGGCGTGAGGATGTACTTCAAGGAGCGGGAAATGCCGATACACGAAGCGCACATTGTCCCCGAAGCGCTTGAGCAGCATCTTCACGGCGGGATAGGCCTGCCCGCACGACGGGCACTCGAAATCGCCGTACTCTACGACGGTCACCTTCGCCGATGCCGGCCCCAGAACGTGATCGGTGTGATTCACCGGGACGGCGAGCGTGAACGGCTGGGATCGTTGCATTGATGCCTCCCTTTGGGTCATCGCAGCGATGATATTGTATTCGGCGAAATGGCGCGGTATTATAACATTCGTTATAACATGGGATTTATGTCATGGCCGCCCTCAAGCTTACCCAGATCGGCAACTCTGTCGGCGTGATCCTGCCCAAGGACATGCTCGCACGCCTGAAGGTCGAAAAAGGCGACACACTGCATGTCACTGACACGCCTGACGGCCTTCGCCTCACGCCTCACGATCCCCGGTTCGAAGCGCAGATGAAACAGGTCCGGCGCATCGCGAAGAAGCGCCGAACCGTGCTGCGCGAGTTGGCGAAGTGAGGAAGTGGATCTGGATCGAGCGTTCCGTCATACTCGCCGCGCACGATGAGCAGCTCGCGGAGCACGGCGGCAGCCCCGGCGTCCGCGATGCGGGTTTGCTCGATTCGGCCCTCGCGCGCCCGCTGAACCGCGCCGCTTACGGCAAGCCTGACGCCGCCGAGCTAGCGGCCGCTTACGCTCATGGCCTTGCGACGAACCACCCTTTTGTGGACGGCAACAAGCGCATCGCGTTCGTCGCCCTCGAACTTTTCCTCGCGCTGAACGAGCGCGAGCTGGCCGCCGATGACGCGGATTGTGCGATGAGCATGCTCGCCGTTGCCGCGGGAACGACGAAGGAAGCGGCGCTCGCCGATTGGATCCGACGCCACATCAAGAAGCGTCGATAGGCTACCGGGTGAAGATTCTCTTGGGGATCGCGCCGTACACCATCAGGCCGCCGTCGTGGCTGCGACCTTCTCGATCAATTCCCTTGCCCTCACCGGTTTCACCAGAAAGTCCCTCGCGCCCTGGCGCATGCCCCAGACGCGGTCGGTTTCCTGGTTCCGGCTCGTGCAGATGATGACCGGAATGTGCTTGGTCGCCTCGTCGTGCGAGATGGTCCGCGTCGCCTTGTAGCCGTCGATGCCGGGCATGACGATGTCCATCAGGATCACGTCGGGCTTCTCGCTCCTGGATTTCTGGATGGCCTCGTCCCCGCTCTGGGCGGTGATGCACTCGTAGCCCTGCTTGGAAAGCGTTTCCATGAAGAAATAGCGATCGGTTGCCGAATCGTCGACGATCAGAATCTTCTTCGCTGCCATTGCAATCTCCTCGTGTGTGGCCGGCGCAGAACCGTTAAATAATCACGGCTAGGACCGCCGGCCCTCTCTTCTAGTAGCAAGAGCGATGCCAGTTTCCGGGCTCGATCGCCCGGCCGTTCCGCGTACAATGCGCGCCTTGCGACTCGAACGGCCATGATCCGCCTTTCCCAAGTCACGCTCCGCCGTGGTGCGAAAACGCTGCTCGAAGGCGCCGACGTCGCGCTCAATCCCGGCGACAGGGTCGGCCTGATCGGCGCGAACGGTTCCGGAAAGTCGAGCCTCTTCGCCCTCCTGCGTGGCGAGCTGCACGCCGACAAGGGCGAGGTCGACTACCCGGCGCGCTGGCGCGTCGCCTACGTCGCGCAGGAGACGCCGGCGCTCGATCGCCCCGCGCTCGAATATGCGATCGACGGCGACACCACGCTGCGAAAGCTCGAGGCGCGTCTTGCCGCTGCGGAAGCCGCCGATGACGGCCATCTGATCGGCGAGCTCCACGCCGCGATGGGCGATGCCGACGCGTACACGGTGCGCTCGCGCGCGGAGCAGCTCCTGCACGGCCTGGGCTTTTCGCA
>Ga0184618_10000164_pt1 | contig 14980 bp, 15 predicted proteins | sample PLM0_30_b1_FD_133159 | JGI IMG/M metagenome (GOLD analysis project Ga0184618, IMG submission 133159) | Groundwater sediment microbial communities from an aquifer in East River, Colorado, USA - PLM0_30_b1 | ecosystem: Environmental > Terrestrial > Soil > Riparian zone | place: USA: East River...
ACCGGCGGCGCGACGATTTGCGGACGCGTTTCGAGCAGCTCGATCAGCCGCTCGGCGGCGCCGGCGGCGCGCTGCAGCTCGCCCCAAACTTCGGACACCGTCCCGGCCCCGCTCGCCACCACGGACGCATAGAACACGAACGCCGCGAGCTCCCCGGCGGTGAGACGCCCGCTCAGCACGTCATGCCCGCCGATCCAGAGGACGATGCCGACCGCGCAGAAGGCGATGAGCATGACAGAAGAGATCAGCCAGGCCTTCTGCCGGATGCGGGCCACGCCCGCGCCGTACGCGGCCTCGGCATGGCGCGCAAAACTCTCGCGATCGCCTTCCTCGTGGGCATAGGCCTGCACCGTGCGAATCTCGTGCACCGCCTCGTCGACATAGGCGGAAACGTCGGCCACCCGGTCCTGGCTGCTGCGCGACAGCCGCCGCACGCGCCGGCCGAGCAGCAGGATCGGAACGAGGGTCGCCGGCACGCCGAGGAGCACCAGCAGGGCCAGCTTCCAGCTGGTGACGAAAAGCATCAGCGCGGCACCCGCCATCATCAGGAGGTTGCGCACGAACATCGAGAAGCCGTAGCCGATCACCTGCTGCAGCAGCGTGGTGTCGTTGGTCAGGCGCGAAATCACCTCGCCGGTGCGGGTCGCCTCGAAGAATGCCGGCTCGAGGCCCAGAATGTGGTCGAACACTGCGCGGCGCAGGTCGGTGATGACCCGCTCGCCGGTCGACATCATGAGATAGAAGCGAAACCAGGTGGCGAGCGCCAGCGCGGCCGCCACGACGATCATGGCGGCGAGCGCCTGGTCGAGGAGGCGCGGATCGCCGCTGCCGAAGCCATTGTCGACCACGTGCTTCACGCCCTGGCCGAGCGCGAGCACGCAGCCCGCTGCGACGACGAGAGCGGCCGCCGCCGCGGCAATGCGCGCGCGATACGGCTTCAGGAAGCGCGCCAGACCCGCCAAGGACTGGGTCGAAGCGCTCATCGGCCGTAAAAGCGGTACTGGTTGCGGCCCAGTTGCTTGGCGCGGTACATCGCGGCATCGGCGTTGCGCAGCAGCGCATCGCCGTCGCCGGCATCGGCCGGGTAGAGCGAAATGCCGATGCTCGCGCCCAGGGTGAGCGTCCGGCCGTCGACGTGAAACTCGGCCGCAAGCGCGTGCAGGATCTTGTCGGCGACGATCTGGCAGTCGGCCTCGGCGTTCACCTCGGAGATCACCACCACGAACTCGTCGCCGCCGTGCCGCGCCAGCGTATCGGCCCTGCGCACGCAGGCGGCGAGGCGCTGCGCGACCTCCTTGAGCACGGCGTCGCCCGCGCGGTGCCCGAACGCATCGTTCACCTGCTTGAAATTGTCCAGGTCGATGAGCATCGCCGCCACCTTGCGGTCGCGGCGCTGCGCGAGGTGCACTGCCTGCTTCAGGCGGTCATCGAGCAGGCGCCGGTTGGGCAGCCCGGTGAGCGAGTCGTGATAGGCGAGGAAGCGCACCGCGTCTTCGCGGCGCTTGCGCGCCGTGACGTCCTGCGAGACGCCGACCATGCGGTAAACCTTGCCGGCAGGGTCGAACATCGGCACGCCCCGCACGCCGAACCAGACAGGGTGCCCGTCGGCCGTAGCGATGCGGTACTCGATGTCGAAGGGCACGCCGCGCGCCACCGCGCCCCGTCCGGTGGCGAGGTAACGCTCGCGATCGTCGGGGTGGACCATCTGCGCGTATTCGCTCCACGTCTGCGCGGTGCCGCCAGCGAGCGCGGGCAGCACTTCCTGATTGCGGCTCCAGTGCATCCGGTCGGTCGCCGCGTCCCACTCCCAGTAGTACAGATCGGCCGCATCGACGGCCAGACGCAGCTTCTTGATTTCCTCCGTCACGTCGGCGAACGCCACGAGCGTGCAATTCTGCGCCGCGCGGCTTGACAGCCGGCACCAGAGCCGGGAACCGTCCTTGCGGCGCAGCTCGACTTCGCCTTCGAGCGCGTCGCTGTCCGCCAGGGCAGCGAACGGCTTCCCGGCGAGCTCGCCGGGCGCATAGCCCAGCATCTGCTCGAGCGTGCGGTTGCAGCGCGCAATGCTGCCGCGCTCGACCAAAGCGACGCCGACCGGCAGCAGGTCGAACAGCGATTCGTCCTCGGCCAGCAATCCGGCGTCGGTCAAGCGACTTTCTGCACTTCGACCAGGCAGTCATAGAAGGTCGCGCCGCCGCCGAGGTCGGTAGTGCGTTGTGAAGTGACGTTGTTGGCATTGCCGCCGTCGCGCGAATATTTTTTCCACCACACCGAGGGCGCGACCACCACGCCGGGACGCGGCTTGCCGTTCACGCGCGCCCGCAGCGTATAGCCGCCGCGGTCGTTGAAGATGCGCACCAGATCGCCGTCGCGGATGCCTCTGCGCTCCGCGTCGCTGCGATGCATGTCGAGATGCGGCTCGCGCTCGAACTCCCGGAACCGCGCCAGGTTGGCGAACGACGAATTGAGGAAATGCCGCGCGGGCGGCGAGATGAAAGCGAGCGGGTACTTGCGCGCGAGCTCCGTGTCGGCGCCCGGCGCCTCGACGGGCGGGTTGTAGAACGGCAGCGGGTCGACGCCCTGCTTCTCCAGCCACTCGCTGTAGAACTCGCATTTGCCCGAAGCCGTCGGAAACCCGCCCGCGGCGAAGGGGGTGAAGCGCGGCGGCACCCCGAGCTTTAGCCAGCCGGCTTTCTTGAGCGCGTTCCATTCGATGCCCCGCATGGCCTCTTTCGACGAGGCAAGCGCAATGCGGCAGATGTCCTCGTCGGAGTCGCGGAAGCACGGCTCGTCGAAGCCCATGCGCGCCGCGAGCCGGCGAAACACCTCGGAATTCGGCAGCGATTCCCCGACCGGCGCGATCGCCGGGTTGTTCGCGAGCACATACAGGTGCCCGTAGGACTTGTGCACGTCGTAATGCTCGAGCTGCGTGGTCGCGGGCAGGACGATGTCGGCGTAGTCGGCGGTATCGGTCTGGAAATGGTCCATCACGACGGTGAACAGGTCGTCGCGCGAGAAGCCGGCGATGACTTTGTCGGAGTCGGGGCACACCGCCACGGGGTTGTTGTTGTAGACGATCATGGCGCGCACCGGCGGCTGCGCGGTGGTCAGCGCGTCGCCGAGCTGCGACTGGTTGATGACGCGCGGCCGCCTTCCGGCGAGCAGGTCGGCGCGCTCGAGGGCAGCGTGATCGAAGCCGTAGAAATCGGCCGTGCTGAGGACGATGCCGCCCGCCGCGTCGCGCCACGCGCCGACCAGCGCCGGCAGGCAGGCAATGGTGCGCGCCGCAATGCCGCCGCCGGCGTGGCGCTGCATGCCGTAATTGAGGCGGATCGCCGCCGGCCGGATGCCGCCGTACTCGCGCGCAAGCTGCACCACTTCCTCGCGCGTGATTCCGCAGATTTGCGCCGCCCATTCTGGCGTGTAGCGCTTGACGCGTTGCGCCAGCGGCTCGAAGCCGACGCTGTGCCTGGCGATATAGTCGCGGTCGAGCATTCCCTCCGCGATCAGCACGTGCATCATCCCCAGCGCCAGCGCGCCGTCGCTGCCCGGGAGCAGGGCGATGTGCTGGTTGCACTTCTCCGCAGACAGGCTGCGGTAGGGGTCGATGGCGATCACTTTCGCGCCGCGGCGCTTCGCCTCCTGCACGCGCGACCAAAGGTGCAGGTTGGAAACGATCGGGTTCGCGCCCCACAGCAGAATCAGCTTCGATTCGTCGAAGCGCTCGGGATCCATGCCGACCGAGCCGCCGAGGGTCGCCTTAAGGCCGAACTTGCCCGCGCTCGAGCAGAGCGTGCGATCGAGGAGCGACGCGCCGAGCTTGTGGAAAAAGCGCCGGTCCATCGAGCTGTACTGGACCATTCCCATGGTGCCGGCGTAGCTGCAAGGCAGGATGGTCTCGGGGTTCTCCGCGGCAAGGGCCTTCAGCCGCGCCGCAATTTCATCAAGCGCCTCATCCCAGGTGATTCTTTCGAACTGCCCCTTGCCCTTCGGCCCGACCCGGCGCATCGGGTAAAGCAGGCGATCCGGGGAGTAAGTCCGCTCCAGGTAGTACGCGACTTTCGTGCACAGCGTGCCGTCGGTGAACGGCATGGACGGATCGCCCTGGATCTTGGTGGCGACACCGTCCTCGACCGTCACCAGCATGCCGCAGGTATCCGGACAGTCGTGAGGACAGGCAGCGCGTACGACCTCGGCGCTCATGCCGTCATTTTACGCTCCGTCGCGTCATCGAGAAGCTCGATCCAATGACGCACCGGAGTGTCGGTGCCCGCTTGCAGGTGAGAAAGGCAGCCGATGTTGGCGGTGGCGATGGACCGCGGCAGCCCTTCGTGGAGGGCGGCCAGCTTGCGCGCGCGCAGCTCGCCGGCCATCGCGGGCTGCAGCAAGGAATAGGTTCCCGCGGAACCACAACATAGATGAGCGTCGCGCACGGGAGTCAGCTCATAACCCGCCTGCGTGAGTAGCGCCTCGACGCGGCCGCGGATCTGCTGGCCATGCTGCAGCGTGCACGGAGATTGGAAAGCGACGCTCGCCCCTCCCGTGCGCTGCGGAATCGCCTCCAGGGGGATGACTTCGCACAGATCCCTGGTCAGCGCGGAAATGCGCGCCGCCTTCTCGCGATACTCCGGGTCCTGCGCCAGCAGATGGCCGTACTCCTTGACGGTCACGCCGCAGCCGCTCGCCGTGACGACGAGCGCCTCGATGCCGCCGCTTTCGACCATCGGCCACCACGCGTCGATGACCGCGCGCATGTCATCGCGCCCGGCTTCCTGGCGATTGAGGTGGAAGCGAATGCCGCCGCAGCAGTCGGCGCCGGGCGCTTCAAGGAGCGACACGCCAAGCCGGTCGAGAACCCGCGCCGCCGCGGCATTGATACCGGGCGCGAGTGCCGGCTGGACGCAACCTCCGAGCACCAGCATCTTTCTCCCATGGCGCGGCGCCGGCCACGGCCCGGAAGCTCGGGTTTTTACAGGTATTTTGGCTTTCAATGCGCGCGGCAGGAATGGCCGGAATAGACGGCCGAGCGACAGAGCGGCCGCAAACAGGCCGGTGCGTGGCAGCAGGAAAGACAGCGCTGCGCGTTGCAGCCGGTCCCGCGGTGCGCGCAGCGTGCGCTCTTCGACCACCCTGCGGCCGATATCGACCAGCCGTCCATACTGCACTCCCGAAGGACAGGTGGTTTCACAGGAGCGGCACGTGAGGCAGCGGTCCAGGTGCAGCCGCGTGCGCGCCGTCACCTCGGCGCCCTCGAGGGCCCGCTTGATCAGGTAAATGCGGCCGCGCGGGCTGTCGAGATCATCGCCGAGGACCTGGTAAGTCGGACAGGTCGCGGTGCAAAAGCCGCAATGCACGCACTTGCGCAGGATCGCGTCGGCTTCCGCGCCTTCGGGCGTGTCGCGGATGAAATCGGCGAGGCCGGTCTGCATTAAATCTCGGCGTAAAGCCGGCCGGGATTGAAAATTCCAGCCGGATCGAAAGCCGCCTTGAGCTCGCGATGCAGGCGCATCAGCACCGGGTCGAGCGACGCAAAAGCCGCCGCCGGCTTGGCGGCGGCCCGGAACAGCGTGGCGTGGCCTTTGGCGCGCTGCACTGCCTCGCGCACGGTATGAGGCGCCGCGTCGGACTTGAGCCAGCGCAGGCCGCCACCCCACTCGATGAGCTGGTTTCCAGCGAGGCCCAGCGGCGCCGTCGGCGGCGGCACCGCGATGCGCCATAGAGGCTCGGGGCCGCCAAAGAATGGCGCGGTCTGCTCGCGAATGGCGGTCCAGAACGCTTCCCCTCCCGTTCTCTCGCCCCCCATTTTTTCTGCCGCGGCCCGCACGGCAGGTGCCGCGCCCGAGAGGCGCAAGTGCAGCTCGCCGTCGTGCCACGCGCTGGCGGAGATCGGCAGCGGCTGCCCCGCCCATCGGTTCAGCGCCTCGATGGCGCGCTCTTCCGGCATCTCGAAGCGCAAGGTCAGCTCGGACGGCGGCCGCGGCAGGACCTTGAGCGAAGCTTCGGCGATCAGTCCCAGGGTGCCGAGGGAGCCGGCGAGCAGCCTCGACACGTCATAGCCGGCCACGTTCTTCATCACCTGGCCGCCAAAGCCGAGGACGCGTCCGCGGCCGTCGATGAGCCTCGCGCCGAGCACGTAATCGCGCAGCGCGCCCGCGCTCGCGCGACGCGGGCCCGATAGCCCGGCTGCGATGCACCCCCCGAAGGTCGCGTCGGCGCCGAAGTGCGGCGGCTCGAACGGGAGGAACTGCCCGCGCCCGGCGAGCGTGGCGTCCAGCTCGGACAGCAGCGTGCCGCAGCGCGCGGTCACGACCAGCTCGGTCGGCTCGTAGCTCACGATGCCCGCGAAGCCGCGCGTATCGAGCACTTCGCCGCGCAGCGCGTTGCCGTAGAAGTCTTTCGTGCCGCCGCCGCGCAGCCGCAGCGCGGCCCCGCGGCCCGCGGCATCGCGGATGCGCTCCTGTAGCGTCTGCAGACTCAAAAGCGCGGCAGCTCGGCGTGCGGCAGCTTGCCGCCGCGCACGTGCATGCGGCCGTACTCGGCGCAACGCGCGAGCGTCGGCACCGCCTTGCCCGGGTTGAGCAGGCGCGCAGGGTCGAACGCGGCTTTCACCGCCCGGAACATCTCGAGCTCGTCGGGCTGGAACTGCACGCACATCTGGTTGATCTTCTCGACGCCGACGCCGTGCTCGCCGGTGATGGTGCCGCCCACCTCGATGCACTTCTCCAGCACCTCGGCGGCGAACAGCTCGGTGCGCCGCAGCTCGTCGGCGTCGTTCGCATCGAACAGGATCAGCGGATGCAGGTTGCCGTCGCCGGCATGGAATACGTTGGGGCAGCGCAGGCCGTATTTCGCCTCCATCTGCGCGATGAACTGCAGGATCTCGCCGAGGCGCTTGCGCGGAATGGTGCCGTCCATGCAGTAGTAGTCGGGCGAGATGCGGCCGACCGCCGGAAACGCGGCCTTGCGGCCGGACCAGAAGCGCAGCCGCTCGGCCTCGTCGCGCGACACCGTCATGCGCGCGACGCCCGAGCGCTCGAGCACCGCCTGCATGCGGGCGATCTCGTCTTCCACCTCTTCCGGCGTGCCGTCGGATTCGCACAGCAGGATCGCCGCCGCCTCGAGGTCATAGCCGGCACCCACGAACTGCTCTACCGCGCGCGTCGCCGGCTGGTCCATCATTTCCAGTCCGGCCGGGATGATGCCGGCGGCGATTATGTCGGCGACTGCCTGGCCGGCCTTCCCGACGTCGTCAAACGACGCCATGATGACGCGCGCGCATTGCGCCTTGGGCAGCAGCTTGACCGCCACTTCCGTCACCACGATCAGCATTCCCTCGGAACCGATGGCGAGCGCGAGCAGGTCATAGCCCGGCGCATCGGGCGCATCGGAGCCGAGCTCGATCGCCTCGCCGCGCATGGTGAAGCCGCGCACGCGCACGACGTTGTGCACCGTCAGGCCGTACTTCAGGCAATGCACGCCACCGGAGTTCTCTGCCACGTTGCCGCCTATGGTGCAGGCGATCTGGCTCGAAGGATCGGGCGCGTAATACAGGCCGTAGGGCGCGGCGGCTTCCGAGATCGCGGCATTGCGCACGCCGGGCTGGACCACCGCGATGCGTGCGCGCGAATCGACCCTTACGATGCGCATGAACTTCGCCATGGAAAGCAGCACGCCGTCGCCGGGCGGCAGCGCGCCGCCCGACAGGCCGGTGCCGGCGCCGCGCGGCACGACCGGCACGCCCATTGCCGTGCAGGTCTGCAGGACGCGCTGTACTTGCTCCTCCGTGTCGGGCAGCGCCACCACCATCGGAACCTGGCGGTAAGCCGTAAGCCCGTCGCACTCGTACGGCCGCGTGTCCTCCTCTTCCCACAGCACCGCAGGTTCAGGCAAGAAGGCGCGCAAGGCCCTGGCGACTTCGCGCTGACGCGCGATGTCAATGGGTTCTAGAGATAGGGCTTCGCCCACTTCAGGCCCTCGAGGGTGTCACCCGCAGGATTGTATTCGCAACCGATCCAGCCGGAGTAGCCAACGCGGTCGACGTGCGCGAGCAGGAACGCGAAGTTGATCTCGCCCGTGCCCGGCTCGTGGCGCCCCGGCACGTCGGCGAGCTGCATGTGGCCGATGCGCGGCAGCAGCCGCTCGATCGTCGCGGCGAGATTTCCCTCCATGATCTGCATGTGGAACAGGTCGTACTGGATAAACGCGTTGGGCGCAGCCACCTCGTCGAGCGTGCGCGCCGCCTGCGCGCTGCCTGTCAGGAAACAGCCGGCGACCGTGCGCTCGCTCAGCGGCTCGATCAGCAACTGCATGCCCTCGTCCGCGAGACGCCGTGCGGCATATTTCAGGTTCGACACATACGTGGCATGCAGGCGCGCATGATCCGCGTCCGGCGGAGCAAGGCCTGCCATGCAATGCACGCGCCTGCAGCCCGCGGCACGCGCGTAGCGCACCGCGATTTCCAGGTCGTCGCGGAAGCGGGCTTCGCGACCCGGCAGGCAAGCGGTGCCGTGCTCGCTGCGCTGCGGATCGCCGCGCGGCATGTTGTGCAGCACGACTTCCACGCCCGCGGCGCGCGCCCGCGACGCGAGCTCCTCGGGCTTCCAGGTGTACGGGTATTGGTACTCGACGGCGCGAAAGCCGGCGTTCGCGGCCGCGGCAAAGCGATCGAGAAAATCGATCTGCGGGAACAGCATCGATAAATTCGCGGCGAGCTTCGGCATAATGCCAGCATAGCTTGAAAAATCTCCGCTTGATCCAAGTCGCCGTTCTGGTTCTCGCGCTCACCGCGTCGGGGCCGGCGACGGCTGCCGGGGGCGTCGCGCTGCCCTGGTGGATCTGGCCGATCGCGCTGTTTGCGGTGAGCTTCATCATCGGCATCGTCGCCGTGCTGGCGGGCGTCGGCGGCGGCGTGCTGTTCGTGCCCATCGTCGGCAGCTTTTTCCCTTTCCATCTCGATTTCGTGCGCGGCGTCGGGCTGCTGTTCGCGCTTTCCGGCACGCTGGCTGCCGGACCGGTGCTGTTGCGCGCGGCGATGGCGAATCTGCGGCTGGTCATGCCGCTGGCGCTCGTGGGCTCGATCGCCTCGCTGGCGGGAGCTGTGATCGGGCTGTCGGTAGCGACCGACCTTGTGCAGATCGCGCTGGGCGCCACCGTAATCGCCATCGCCTTCATGATCTGGGCCACCAAGGCCGCCGACTTCGGCCTGGTCGAGTCCGACGCGCTGGGCGAGCTGCTGCGGCTGAGGGGCGAGTTCGAGGATCCCGCCGCCGGCATGCGCATCGACTGGCGTACGCACCGCACGGTAGTCGGCCTCGCTGCGTTCGCCGCCATCGGCTTCTTCGGCGGCGTGTTCGGCCTCGGCGCCGGCTTCGCCAACGTTCCTGCGCTGAATCTCCTGATGGCGGCGCCGATGAAGGTCGCGGTCGGCAGCAGCGGGCTCATCATCTCGATCATCAACAGCTCCGCGGCATGGGTTTACATCCATCGCGGCGCATTGCTGCCGCTGCTCGCGGTGCCGTCCATCCTCGGCGTCATGCTCGGCTCGCGCATCGGCGCACGCCTGCTCAGCCTGACGCCCGCGAACATAGTCCGGCGGCTGGTCATCGCCGTCATGCTGCTTGCCGGAGCGCGCGCCTTGCTGAGAGGACTGGGAATATGGACGTGAAACCGCACGACGAGCACATCCAGCGTCTCTACGCGCGCTGGCTCGATGCCGCCACGAAAACCGGTTTTGCCGCCTCGCTGTGCGCTTTTCTGCTTTACGTCTCGGGCACCCTGCCGCCTTACGTGGCGCCGGAACGCCTGCCCGAGCTGTGGGGCTTGCCGGTGGGACGCTTCCTCGAGCAGACCGGGGCCCCGACGGGCTGGAGGTGGGTCGCGCTGATGGACCACGGCGACTATCTGAGCCTCGCCGCAGTCGCGCTCTTCGGTCTCATTACGCCAATCTGCTACCTGCGCATCGTGGCGCCTCTTTTGCGGCACGGCGAGCGGCTGCAGGCCGCGCTTGCCATCGCGCAGATCGCGGTGCTGGCGGCCGCCGTCTCCGGGCTGTTCGCCGGCGGCTAGCGACGCGTGCTAGACTTTTTTCGCTGCAAACCCATCACACAAAGAGGGGAAAACAATGGGCGCCATCTTTCAATCCTTGGGACGTACTATCACCGCGGGCGTCGTTGTCCTGATCGTCCTGCTTGCCATCGCCAGAGCTATCACCGGTACCTGGGTCCCAGTTGCGGACCACAGCTGGTGGCAGTTCGCCTTGCGCTGGCTGCACGTGACCGCAGGCGTGATGTGGATCGGGATTCTCTGGTACTTCAACTTCGTGCAGACCCCGTCGATGCCGAAGATTCCCGACGAGCAGAAACCGGCTATCAGCAAGGTGATCGCACCGGCCGCGCTGTTCTGGTTCCGCTGGGCGGCGATGGCGACGATCGTCCTGGGCCTCATTCTGGCCTGGATGAACGGCTACGTAGGGCCGGCGCTGATGCTGCAAAAGAGCTTCCTCGCCATCGGCCTCGGCATGTGGCTCGGCATCATCATGTGGTTCAACGTCTGGTTCATCATCTGGCCTAATCAGAAGAAGGCCCTCGGCATGGTTCAGGTGGCCCCGGAAGAGAAGACCAAGGCGGCGCGCGTGGCGATGCTTACTTCGCGCTTCAACACCATGCTCTCTCTCCCGATGCTGTATTTCATGGTGGCGCAGTCGCACGGCGGCCTGTAGCCAAGCAGGGCAAATGCCACCACGACTGTGGCAGGTGTGGTGGCTGTACGGGATTCCAGTGGGCCTGGTAGCGGCTGCCATGTTTGCGATCGCGGATAACGCCCGCGAGGCCGGCCAGGCATACTGGGGCGATCTACTCGACGTGGCCCGGCTCGCCGTCTACTGGTTCTGGTTCCGGCTGGTCTGGAAGTACTCGCGCAACGTCGGGCTGCGCGTCTGGACCCTCATGGCTCGCGCCGGCGCCGTGGCCGGGCTGGTCGCGATGGCATTGTCCTAGCGGGGCGGCTCCAGCCCGCCCAGCTGGACTCCGGGCTTGATGCCGCGCTGCGCAAACCAGCCGCGGTTCATCTCCAGCGCGTAGCGCGCCGGGCGCGCCGCGCAGTGCGACTCCTCGCTATGCGGCTGCATGTCCTCGATGTTGATGATCGCGCCCCGCTCGTCCAGAAACGCGACCGAGAGCGGAATCAGCGTGTTCTTCATCCACATGCAGTGGATTGCCGCCTCGTCGAACACGAACAGCATGCCGTCGTTCTGGCCGAGGGATTTGCGGTGCATCAACCCCTGGGCACGGGTGGCGAAGTCCGCGGCCACTTCGGCGCGAATGATGTGCATGCCGGCCTTAAGCTGAACCGTGGGCAGCGGTTGCGCCCACGCCGGAACTGCGATCAGCATCAGGGCAAGAAGGCGGCGCATGGGAATAAAAAAGGCAGGGTCGCGCCCTGCCTTTCGGTGATTCGGCAGCGGGTTACTTCTTCATCTTGTCCGACTTGTCCATCTTGTCGGACTTCTTCTTGGCGGTCTTGGCTTTCTTCTCGGTCTTGGGCTTGGCCGCCTTCTTGTCCTTGGCGGGCTTCTCCATCTTGTCCTTCTTGTCTTGCGCAACGGCGCTCGGCGCCGCGAAGGCGGAAGCGGTCACGGCAGTAAACATCGCGGCGACGATCAGGGAAAGCAGCTTGCTCATTTCGTTCTCCTGGTTGGTTTTCGAAAACGGGTGGACGCGACGAGTCGAGCGCTACCCGGAGCCAGTAACGCACCACCGGAAGCGCGCGTTGACCGCCGCCGCGCATTCCTTTGCAGGAGTGAGCTAAATCATTGTTTCTTAAAGACTGTGGCCGCAGTATAATGGCGCCCCTTATGGCCTACCAACACATCAAGATCCCCCCAGGCGGCGAAAAGATCCGGGTGAACCAGGATTTCTCACTCTCGGTGCCTGACCAGCCGATCATTCCCTACATCGAGGGCGACGGCACAGGCGTCGACATCACTCCGGTGATGCTGAAAGTCGTCGACGCGGCAGTGAAGAAAGCCTACGGCGGCAAGCGCAGGATCGTCTGGATGGAAATGTTCGCCGGCGAGAAGTCGTGCAGGGTGTACGGCGAGAACGTCTGGCTGCCGGAGGAAACCCTCCAGGCGGCGAAAGAGTTCGTGGTATCGATCAAGGGGCCGCTCACCACGCCGGTCGGCGGCGGCATCCGCTCGATCAACGTCGCGCTGCGCCAGGAGCTGGACCTCTACGTCTGCCTGCGGCCGGTGCGCTGGTTCAAGGGCGTGCCTTCGCCGGTGAAGGAACCGGACAAGGTCAACATGGTGATCTTCCGCGAGAACGCCGAGGACATCTATGCAGGCATCGAATGGCCGGCGAAGTCGCCCGAAGCGAGGAAGGTGATTGATTTCCTCGTCCGCGAGATGAAGGTGAAGAAGATCCGCTTCCCCGAGTCGTCGGCGATCGGCATCAAGCCGGTCTCCATCGAGGGCTCGGAGCGCCTCATCCGCAAGGCGTACCAGTACGCCATCGACAACCGGCGCAAGTCGGTGACGCTGGTCCACAAGGGCAATATCCAGAAGTTCACCGAGGGCGGGTTCCGCGACTGGGGATATCAGCTTGCGCAGCGCGAGTTCGCGGCCAAGCCGCTCGACGGCGGTCCCTGGCATAGCTTCAAGAATCCCAAAACCGGGCAGGACATCGTGATCAAGGACGTGATCACCGACGCGTTCCTGCAGCAGATCCTGCTGCGGCCGGCGGAATACGACGTAATCGCAACCTTGAACCTAAACGGCGACTATATCTCGGACGCCCTGGCGGCTGAAGTCGGCGGCATCGGCATCGCCCCGGGGGCCAACATGAGCGACACGGTTGCGATGTTCGAGGCCACCCACGGCACCGCGCCGAAATACGCCGGCAAGGACTACGTCAACCCAGGGTCCGAGATCCTTTCGGCGGAAATGATGCTGCGCCACATGGGCTGGCCCGAGGCGGCCGACGCCATCCTCCGGTCGATCGAAAAGACCATCTCGGAGAAGATCGTCACCTACGACTTTGCCCGGCTGATGCAAGGGGCGAAGCAGGTGTCTTGCTCAGGCTTCGGCCAGGCGATGATAGAAAGGATGTAGAAGCAAAAAAGGCCGCCCGAAAGGCGGCCTCATTGTTAAGCCGGCTTCCCCTTAGACCTTCTGGATGTTGGAGGCCTGTTTCCCCTTGGGCCCCTGCACCACGTCGAAGCTGACCTTCTGGCCTTCCTTGAGGGTCTTGAAGCCCGCCATGTTGATGGCGGAAAAATGCGCAAACAAGTCCTCGCTGCCGTCATCCGGCGTGATGAAGCCGTAGCCTTTCGCGTCATTGAACCACTTCACGGTGCCTGTTGCCATGCTCTCTCCCTGTCTTGTTGATTGAGCTACCGGGCGTTTACCCGAGCCATGCCTGGAACTCCACGACCCCGCCGCCCTACGGCGAAACAGACAGCCTGAATCCAAACACTGGCGCCCTTTTACGCGCCCCGCCGGGCTGCGTCAAGGGCCGTGCCGGAAGTGTCGCGTGTGCGCCAACGTCGTGAAAAAGCACCGCATTCTGCGCAGAATGCTCCCATCGTCGCATTGCATGACCCCCCTACATTGATTAGGATAGACCGCAGGCAGCGACTGAAACTGAGGCAGCAACGGAGCGGGAACGGGCGAGCACGGAGATTGTCCGACTTCGGAGGGCACGGGCGCGTAGCAAGGCGGCATGGCGCAGTTTAAGGACGACACCATACTGGAGGCACAGCGCAGCAAGCTGAAGCCTCCGCCGATGTTCAAGGTCATGCTGCTGAATGATGACTACACGCCGATGGAGTTCGTAGTAGTGGTGCTGCAGAAGTTCTTCGGCATGACGCGGGAGCGGGCTACCCAGGTCATGCTGAAGGTGCATCGGGAAGGCATTGGAGTCTGTGGGGTCTATCCCCACGACGTCGCGGCCACCAAGGTGCAGCAAGTGGCGGCATATTCCCGAAAGCACCAGCACCCGCTACAGTGTGTAATGGAACAGACGTAAAAGCAGAAAAGGAATCGCAAGGAAATGATCGCCCAGGAGCTTGAAGTCAGCCTGCACATGGCGTTCGTCGAGGCGCGGCAGAAACGCCACGAATTCATCACCGTCGAACACCTGCTCCTAGCGCTGCTGGAAAACCCGACCGCCGCCGAGGTGTTGCGCGCTTGCGGCGCCAACATGGACGAGCTGCGCAAGAACCTGACGCAGCACATCGCCGAGCAGACGCCGCGGATCGCCGCCGACCGCGAGGTCGACACTCAGCCGACGCTGGGCTTCCAGCGCGTGATCCAGCGCGCCATCCTGCACGTCCAGTCCTCGGGCAAGAAAGAGGTCACCGGAGCGAACGTCCTGGTCGCCATCTTCGGCGAGAAGGACTCGCACGCGGTGTATTTCCTCCAGCAGCAGGGCATCGCGCGGCTCGACGTCGTCAACTACATTTCGCACGGCATCACCAAGACGCCTCAGCCCCATCAGGGCAAGGGCGAGCAGGACGCCGACCAGGAAGGCCAGGCCGAGACCTCGAACAGCCCGCTCGACAACTACACGCAGAACCTGAACGCGCTGGCGCTCGCTGGCAAGATCGATCCGCTGATCGGCCGCGACACGGAACTCGAGCGCGTGGTGCAGACGCTGTGCCGCCGGCGCAAGAACAACCCGCTGCTGGTCGGCGAGGCCGGCGTCGGCAAGACCGCCATCGCCGAGGGCCTGGCGCGGCGCATCGTCGAGGGCAGCGTGCCGGACCTGCTCGCCAAGTGCACCGTGTACGCGCTCGACATGGGCGCGCTGCTGGCCGGCACGAAATACCGCGGCGACTTCGAGCAGCGGCTGAAGGCGGTGCTGAAGCAGCTCGTCGACAATCCCCACGCGATCCTGTTCATCGACGAGATCCACACGGTGATCGGCGCCGGCGCGGCCTCGGGCGGCACGCTGGATGCGTCCAATCTGCTCAAGCCGGTGCT
>Ga0184618_10000166_pt1 | contig 14770 bp, 10 predicted proteins | sample PLM0_30_b1_FD_133159 | JGI IMG/M metagenome (GOLD analysis project Ga0184618, IMG submission 133159) | Groundwater sediment microbial communities from an aquifer in East River, Colorado, USA - PLM0_30_b1 | ecosystem: Environmental > Terrestrial > Soil > Riparian zone | place: USA: East River...
AAGACGATACCCGCCCCTGCCGCCGCCAGAACGACCCAGAGGCGCGCTGTTGAAAAATGGAAGGGAATGGACGACGCGGGACCGAGACGAATTTTCCGGTTCCACATGGGGCGATCCTCCGCACGTGAGGCGCAGATCATTGAGACCCGACCCTTCGCGGCTGGGATTGCCCCTAGGGTTGCCCCGGTGACTTTGAACCTCGTTGATAATAGCTTTTACGACTCTCGCTGATAATCGCTCGTACGGAATAGCTCTTACGGAGTAGCTCTTACGGAATAGCTCTTGCGGAATAGCTCATACGGCGAGCCCTGGTCGTTACTGGGCCAGTAACGGGCTGGTAACGAACGTTCGGATGGGAGCATGATCGAGCTTCGGATGCTTGGTTCCCTTGGGTTGCTGGCCCCCAATGGCCGGGACCTCCAAGCGGTGCTGCGCCGCCCCAAGCGTCTCGCGCTGCTAGCCTATCTGGCGACTGCACGACCGCAGGGCTTCCGCCGCCGCGACACGCTCGTCGCTCTCTTATGGCCGGATCTCAACCAGTCGCACGCTCGTAATGCGCTTCGCCAGGCTGTTCATTTCCTGCGGGACGCGCTCGGCCATGAGGTGATCGTCGCACGGGGTGATGAGGAACTAGCGGTCGATCCGCTGCAACTGCGTTCCGATGTCGCTGAGTTCGAGGACTTGCACGACGCCGGAAACCTCGAGTCTGCCCTGGCTCTATACCACGGCGATCTCCTCGCCGGTTTCCACGTCTCCCGAGCCCCGGACTTCGAGCATTGGGTGGATCAGGAGCGGGAGCACGTCCGTAAGCGGGCTGTCAGCGCGGCCCTTTCCTTGGCTGGACGAGAGGAATCTGCGGGGAGCGCAAGCACGGCGACACGCTGGGCTAGGGAGGCGCTCGACATGAGTCCCTACGACGAGAACGCGTTTCGGCGCCTTCTCGGCCTCATGGACCGCGCGGGAGACCGCGCCGAAGCGGTCCGCGAATATGATGTGTTCGCTCGACGACTGGTTGCCGACCTCGACGTCCCGCCAGCACCGGAGACGCGCTCGCTGATCGACGCGATCCGGGCCCGCGCGGGGCCCGCGTGCGTCGTACCGACTGGCTCTAGCAAGCTGATGCTACCCGACGGCGCCGCGATGCCTCACCTGAAGCGCCGTGCAACCGATGGCAGCCCCGTTCCAATCCTGAGCCCCGTGGCCCCACGTGTAACCGCATTCGTCGGCGGCACGCTGATCGTCGTCCTTGGAATATGGGGATTCTGGCAGCGTCGCGTGGGCTTCCCCTCCCGTTCTGCGACGAGGGTCGCCTTCATTCCCTTTGCCAGCCTCAACGGGACGGGCCGACCGGACTACTTCAACGTCGGGATCACGGCGGAGCTGGTGAGCCAGCTCTCGAAGATTGCCGGCTTGAGGGTCATTGCACCAGCATCGATCGCTCGCACCGCCGAACAGGCCGAGCAGGACGTGCGCCGGGTTGCGGACAAGCTCGGCGTCCACACCATTCTAACGGGAAGCGTCGCGCAGGCGAAGGGTCGCGTCCGGATCGCAGCGCACCTTGTTGACCTGCACACCAGCGAGACGGTCTGGGCCGAGACCTACGAGCGGGAGCTCGGCAACATCTTCCATGTGCAGGCCGACATCGCTAGGGAAATCGCTGAGGCGCTGGCTGTGGAGGTCGGGAAAGACACGAGCGCGCGGCTGGCACACACCGCGGCGCGCAGTCCGAAAGCGTACCTTCTTTTCCTGAAGGGGCGGTACTTCCTCGAGAAACGAACCGAGGAAGGCATTCGGAAGGCCATTCAGTTTTTCCAGGCCGCAGTGGACCAGGACCAAGAGTACGCCGTCGCCTACGCGGGCTTGGCTAAGGCTTACGGTCTGCTCAGCGCCTACCGCAGGCCGAATGAATCGCTCGCCGCAGGAAGGGCCTTCGCCATCAGGGCCATTGAGCTCGATGGCGGTCTCGCCGAAGCACGAGTGTCGCTCGCGTTCTTCCGCCATTTCGTGGACTGGGACTGGGACGGGGCGTCTCGCGAGTACAATCGCGCACTCCGGCTCGATCCTCAAAGCGCGGAAACGCGACAGTGGTACGGGCTCCTGCTTCGCGATGTCGGGCGGCTCGACGAAGCCTTGAACGAGCTCCGTCGTGCCCTCGAGCTCGACCCGCTCTCGCCCACCATCAATCGCAACCTTGGGTACCTGTTTTTCTGTAGTGGCCGTTACGACGAGGCGATCGAGCAGCTGCGCTGGACCCTCGAGCTCGAGCCCAACTTTCCCCTGGGCCATGAGTGGCTGCGCGACGCGTACGCGGAAGTGGGGAGGTACGACGACGCGCTCGCCGAGCAGGTCAAGGTGGCTGCCCTACAGGGCTGGCGGTTGGAGGCCCTTCAGGGGCTGCGGAATGCATACGTGTCGAGCGGCTGGTGCGGTGTGTTGGAGCAGATACTCGTGCAACGCACCGAGGCGTCGCATCGGGTATACATATCTCCCGCGGTGCTCGCCGCGTATAACGCCGTTCTGGGACGCACTGAGGAGGCCTTCAGGTTCCTGGATCAGGCACTCCGGGAGCGGGACCCCAGCCTGATGCACATCAAGACGAACCCCATGTACCGGACTCTCCGCTCCGATCCGCGGTTTGACGCGCTCATCCGCCGCATGGGACTTCCATCGTAGGCAGCGACTGGCTTATCGCTCCCTTAGGTCACCCCCGTTTGTCATTTAACATCTTGACGGACCGTCAGTTAGCCCACATGTTATCCCCCCGTTCCCTTCGAGCCCTTGGGGGAAGCAGGACATGATGACTAAGCACAAAGCACGGAGCAGTACGCTCCGCGGGGAGGCGGTCCGCCGACCATCGGGATGGACTGCTCTGTGCTCCGCCCTGCTCTTGGTTCCGGCGCTGGCAACCGGTCACACGCGCTATTGCCGCCCGCCTCGCCGTGTGCTCCCTAGAGCGACCTGCATTGAACGAGGCGAACGACCACACCGGTGAGCAACGAGTGAGCGTGCATCACGCCGATCGCGACGTGCGAATAGTGAGCCCGACCGGAGTTCCCCGAGCCATTCGGATTGGTACAAACCTCGTGCGGGACACAACTACTCGACTTGCTCTCTTTGCTGGCGTCGCGGTAGGCCTACTTTCGCTGCTCCTGCCCGCGAAGTACTCCACCAAGGCCGTCGTTTTCCCCCAGCTTCCGACCACGCCGGGTGGCAACTTGGCCGGGCTCGCCGCTCAGTTTGGATTGGCGAACTTCGCGGGCACCCTGACGCTGAGCTTCTATGATGACGTTATTTCATCTCCCACCGTGCTCGACAGTCTCCTCATCCGCCACTACTTCGCTCTAGGGCCTGATGCAAACAGGAGTCTGCTCTCAGATCTTGGCTACACCTCGGGTCCGCTCGCCAAGCGGCTCGAAAAGGGCCGTAAGAAGTTGTCTCACTACATTGCGACAGACGACGACGAAGCCGCTGGGCTCGTGACCCTTACCATCACGGCGTCCAGCCCAACGCTCGCCGTCGAACTCGCCGATTCCGTGCTGGGCATAGCCAACCGTCTCACAGCTGAGGCGCTCGTGCAACAAGCATCGATTCAGCGTGAGTACCTCGAGGGTCGGCTACGTGACGCCCGTCAGGACCTGACCGATCGTGAGAACGACCTCCAGCGTTTCTACGAGGAGAACCGAACGTACCAGCAATCACCCGCACTCGTGGCCCGCGAAGCTCGGCTGCACCGCGAGGCCGACATGTCACGAGACCTGTACATTTCCGTGCGGCAGCAGTATGACCAAGCGCGGCTCTCTGAAGCCCGTAACGTGCCGAGTTTGAGTTTCATAGGCGTACCGACACTTCCTTACAAGCCCGACTGGCCAAAACCGTTCCTCAACGGTGTGCTTGCCGCTCTCGCTGTAGTCTCACTCCGCTTGACGTGGCGACAGTGGCGCCGGACGCGTCAGCACTCCGCGTCTGATTTGTCCTAAGTCGACGGATCATGATCCCGCACCTCTCAGAGCCAGACCGCGAGCGTATCGACGAGGCGAGCAGCAGAGAGGCGCTTCACTCAGATGCCTCCCCAGCGACGGCTAGGCCGACGGAGTGGCCACCGTGCGAAGCCAGATCCTAGGCCCCCCGTATTCGTAAAAGGATGGCTCGCGGTCCCGCACCCGCAACGATTGCGTGAACCGCTGCCGCCGGAGAAACGCCTTGAGACCGTTTGGCAGGAGCCCGAGCACTAGCGGTCGCAGTCGCGGCGTGTGGAACCGCAGCCAGGACACCAATCGGTACTCCGGTCCCACCGTGTCAGAGAACGACACAGTCCACCCATCCGATTCAAGACCCGACCGCAGGGTTTCGCGAGAGAGAAACGTGAGATGGGGTTCGTCGGTCCGCGGATACCACGCGTGCTCGGGATATCCCGTCAACGCGTCCAATGGGACATTGGGCACCTCGACAAAGAGCACGCCTCCCGAGACCAGACATCGACGTAGCATCGACAGCGTCGCGAACGGGTCGGGCAAGTGCTCGAGCACGTGCGACAAGATGACGAGATCAAATCTGTCCTTCAGAGTGGGCAGAACCTCCGCTGCGGGGACCGTGAGGACGGTGACCCCAAGGGACCGCAAGTGCTCGACACAAGGCCGCGACGTCTCCACGGCGACCCGCTCGGAACGCGGGTATCGCTGGGCGAGCGCGTAGAGGATGTGCCCGAAGCCGGCACCGACGTCGAGAATCCGGAGTGCGCCGCCTGAGGCTCTCCCATCGAGATAGGGCGTCAGGAGCGCCGCGACCGATTCCCCACGGTTCGAGTAGAGCAGATTGTCATAGGGGAATTGCCTCGTGTTCGCTCGGTCCGAACCGTAGCGGCCCTCTGTGCGGTAGTCGTGAGCGTAGTAGGAGTCCAGTTCCGCCGTCGACGGGACGGGAGCCATCTGGGCGACGCCGCACTCCGGACAGCGGTAGACGGACGCTCCTCCGAACAGCCGCTTCCCTAGCGGAGACTCCGGCCGGTACGCTCGGAGCCGGAGCAATCCTTCGTTACCGCAGCGGAGGCAGTGTGCCATGTGCGTGGTACCGTCCAGGGAGAAATCCAGGGACAAGACTGCGCGTTTCGGTCATACAGGGCAAGGAGTTAGGGACTGCTAAAGTACACTTGATTTGCCGAACCATTGACCGAAGAGAAAGTCCCCTCATGAGTTGCCCGATCGTCGGTCCCGGACACCGGGGACGCGAGTCGCTCAGCGTCGAATGGGGTTACTTCGCTAGCCAGACTGGGTTGCTGAACGCACCCGGTGTACCATCGGGCCGCCGGATTTCGACGCGCACGAAGGACGGGCGACGCGTATCGACCCGGAGAATCGCTGCCGTATCCGCCAGCCGCTCGCGCCGTAAATACTGTACATCCGCTCCAGGAGTTATGAGCCCTTGAACCATCCACAAGTCGAGACCGGTTGCGCCTGTGATAGCCAAGCGAAGTGACACCGAATCCGTCCTCACCGAGATGGACTGACCCATGGCGCCCACCGTGTCAACGCGAAAGTCCATGGTACCGTGAAAGACAAATGGATTCCCAAAGTACGCCCGACAGCGCCGCAAGGCGCTGGCCAGACCGACGCGACTCGTGCTCCGCAGCCATACCCAGGTCACGTACGGATTCTGGTTCTCGGTATAAGTGCCATTGAATGGCGCGGCCGGGTCATCCCAGCGCCAGCCATGCGTATCTGACACGCCGATTCCGCACGCTCGGACACCGCTCGCGCTCAACCGGTCCCACAGCAAGAGGTGTTGATCCACCGTGCCACTTCTGGCGGGTAGTCCCACCTCTATCAAGTCTGCTTCGAACGCGCGCTGATTCAGCAGGAAGCCCGTCACGTGGGCCTGTATTGCCCCGAGACCTGACGTATCGGCGGAGAGAAGGGCCCAACCGAATGGGTGGTTTATGCTCACTACACCGCACAGCTTGTGCGCCCTTCGTACCAGCTCTCGTCCCCCTATCCCCCATAACTCAAACAGCGGCCCTGGGTCCGATGCAGGCACGAGGACGTTCATGTGCGAGCCGCCTCGACCAGGTGTCGCGAAACCTGCATTAGCGAGGGCATTGTCAGGGGTCCATTCCTCGAAGGCAATGTACCCAAACACGCCGAATCGCTCCCAATACCGCTGGGCGATCCGCTGGCTTTGATACCAGTTCGCGTCAATAGAAGGCGATGCGCTTTTGAGCACCACCCTCTGCACGACCGCGCAGTGGAACGTGCTGTCATGAGACTCTACGTACCAAGAGAGATCGACCACGGTATTGTCGTCTCCATCGGGCAGTAAACTCGCGTCGCTAAGCAGATCGAGCATGATGGTGCCGCTGGATGCCACCCGTCGGACCACTCTCACAGCCCGCGCCGCCTCTAGAAAACGGCTGTCGGATACAGCGTTAGTGGTCAAGACGTAATGGACCTGGTACTGCTGCTCGATATTACCGGCATCAGCGTGCCAGGACGTGCGCACCACAAAATGCAGTGAGTCGATTGCATGGCCGCAGAACCGATAGCTCAGCATCACCTCGGCACCGCTCGAAAGAGGGCGGTTGAACCGCAGGGTTTCCGGCCACATCGCCCTTCCATCATTCCAAATGTGCTGAGTGAAGTACTGCAGGCGGGTGGGCTGGCTCGCGGTTCCGTCCCGCGCACTCAACTCAAGGCCAGCACTCGACAACCGAGCCGTCACCAGTCCCGGCCCCGCGCGAACGGCCCCGAGCCGACTGGCATCCCCCTGAAGCCCGGTCACGTTCAACGAGTCGGCGTCGAGACCACCTTGAGCGGGAGTTATGACGACGGAGTCGCTTTGGTCAAAGACGGGAAGGTGCTCCGACCACATAATCGCGTTCACACCGTACTGCTTCGCCTGAAACGCATCGAATTCCATCGAAGCCGGCCGACTGGCGGAGCCGTGGTTGGAATGTCCGTGGGTGTGCAGTTGGATGGAGAGTGGCGCCGGCAGCTCAGGACCCTTCGGCGCTGCTGCTTCGCACGCAGCCGCGAGTTCAGCATCCGAAGGAGGACCCGGAGGGCTGACCTCCGTCACGTCCAGGCAGGAAACCGCTAGGGACGCAACACCCGATGCTACAACCGCGCCCAGCAAGGTGTACGCTAGGCGACTCACGCCAGCTCGCCTTCCGCGGAGCTGCGGCCGCGGGCGGCGAGGACCTGGTAATAGAGAGCCTCGGTGTCGGCAGCGAGGCGCTCCCACGCGAAACGATCGCGCACGTCGTCAGCCATTCGGCGCCAGGCCATACGAGCACCCTCCGGCAACTGCCACAGATCCCGCAAGCCCCTCGCTATAGCATACAAGTTTCCAGGGTCAAACAGCACAGGGCGAGCGCCTTTGTCGAGATCAATGAACTTGAAGAAATCAAGGTTGGCAGGAATGTGTGAGAGGCCCACAGGCACCCCGGTTCCCATCGCCTCAAGCACCGCTAATGATAGGCCTTCGACGTCCGATGCATTCAGGAACGCACCGCAGGATCTGAGAAGCGCCGCCTTCGCGGGCCCCCGCATGACGCCGACCAGGTACACACCAGGGACTTCCCGGGCCTTCTCGCGAAGGGTGCGAACGTACTCGTCGGTGTGACTACCTCCACCTGCAATCACGAGCGGCCAGTCCAACTGGGCCTCTCGATACGCGTCAATGACTCGATGCACGTTCTTCTCAGGAACGAGGCGCGTGAGCATCAGGAAGTATCGCCCCGGCAACAGCCTAAACTTGTCAAGCGTACTACCGTCAGGCTCGCCCGGGTCGGCGTAACCGTTTGGAATGCAAACGACGCACCGCGCACCTTGTGCTTCAAGGAGTGGTACCAGCGAGGGCGCCACAGCGATCGCCGCATCAGCAGCCCGTAATCCAAGCCGCCCGAGCCACTGAATCATCCGCCGCTCCCAGCCATGCCACTTCTCACGTTGCCAGTCGAGTCCCTGCACCGTTACAACGGTCGGAACTCCGGCTAGTCGGGCGAGCGCAGCGCAGCTGCCAGGGCCAACGGCGTGATAATGAATTACATCGTACCCTAACCCCAGTGCACGAATTGTCGCCCACAACGTGTGTGAGAGCGCCTCACTCCGCCTCCCCGATAGATACCAGCTCGGTAGCAAGCGCACGCCGGCCACCTCTTCGTCGTCCCCCCCACGAGTGAACAGTGTAACGTCATGTCCTCGGCGAACGAGCGCCCGTGACAGTCCTTCCACCGCCAACTCTGCGCCTCCGACCAGCAGAGTGTCGCCCTGACGGAATGCGGGTGGCGGCGAAGTGGCCAGTCCCCTAACCCCCAGCATGGCAATGCGCAGGCTGCTGGTCACGTGGCCCCTAACGACCGGTATAGCCCCAGGATCGCATCGAGATGCTCGGGCCACCCAGGACTCGCCTCCGAGCCTTCCCAGCAAGAACGCCCTCTGGCCTCTAAACCCTTGACACTGGCCGTCATCTCATCCAGCGCAGAACGGATCGCGGCGCTGTCTCCCGGCGGCACGAGACGCACCCCCTCGGCGGTCTTCGCATACTCGGGGATCCCACCGATGTCGGATGCAACAACGGCCCGCCCGATCGCCATTGCTTCCAGGAGCACCAGCGGAGCGTTTTCGTACCAAATCGAGGGAATGGCAACGATATGAGCCGCTTGCATCGCGCCTTGGACACCTTCCGAAGAGAGGAAGCCTCGGAAGCGCACGTTGACGCATCCTTCCGCAAGACCACGGAGTTGCTCCTCGTATGGCCCGGTGCCGACGATTTCGAGATCCCAACGGGCTCCCCTAGCTGCATCGATCAGGTACTGCACGCCCTTCTCTCGCGCCAATCGGCCCACGTACAAGACGCGAACGTACTCACCCGGCGGGCTCCACGACCACGGGTATCGGGGCCGTGGGTGCGGAAGTACCTGAATACGGCCGGCGCCCAATGCCGACGCGACGGTACGCATAAGGAAGTGGCTTGGCGCGATCGCCACGTCGATGGCTCGCGACGTCCAACTAAGCATGCCTTGGAAATAGAACTCTGCTGCCGCTATCGCGCTGGCCGATCTCGCTCCGGCCGCGCACCGATGAGCGATGCACCTGTGAGCTCCGCGTCTCGTACACTCGGTCTCACACCGATTCCCATTGCCGTGCACCAAGCTGTAGGTCGGACACGCGAGCCAGTAGTCATGAAGCGTGGCAACAACCGGGACTCCGGATTTCCGCAAGGCAAGCAGGATGGCCGGAGACAAGTGCTTAGTGAAATTGTGCACGTGGGCCACGCGACAATCGTATCGGTCCAACAAGTCGCGTATCGCGTGGCTCGCGTCCCAATTGTAGAAGATCCTCGACACTGCCTGAATGCGCTGGCGCCACGAGAGGTCTTTTCCACCGCCAGACAACTCGTAGTATTTGGGCCAAGCCCAGTCGTCGGGGTGTGGAACGTTCCGTGGGTGACGAGTGGAGAGCACGTGAACTTCGTGCCCAAGAGCCGTGACTCCTGCGGCAAGATCCATCGCGTAGATGTCCGCTCCGGCTCGGCGGTACCAGAATTTGTTTATGTGGAGGCTCTGCATTGCTACTGCGAGAGCCCTAGCTGGCGAAGCACCAGAGAAAAGATGTCCCCGACCCTACAACGCTCGACTACGACACCGTCGGCCAATGGTCCGGCAGTGAGAAGCACCCCGTCGCGTGTGTGCCCGCCCGAGATCTTGCGGTGAGTCACGTTAGGACCAAAGAGGGGACGAAAGACAGACCAGGAAACGCCATACGCAGGGTCGAGCTCGAAGAGGATGTCGGGATACGCTTCCTGACGGGCACCCGCCGGCACGGCCTCCGCCCGGGGTAGAGCCCACCGCACTACCTTTCTATTGGTTCGGGGATCTGCGACCCCGCGCAGACCGGTGACTACACTTTCCCTGATATCCGCGAGATTCGCACCGCGGCGGGCGATCTCTGCGTGGTTCAGTACAATCCCGCCGAATGGATTCACGCCGGCGAAGCTGGAAGCGCGCGCTAACGATGCGTCTGCTCGGATCACATGATCAGCACGTTTCAACGCCTTCCGTCGCGGCACCCAACGCGCCAGCATAGAAAGGGCGTCTTCGAGCTCGAACCGATAGGCGAGATCGAGCGCGGCGTTCTTTGCGCGCTCAACGAATACTCGCGGATCCAGAATTCCAAATCGCGTGGGCGCCACCAAGAAACCGGAACGTCGCAGCCACTCATTCACGTAGAAGAGCTCGGTACAGCGACGCTGGTGGCCGTGATCACTTATGACGAAAGCCGTCGTATCCGATGGCAAACCAGCGAGCAGCTCCCCAAGGAGACCATCCAGCAGGACGTAGAAATCTCGCACCGGCGTTGGATGACCGGGCCAGGGGGTGTAGCATGAGTCCTCCACATCCTCGAACCGCCAGTAGAAGTGCTTGACCCGATCGAGCGTGAGGAACAGTACATACGCCAGGTCCCACGGCTCTTGGCGCAAGAGTTGCACGTAGAAGCCGGCTTGGGTCCGTGTAATGCGGACGCAGCGTTCATAGAAGGCAGTCAAGGTCTTACGCGACGGGAACTCAACCATGCCCCCAAGCTCTGGTAGTGGCTCTGGCAAGCGAGCCCCGGGCGGATGCACGCTCACACGCCCGTCCACGAAGACAGGGCCAGATACCATGACTCCGTTCACCGGCCACGTCGGGTACGCCAGAAAGGGGTTCGCCACCACGACTCGACGGCCCGCCTTGGAAGCAACGTCCCAGAAGGTGCGACCCCGCATACGGTCATTATTCAGCGTGGTCTTGCCGCTTCGGATGTCGAGGTAGTCCACATACTCGAGACCCCCATGCTCACTCGGGTCGAGTCCCGTGTATATGGTCGTCCATGCCGGGATCGAGTCCGGTGGAAACGTTGACTCAAGGCGACTCCAGCTCCCCTCTTGCATCAGGCGTCGAAATGTCGGCAGATCATCGCGCCATTTCTCGAGGAGATCCGGGTCGAGCGCGTCGACGCCGATAATGCAGAGTCGTGACGAATCGGTCATGGTAACGGGAGCGCGTTTCGCAGCAGGGTGAACCGGACAACGAGCGGAACGAGGTCCGCGGGAGTTGTAGCATTGATGCGTCGGTCGACCCGCGGGAAGGTGGCATTGGCGATTCCCATGGGTGAAGACTCCAGGACCTCCTCGCGAATGGTGAACCCACCTTCGCCAAAGATCCTTCGGTAGCCGTTGATTCGGAGTCGGTTCGGCGCGCCAAGACGACTGCCCATCCAGTGCCAGACAGGTTCAGGAACAGTCAAGAAGTGCAGTGGTGATACGGCAGCGAACCGCGAATGGCACCGCAAGTCGACTTCGTGAAACATCCACGCGTCCGACTTGAGGCTCGGCAGAAGTTCGGCGAAGCCACCCCCAACGTCGGACACGTGTTCTAGGGCTGCGTTCGAAACGACGCAGTCAAACCGATATGGCGCTAACGCGGGAGCGCAGCGTTCTAGCTCCGTCCCCGGGAGGTAATGAATCGCACCTTCCAACTGGTCAGGCGCGTGTTGCTCGACCCACGGACAATGTCTGCGCGCGCGTTCGCGTTCCGCGGGAGCTAGCCCGTTTAGCAGAGCGCGATAGATCTCGCCGTTGCGGTGATGCCCGCCTAGACAGGCGAACCTGTCGAGGCAGACAACCCGTTCCGCGCCCCACGCGACGAGGCACAAGGCTACCCCTAGATTATCCCCAGGCCCAATCTCCAACACGGTGGCTCCTGCAAAGGAACGGGAAATCCCCTGAGCAGCATCAAGGTAACGTTGCGCCACAAGCCGAACATAGCCAACCGCATCCGCGACCGAGCGCCCGCGTAGGCTCGTGCCGGAGAAATTGACAAATGGGAGTAAGGTGTTGTGGAGCAAGTAAGCGGCGTACTCCAGAACCGGCGCGCGACGCACAACACGCTTCAGCGATTCAATCATCGACCCATCGCAGTTACATGAGCGGCAATTGCCACGGTTATCGTGTCGACTGCCTGGTTGGCGTCGAACACCCGCGCCCCCAACAGCGTTCCAACCTTCTGGTACAACTTGCGGCGCGCCGCCAAAAAGCTGGGGGTGTTCTCACCCCTCTTCCGCGTACTTGCTACTCCCGGATCCACGTCGAGCAAGATGATCACGTCCGGCCGTGGAAACCAGCGCCCCCATGACCGCCCCAAAAGGTCACCGAGCCGTTCTCGCGCATCTGGATCGTTCCCGACGGCGTCCACGATCAAGTCGTACCAGTAGCGATCCAAGAGCAACACGTCTGCCTCGCGCACGAGTCGTCGAAGGCGACGAGCATGCTGCAGCCAGTAGTCGGCAAGAGCCAGTGATAGGTAAGCGCTTCCGATGAAGCGCCAGCGGCTGAACACCCTCGCCTTCAGCCGCGAGACCTGGGCCGGCTCGTCGTTTCCTCCCACGTATGCGGGCCCCCGAACCAGAAGCGACGAGACGGCCCGGCGGAGCCAACGAATAAGGCGCGGCTGCCACCGCGCCCAATACACTACGACCTGTTTTGAGCCGGCCTTTCGCAGTCGGTCCGCTGTCCCCTCGGCCACCGTCGACTTCCCGGCACCGTCGATGCCCAGAAGGACCACGAGTAAAGCACTGTGAGACATCAGCGCTCCAACAGGTTCTCGTAAGCAGTCACGAATCGCCCCGCGATGACCCTCCGATCGCACCTAGAGCGGACTGCGGCGGCGATGACACGTTCTGCTCCTGTCCACGTCGCGCTAACACGTCGCAGAGCAGCGTCCATTTCCTTCGGTTGCGCCCACAACACCCCCGGGCAGTCTCGTCCGATTGCGTCGGGAAGGCCGTCAAAGGGAGTAGTCACGACAGGCACGCCGCACGCCAGAGCCTCGAGGACTGAAAGCGGAACTCCCACTGCAGCATTCAACTCAATTGTCGGAAACAGGTAGCTATCGGCCGCCCAGTACGCCATCCGAATGTCGGCCAAATTATCGGTCACAAGCCTGACGCCGGCCCCACGTAGCTCGGCTGCCACACCGGGGTCCGGCGGAAACCGGGGGCTCACGACGAGCACGACAACGTGGCCCGCACTCGTCAGCTCGGCTAGCACCCCAAGGTTCCTGCCGGCCCGGAGGTGACCGACGTGGAGCACTACGCGCTCGGCAGGTTGGATCCCCAGGGCCACCCGCGACCGCGCGCGCTCTTCCAGCAGTGCGGGCCTGAACCAATCACAATCCACTCCCGGGGGGATTTGAAACACGCGGACGCCGAGTCGTGTGACACGCTCTGCCAAGAGCGCGCTGGGCGTAACGACGGCCCCATCACGCCCCACGGCGGCTCGAGCGGTCATCCTGCCAGGAAGGCCGCCGCGAGGGAACTGGAACGCGTGCAATAACATCGGTGCGCCTCGGGCACGACCCCGCCACAAACCCGCACGAAGCGCGCTCCCCCGCGTCAGTGACCCGATTGGGAAGTAGTGCACCAGAACTGGGGTGGCGCCGCGCGCTGCCGCGAGCCCAAAGGGTGCCTTCCAGCGCGCCAGCCACGAGAGTTCAACCCGCAACACGTCCACCACTCCGCTGGCGGCAAGATCATCGGCTAGTTCGTTGATCAGCCGCTCGCTTCCCTCAATGCGAGTGGGAGGTACCTCGACGACCAGGCGGACGCGCCCAGTCACGCAGAGATCGACGAGGTGGTTTCCGGCGTTCGCGCTACGCCGTCGGCCAACGGCTCTTCGTGCAGCAGGCCAAACATCCACGCCGCCATCAAGAACGTCGCTCCGGCGAGGAAGCAGATCGCGAGCGCCGCCAGGCGCCCTTGGTGAACGGAGCCGGCGACCAGCACGATAATGGACACGCCACCAGCCACCGCAACCCATTTGAGCAGCCACCTTGGTCGAATCAACATACCTCCGCGCAACAATTGTCGGTCGTTCGCCCCCGTGAAGCGCCAAGCCAGCGCGCAGGCCACAGCGGCACCGACGAGCGGCCCGATGGCAAGGACAGGGGCTCCCGCCCACAGTGCAAGAAACCCGCACAGTATAGTCGCGCCCGATTGGCCGGTGGTAACCCCAAACACGGTACGGGACACACCGCGGGCGTACTCAAGCGTGCTCCACGGCCGGACGAAGCACCAGCCCACAAGGCTTAACCCGTACAGGCTGATTACCAGCGCGAAAGGGCCGGCTTGACTGGGTGCGAGAAAGCGCGCCAGTGGAAGGCCGACCACCGGAAGGAACAGAGCTGCTGGCAGCGCCAAGCGCATCGCAGCATCGAATACTTGTTGGAGGGCTCGGGCGGCTCGCTCCCGCCCGCCCGCCGCCAGAGCCTGGGCCAACTCTGCGACAGCCGGCACGGTGACACTCGTGATGGCTACACTGCCCAGCATGGAGACGATGCGATAACTGTAACTGAAAACTGTGGGGTACCCCGGCCCGAGATGACCTGCGATCGCCCGTTCGAACAGTACTGCGACGTAGCCCACGCCGAAGATGCCGCCCTGGGTCATCAAGCTGCGGAGGGCGAATGCGTCGAGCCACCCATTGCGCCTCGAAGACGCTGCGGCCAATGATGCCGTCGGCGCTCGGCTCGCTATTCGGAACAATTCAACAGCACCCACTTGCACCGCGTACCCCACGAGCACGGCGACCCCCAGCCCCTCCGCACTCCGTGGTCGGAGCAATAGTGCTGTCCCTGCCATCCCCACGTTGCGAGCAATCGCGTAGAACCCGGTTGCTGCGTACCGACCCCTGGCGAGCAGTCTGGCCCGTTGAAACTCGCTGAACGCCGCCAGAGCTGGGA
>Ga0184618_10000167_pt1 | contig 14763 bp, 10 predicted proteins | sample PLM0_30_b1_FD_133159 | JGI IMG/M metagenome (GOLD analysis project Ga0184618, IMG submission 133159) | Groundwater sediment microbial communities from an aquifer in East River, Colorado, USA - PLM0_30_b1 | ecosystem: Environmental > Terrestrial > Soil > Riparian zone | place: USA: East River...
ATTCCCGCCGAGGGGGCCGTGGAGCGGCCGGGCGGCGGCCAGTCCTCCGGGCTGATCGGCCACAAGCCCTCGATGCTGCAGGACTACGAGCGCGGCCGCCCGATGGAGATCGAGGCGCAGCTGATGGCGCCCCTCGCCTTTGGCCGGGCGGCAGGCGTCGCCACCCCGACCCTGGACGCCCTGATCCCCCTAGCTACTTTCAAAGCCGCCGCCAAGGGACTGTACGCAATGAATTTTTTACACTGACAGGCCGGGCAGGAAACGGGCGCGAGGATTAGAATCGCTTCCAGGGAGGGCTATGCCGAGGACGCGACAGGTGGCAAAAGCCAAGGCAACCGAAGCCGGAATCCGAAGAGTCAAAGCCGGCAGCCCCGCTCCGGTCGATGCCGCGTTGCAGCTAGTTGAGGCGCTGCCCTTGCCGATGTTCGTCAAGAGCCGCGACGGCAGGTATCTCGGGGTCAACAAGGCCTGGGAGGAGTTCTTCGGCGTATCGCGCGCCAGCTTCCTCGGCAAGCAGGTCAAGGACCTGTATCCGCAAAACCCGGCGATCGCCGAAAAGCACCTCGAGATGGACGGCCAGCTGTGGCGCAATCCCGGCGGCCAGAGCTACGAGGCCGCGGTCACCGCGCGCGACGGCCGCTTGCGCGACACGATCTACTACAAGGCGACTTTCGCCAACGGCAGCGGCGAGGTCGCCGGGCTGATGGGCGCGATCGTCGACATCACGGCGCGCAAGCAAGCCGAGGCGAGCCTGCTCGAGAGCGAGCGGCGCTTCCGGCGCACCTTCGAGCTGGCAGGCTCGGGAGTCGCGCACATCGGCATGGACCGGCGCTTCCTGCGGGTCAACCGGCGCCTGTGCGAGATCCTCGGCTATCCGCAGGACGAGCTGCTGCGCCTCACCGGACGGCAGATCTCGCATCCCGACGACCTCGACGTCATCAATGCACAGCGGCCTCTCCTCTACGCGGGCGAGATCGATTCGGTGCGCGTCGAGAAGCGCTATGTGCGCAAGGACGGCTCGATCGTCTGGGTGTCGTTCACCATGGTGGTCGAGCGCGACGCCGTCGGCAAGCCGCAATACGAGATCGCGTTCTTCGACGACGTCACGGCGCGCAAGCAGGCCGAGGCGGCGCTGCGCGAGAGCGAGGAGCGCTTCCGCTCGGTGGTGGACTCCGCGAACGACGGCATCCTCGTCTACGACAAGCAGCTCAATGTCATTGTCGCGAACCTGGCCGCCGAGCGCATCCTCAGGCTGCCGCTGGCCGGCATCATCGGCGCCGCCGGCTTCACCTCGCTGCTGCCGTGCGTGCACGCCGACGGCTCGCCGATCCTGCCCGACGAGCGGCCGACGCGCCTCACCGTCAAAAGCGGCAAGCCGCTGACCGGGCAGATCGTCGGCATCTACCGCCCCGACGGCTCGATGAACTGGGTGTCGGTGAACACCGGTTTCCTCAGGCGCCCGGGCGAAACCGACTGGTACGGCGTCGTCTCCACCATCGGCGACATCACCAAGCAGCGCAATGCCGAGCTCGCGCTGAGCGCGAGCGAGGCGCTCTACCGGCAGACTTTCGAGCTCGCGACCACGGGCATCGCCCACGTCGATCTCGCCGGCCGCTTCATGCAGGTGAACCGCAGCCTGTGCGAGATCCTGGGCTACAGCGAGAAGGAACTGATCGGCCGCCCGGTGAAGGAGATCTCGCATCCCGAGGACCGCAACCTGACCGATTCGCAGCGCATGCGCGTGCGCAGCGGCGAGAAGCCATCGGTGCGCTTCGAGAAGCGCTACATCAGGAAGAACGGCGCCATCGTGTGGGTCGGCCTGTCGGTGGCGCTGGCGTGCGACCCGAGCGGCACGCCGCAATACGAGATCGCGCTGTTCGACGACATCACCGAGCGCAAGAAGGCCGAGGCGGCGCTGCGCGAGGCGCACGAGGAGCTGAAGCGCTCCAACGGCGAGCTCGAGCAGTTCGCGTACGTCGCCTCGCACGACCTGCAGGAGCCGCTGCGCATGGTGTCGAGCTACACCCAGCTCCTCATGCGCCGCTACGGCGACAAGCTCGACGGCGACGCCAAGGAGTTCACCGCGTTCATCGTCGACGGCGCGACGCGCATGAAGCAGCTGATCGAGGACCTGCTCGCCTACTCGCGCGTCGGCACCCGCGACAGGAACTTCAAGCCGGCCGAGGCCGAGTCGTCCCTCAGGCGCGCGCTCACCAACCTGCGCGCCGCGATCCAGGACTCCGGCGCCGCGGTGACGCAGGACAAGCTGCCGACGATCCCTTGCGACGAAGTGCAGCTCGCGCAGCTGTTCCAGAACCTGATCGGCAACGCGCTGAAGTTCCGCAAGCCCGACGCCGCGCCCGCCGTGCACGTGGGCGCCGCCGACCAGGGCGCGGAATGGGAATTCACGGTGCGCGACAACGGCATCGGCATCGAGCCGCAGTACTTCGAGCGCATCTTCATGGTATTCCAGCGCCTGCACGACAAGGGCGAGTACCCGGGAACCGGGATCGGCCTGGCGATCGTCAAGAAGGTGGTCGAGCGCCACGGCGGCCGCATCTGGGTGCAGTCCCAGCCCGGCGCCGGCACCACGTTTCATTTCACCATGCCAAAAGAGAGGGAAGCCGCGAATGGATGACGCAACCAAGGGCAGCCGGCCGGTCGAGATCCTGCTGGTCGAGGACAACCCCGGCGACGAGCGCCTGACGCGGGAGGCGCTCAAGGAGGGCAAGGTCTACAGCAACATGCACTGGGTGAAGGACGGCGTGGAGGCGATGCAGTTCCTGCGCCGCGAGGGCAGATTCGCCAATGCGGTGCGCCCGGACATCATCCTGCTCGACCTCAACCTGCCGAAGAAGGACGGGCGCGAAGTGCTCGAGGAGATCAAGAGCGACGCGCAGCTGAAGTGCATCCCCGTAGTCGTGCTCACTACCTCGAAAGCCGAGGAGGACGTGCTCAAGACCTACGGCCTGCACGCCAACTGCTATGTCACCAAGCCGGTCGACCTCGACAAATTCATTCACGTGGTGAAGTCGATCGATGCGTTCTGGCTGTCGGTGGTCACGCTGCCGTCGGGCCAGCGCTGACATGAGGCTGTTGAGTTTCATCTTGCTGGCCGTCCTCGCCGTTCCCGCCTGCGGCGAGGAAATTCGAGTGCTGTCCGGCGGCGCGGCGAGAGCGTTCGTCGAGCCCCTCGCCGCGACCTTCCCGGGGCCTGCGGTGAAGCTCGAGTTCCAGCCGATGGGCAAGCTGGTGCAATCGCTCGCGGGCGGCTACCGGGCCGACATGGTGATCGTGACGAGCGAGGTGCTGCCGCAGCTCGAGCGCGACGGCAGGGTGGCAGCGGGCAGCGGCAGGCCGGTCGCGCGCGTCGGCATCGGCGTGGCGGTGAACGAGAACGCGCCGCTGCCCGACATTTCCACCCCCGAAGCCTTCAAGCGCGCGCTGCTCGCGGCGCGCTCGGTCGTCTACATCGACCCGAAGACCGGGACCAGCGGGAAGCATGTAGCGGAGGTTTTCGAAAGATTGGGAATTGTTGCTGAAATGCGTGGCAAAAGCACACTGGGCCAAGGCGGTTATGTCACCGAGCCGGTCGGGCGTGGCGAGATCGAGCTTGGCATCCACCAGATCAGCGAGATCCTGCCGGTGAAGGGCGTGCGCCTCGCCGGCCCGCTGCCGCCCGAGCTGCAGAAGTACACCGTCTACGTCGCTGCTCCGGTTCTCGAGAGCCAAAAAAAACCTGCAGTCGACGCCTTCATTGCGCATCTGAGCGCACCGCAGGCGCGCGCGCGGCTCGCGGCCTCCGGCTATAGCCCACCCGAGTGAGCGGGGAACGCCCGGTCATTCTGGTGGTCGACGACTCGAGCGATCTCCTTGCGCTGACCACGAGAATGCTGGCAGACGACTACCAGGTGCTGACGGCCGAGGACGCCGGGACCGCGCTCGAGCTGGCGGCCGGCACTCCGCGTCCGGACCTGATCCTGCTCGACGTCGAGATGCCGGGCGCCACCGGGTTCGACGTCTGCCGGGTGCTCAAGTCGGAGGGCAACACCTCCGACATCCCGGTGATCTTCCTCACCAGCAAGGCCGAGGGCGACGCCCAGCTGGAGGGCCTGGAGATCGGCGCGGTGGACTACGTGCTCAAGCCGGCCAATGCCGGGGTGCTGAAAATGCGCATCGGCCTGCACCTCGGCCTCGCCAACCGGCAGCAGGTGCTGGAGCGCGCGGTGGCGGAGCGCACCGTGCAGCCCGACCGGACCCGCCCCGAGCTGATCCGGCGCCTGGCGCGCGTGATGGAGCTCCACGAGAGCTCGGCGGTGGGCAATCGGGTCATGCGCCTTTCGCAATACGCCAAGCTGGTCGCGCAGGCGGCGGGCGCCAGGCAGGCGATCTGCGACATGATGATGAAGGCCGCGCCGCTGCACGACATCGGCAAGCTCGGCGTGCCCTCCGAGATCCTGCGCAAGCGCGAGCGGCTCTCGGTGCCGGACTGGGAGCAGGTGAGGCGCCACCCGAAGCTCGGCGCCGACATCATCGGCGAGCACGATGACCCCCTGCTGCAGCTCGCACGCCAGCTCGCGCTCACGCACCATGAAAACTGGGACGGCTCGGGCTATCCGGATCGCCTGCGGGGCAACGCCATCCCCTGGCCGGGGCGGGTGATGGCGATCGTCGACGCCTTCGAGTCGATGACCACCACCCAGTTCTACCGCGACGCGATGCCGATCGAGAAGGCTGCGGCGGAGATCATCGCCAGCAGCGGCAAGAAATTCGACCCGGCGCTGGTCGAGGCTTTCAAGAAGGCGCTATCGGTCATGACCAAAGTGCGCGAGACTTACTCCGATGCGCTCGGGGACATGATCAATCTCGACTTTTCGCCCGCCCGCCGCGGCACCGCGGCCGCGGAAAGGGCCAAGTCCAACAGATGAGCAAGCTGTTCGACAAGCTGAAGGAGGCGGACCGCGTGCGCGCCGGAATGCAGCGCGACCGCATCGAGGCCGAGCGCAGCGCCGGCCAGGTGGCGCAGGCAAAGCTGGGCGAGGAGAAGCGCGGGCTGGACCTGGCGCGCGAGCGCCAGGCGGCGGAAGTCGAGCTGCGGCGCATCGCCAATGCGCGCGCCGAGGCCGAGGCGAAGGCGGCGCGCGTGGTCGCCGAGCGCCAGCGCGCCGAAGCGCAGGCGGCCGCCGAGGCCAAAGCGCGCGAGGAAGCGGAGAAGAAGGCCGCGGCGCTGGCCGAGGGCCGCCGCCAGAAGGAGGAGGAAGCCGCGCAGCACGCGCGCGCGCGCGCCGAGTCCGAGATCCAGGCAGCCGCGGCGATGCGCGAGCGCGCGGCGGCCGAGGAGCTGGCGCGGCGCGAGGCACGCGAGCGTCTGCAGGCCGAGCAGCGGGCGCTCGACGCGGCAAGAGAGCGCAAGGCGGCTGAAGACAAGCTCAAGCGCGAGGCCGAGGCGCGCACCGCGGCGGAGGCCGAGGCGGGGCGCCTGGCGAAGGAGCGCGGCGACATCGAGCGCGCGCACCTCGAGCAGCAGCAGGCGCGGCGCGATGCCGAGAAGCGGGCCGGGCAACTGGCCGACGAGCGCCGCCGGTTGGAAACCGATGCCGCGCAGCTCGCACGCTCGCGCGCCGATGCCGAGGAGCAGGCGCGCGTCGCCGCCGAGGAAAGGATCGCCGCCGAGCGCAACGCCATGACGGCGGTGCGCGAGCGCGAGGCCCAGGACTCGCATGCCGCGCGGCGCGCGCAGGCGCGCGCCGACGCCGAGGCGGCGGCCGGCGAGGTGGCGAAGGAGCGCCAGGCAGCCGAAATGCGCGCGCTGGAGGAGGCGAGCTCGCGCAGCGCGGCGGAGAAGCGCGCGACGGCGCTGGCCGAGGAGCGCCGCGGCCTGGAGCTCGCGGCCGAGCAGAAGGCGCGCGAGCGCGCGAATGCCGAGGCCCAGGCGCTCGAGGCGGCGAAGCTGCAGGCCGCGGCGGAGCAGGCGGCCAAGCACGCGGCGGACGTGCGCGCCCACGTCGAGGCCGACGCGGCGCGCCTCGCGCGCGAGCGCGAGGCGATGGACGCCGAGCTGCGCCGCAGTGCTCAGCAGCGGCTGGAGGCCGAGGCAAACCTCGCGCACGCGGCGGGCGAGAGCGAGGAAGTCAAGGCGCGCGCGCTCGCCGAAGCGCTGGCGCGCGTCGCGTCGGAGCAGGCCCTCGCCGCCGCCGCGCGGCAGCGCGCCGAGGCGGAAGACCGCCTGAACGAGCGCGCGCAGGCGCTCTCGGCAGCGGAAACGGCCGCGATCCAGGCGGCGCGCGAGCGCGAGGCGGCAGAGGCCGACGCGCGCGACGCCGCCGAGCAGCGCACGCGCGAGGAAGCTGACGGGGCGGCGCTCTCCAGCGAGCGCGAGCAGGCCGAAGCGCGCGCCCAGGTGGCGCTGCGCGAGCGCATGGCGGCCGAGGAGCGCTGCCAGGCGCAGGCGCAGGAGCGCGCCGGCGCTGAATCGGCGGCCGCCGCGGAGCTGCAAGCGCGCATCGCCATGGAGGAAGCGCTGCGCCGCGAGGCCGAGGACACCGCCGCGGCGGAGGCGGCGGCGCTGGAGGGCGCGCGCCAGCGCGTGACGCTCGACGACGAGCTGCGTCGCGGTGCCCTGGCGCGGGCCGAGGCGGCCCAGGATGCGATCAAGACCGCGCGGCGACGCGAAAAGGCGGAAACGAAAGCGGCCGCCGCGCTGCAGGCGCGTGTCGAGGCCGAGCGCAGGAGCGAGGCGCTCGCCGCCGAGCGCGCCGAAGCGGAGTCGCGCGCCACCGCGACGCTGCAGGCAAGGATCAGCATGGAAGAGATGCTGACGCGGAAAGCCCTCGATGCGGCGGAAGCGAAGCGCCGCGCCGACACGGCGGCGCAGCAGCGCACCGACACGGCGGCGAAGCTTGGCCTCGCCCGCGCTGCGCATGCCAGCGCCGAGAAGGCGCTCAGGGGCGGCGGCAGCGCCTGGCTGATCGCGCCGGTCGCCGCCGTGGCGGTGGCGATCTTCCTTGGACTTCTCGAGGTGCAGCCGCTCGCCGAGGGCCCGGCCGCGGCACCGCTGGCGCTACGGCTCGAGCACCAACTCCAGTCCTACAAGCCGTAGAAGCGCTCGGCGTTGTCGGCGAACACGCGCTGGCGCGCGACCGAATCGGGCAGCCATTCGAGCGCTGCGCCGATCAGCTCGAGGTCGTCGGGCGCGCCGCCGCTCCAGCCGGCGTGCGGCAGGTTCGAGCCCCACATCAGCCGGTCGGGAAAATCGCGCAAGAACAGCTTGACGATCGGCGCCACGTCCTTGAACCCGGCGTTCGGCAGCAGGCGGTAGAAGCTGCTCAGCTTGAGCACGAAATCCGGGCGCTTGTCGAGCAGCCGCAGGACCGCGCACAGCCCCGGCGCGTTGGCGCCCTGCTGGTCCTCGATGCGCCCGAGATGCTCGAACACCACCGGCACCGGGGATTTCGCGAGGCGCGGCTCGAGCGCGACCCATTCCTCGCAGGCGTCGACGTTGATCTCGACGTGCCAGCGATGCGGCAGGCAGCGCTTCGCCACCTCCTCGAAGGCCTCCAGGCCCAGGCTGCCGATGCGCGAGGTCATGAGGCGCGCGCCGACGAAGCCGCCGCGCGCGAGCTTCTCCAGCTCGACATAGCCGATCTCGGGATGGATGGTGGCGACGCCGCGCGCCGCGACGCCGTTGGCGCGGCACTCGTCGAGCGCGTAGCGCGTCACCGAGTTGTCGAGGCCGTAGCAGCTCGCGTTGACCTGCACGCAGCGGCGGATGCCGAGCGCCTGCGTCCAGGCGAGGTAGTACTCGAACGGGTAGGGCAGAGGATCGAAAGTCCGGGCCGTGGCGAGCGGGAAGCCGCGCTCGAAGACATGGGCATGGCAATCGACCGCGCCGGAGATCGGCCAGGCGTCGCCGAGCCGCGCTCGCACTTCCTCGGCCGAAGGCGCCAGGCGCATGGCGAGCCATCGTAATCCAATTTGCATTTTGTGCGGTGCGAGAGTAGTTTTCGGCGCTCCTTGGACCGCGAAAGCCACTCCAAACCTTCCTGGCGCCCGGCACTGACGCTCGCTGCATTGGGCGTGGTTTTCGGTGACATCGGCACCAGCCCGCTCTATGCGGTAAAGGAGACTTTCTCTCCGGACCACGGCATCGCGCTCAACGCGGCCAACATTCTCGGCGGCCTGTCGACGGTGTTCTGGGCGCTGATGATCGTGGTGTCGCTCAAATACGTGGTTCTCATCATGCGCGCCGACAACCGCGGCGAGGGCGGAATCATGGCGCTGATCGCGCTCGCGCTCTCGGCGATCAAGGGCCAGCCGCGGTGGCGCGTGCCGCTGCTGGGGATCGGCATTTTCGGCGCGTCGCTGTTCTACGGCGACGCGGTGCTGACGCCCGCGATCTCGGTGCTGTCCGCGGTCGAGGGCCTGGAAGTCGGCACCCGCGCCTTCAGGCCGTACGTCGTGCCGATCGCGGTGGTGGTGCTGGTGGCGCTGTTTGCGTTCGAGGCGAGCGGCACCGCCGCCGTCGGCAAGTTGTTCGGCCCGGTCATGCTGGCGTGGTTCATCGCCCTCGCATCGAGCGGCCTGCACGGCATCGCGCAGGCGCCCGAGGTGCTCGCGGCCCTGAATCCGGTCCACGCTTTCGGCTTCCTGAGCAGCCACGGCGCCGCCTCGTTCATCGTGCTCGGCGCGGTGGTCCTCGCGGTGACCGGCGCCGAGGCGCTGTATGCCGACATGGGTCATTTCGGCAAAGCTCCGGTGCGCCTCGCCTGGTTCGGCCTGGTGGGCCCGGCGCTGGTGCTCAACTACTTCGGGCAGGGCGCGCTGCTGATGGTGAAGCCGGCGGCGGTGCAAAACCCCTTTTTCCTGCTGTTTCCCGGCTGGGCCCTGTACCCGATGGTGGCGCTCGCCACGGCGGCTACGGTGATCGCCTCGCAGGCGGTCATCTCGGGCGCTTATTCGCTCACCAAGCAGGCAGTACAGCTCGGCTTCCTGCCGCGCATGACCATCGTCCACACCTCGGCGCGCGAGATGGGGCAGGTGTATATCCCGGGCATCAACTGGCTGCTGTGCGCGGCGGTGCTGGTCGCGGTCATCGGCTTCGGCTCCTCGTCGCGGCTCGCCGGCGCGTACGGCGTCGCCGTGACGGCGACGATGCTCGTCGACACCCTGCTCACCTTCTTCGTGATCCGCTTCGACTGGCGCTATCCGCTGCTGCTGTCCCTCTTCGCCACCGGCTTCTTCGTGCTCATCGACCTGAGCTTCTTTTTCGCCACGCTGCTGAAGATCGGCGACGGCGGCTGGTTCCCGCTGGTCATCGGATCGGCGATCTTCCTGCTGATGACCACCTGGCGGCGCGGGCGCCAGATCCTGCTCGAGCGGCTGCGCGCCGAGTCCGTGCCGCTCGCTCCTTTCATGAAGTCGTTGTTTGCCGAGCCGCCGCTGCGCGTGCCGGGGACCGCGGTCTACCTGACCGCCACCCCTGAGACCACCCCTCATGCGCTGCTGCACACCCTCAAGCACTTCAAGGCGCTGCACCAGCGCGTCGTGTTCCTCTCGGTCGAGTTCCTCGACGTGCCGCACGCCGCCTTCGAGGAGCGCGTCACCTGCGAGCGGCTGGGCCGCGAATGCTGGCGCGTGCGAGTACGCTACGGCTTCATGAACCGGCCCGACGTGGTGCGCGCGCTGGAGGCCTGCGGCGCCCTGGGCCTCGAGATCGACTTCATGGACACGTCGTTTTTTCTGTCGCGCCAGACGATCGTGCCGGTGCCGGGGCGCGGCGGCATGGCGTTCTGGCGCGAGCGCCTGTTCGCCGCCATGGCGCGCAACGCGGGCAGCGTCACCGACTTCTTCAACATTCCCGCCAACCGCGCCGTCGAGCTGGGCACGCGCGTCGAGATCTAGTCCTCGTCGGCCAGCAGCCGGTAGCCGACCCCGGTTTCGGTCTGCAGATGGCGCGGCTGGACCGGATCGGCTTCGAGCTTCTCTCTAAGCTGCATCATATAGATGCGCAGGTAATGGGTATGCTCGACATGCGAGGGCCCCCATACCTCGCGCAGCAGCTGCCGGTGCGTGACCACCATGCCCAGGTGCTTTGCGAGGCAGGCGAGGAGCCGGAACTCGAGCGCCGTAAGATGGACCTCCGCGCCGTCGCGCTTGACGACGTGCTTTTCCAGGTCCGCAGAGACCCTGCCCAGCTTGAGTACCGACTTGCCGGAGCCGGGCCGGGTGGCATGGCGCAGCGCCGCGCGCACGCGCGCGAGCAGCTCGCCGACGCCGAAGGGTTTGGTGACATAGTCGTCCGCGCCGGCGTCGAGCGCTTCGACCTTCGAGCGCTCCTGCGCGCGCGCCGACAGCACCAGGATCGGCATCGGCGACCAGGCGCGAATGCGCCGGATCACGTCCAGGCCGTCGATGTCGGGCAGGCCGAGGTCGACGATCGCCAGGTCGGGCTTCTGGCTGCCGGCGTCGATGGCGCCGCGCGCGCCGGTGCCGGCCTCGACCACGCGGTAGCCTTCGGTGGCGAGCGAGGTGCGCAGGAACCTGCGGATCTCCGGCTCGTCCTCGACGATCAACACGGTGGTCAGTTTTCCTCCAGGACCTTCGGTGCTTCTTCGACCGCCAGGGTGAAGCGAAAGGCGGCTCCGCCTTCGGGGCGCTGCTCGGCCCAGATCTTCCCGCCGTGCAGGCGCACGATGGCGCGGCAGATGGCGAGACCCAGCCCGACGCCGGCGACCGTGCCCTCGGTATTGCCGCGATGGAACTTGGCGAACAGCTGCTCGGGATCCCCTGCCGGCAACCCGGGCCCGGCGTCCTCGACGGAAACCAGCAGGCTGTCGTCCTGCCTGTCGACGCGCAGCGTGATGCGCGTTCCGGGCGGCGTGTGCTTGGCCGCGTTCTCGAGCAGGTTGGCGAGCACCTGCTCGATGAGCGCTGCGTCGACGCGCACCAGCGGCAGCTCCATCGGCAGGTCGACCTCGACCGGGTGCGACTCCAGGCGGTCCTGCAGGCGGCGCAGCACCGAGCCGGCAATTTCGCTCATGCTGTGCCAGTCGCGGTTGAGCGCGATCCCACCCGCCTCGAGTCGCGTCATCTCGAGCACATTGCCGACCAGGCCGCCCATCTGCTGCGATTGCTCGAAGATGCTCGCCGCCAGCGCCTTGCGCTCGTCGGCGCCGAGGCGCTCGCCGCGCTCCACCAGGCTGGAGGAGGCCCCGGAGATCACCGCCAGCGGCGTGCGCAGGTCGTGCGAGATCGAGGCGAGCAGGGCGTTCCTCAGGCCCTCGGTCTCGGCGTTGACCTGGGCGCGCTGCGCCTGCTCGGCGAGGAGCGCGCGCTCGAGGGCGATCGCGATCTGGCCGGCGAAGGTTTCGAGCAGGTGGAACTGCTCGGGCAGGAGCACCCGGCGAACGTTCGCGGGAAGCACGGCCAGCACGCCGAGCACCGCTTGCGAGCCTTTCAACGGCAGGTATACCGATTCGGCGGAAGGCAGCGTGTCGGTGCCAAGGCCCGCGGGCTCGCCGTGGTCCTGCACCCACTGCGCGACGGCGAGGTCCGCGCCGCGGAGCGAGCCCGGTATGCATTCGCCGCGCGGATGACGCATGCGCCCCGTCGCGTCGGGAAACAGCACCACGGCCTGGCTTTCGAACACTTCGCTGACATGCCGGACAGCGGCGCGCGCCATCGGCTCCTGGCCGCGCGTGGCGGCGAGCTCGCGGGTCATGGCATAGAGCATCGCCGTGCGCCGCTCGCGCTGCCCCGCGACGCTCGCCTGCAGGCGCACGCTTGCGGTCAGGCTGGAGATGATCAGCGCGACCGTCAGCATGATCGCGAAGGTGATGAGGTACTGGACGTCGCTCACGGCGAAGGTAAGCAGCGGTGGCACGAAGAAGAAGTCGAATGCAGCGACCGCCAGAACCGAGGCGGCGATGGCCGGACCGCGGCCGAAGCGCACCGCGACCAGCACCACTGCCAGCAGGTACACCATCGCGATGTTCACCAGCTCGAACTGCGGGCTCATCAGCGTGCCGATTGCCGTGCACAGCGCGACCGCGGCGAGGCCCACCGCGTAGCCCGGCCAACGAAGTTTTTTGCTTCGCAGGTCCATGTAGGCGCGGCTGCGCGCGAAGAAGGGATTGCGCAGAACGCTCGCCTCGTCGGCGCCGCCTACCACGACGATGTCGACGCCTTCGGTTCCCGCGACCAGCTCGCCGTAGGTCGACGGCTGGAACAAGCGCCGCCACAGCGGCCGGCGCGGGCGGCCGATGACGATGCGGGTGACATTGCGCTCGCGCGCGTAGTTGGCGATTTCCTCGCCGGCCGACGAGCCGCCGAGCGTCACCGCCTCGGCGCCGAGCGACTCGGCGAGCCGAAGCAGCGCGATGCGCCGGTTGCGCTTCTCGTCCGACAGGCGCAGCAGCTCGGGCGTTTCGACATACACGACGATCCAGTCGGCGTGCAGCGCCGTCGCCATGCGCTTGCCGGCGCGCACCAGGCGCTCGCCCTGCTCGTCGGGGCCGATCGCGACCAGCAGCCGTTCGCCGGCCGCCCAGGTGGCGCGGATGCCCTGGCCCTCGCGATATTCCCGCATCGCGGCGTCGACGCGGTCGGCGGTGGTGCGCAGAGCGAGCTCGCGCAGCGCGATGAGGTTGCCCTTGCGGAAGAAATTCTCGATCGCGTTGCGCGCCTGCTCGGGGATGTACACCTTGCCCGCCTGCAGCCGCTCGAGCAGCACGTCGGGCGGCGTGTCGATCATCACCACCTCGTCTGCGCGCTCGAATACGCTGTCGGGGACGGTTTCCTGCATGCGCACGCCGGTGATCCCGGCGACGATGTCGTTCAGGCTCTCGACGTGCTGCACGTTGACCGTGGTGTGGACGGTGATGCCGGCATCGAGCAGCTCCTCGACGTCCTGCCAGCGCTTGGCATGCCGCGGCCGCGGCTCGCCCTCGAGGGGGTTGCTGTGCGCGAGCTCGTCGACGAGCAGGATCTGCGGCTTGCGCGCGAGCGCGGCGTCGAGGTCGAAGTCGCGCAGCGCGGCGCCGCGGTAAGCGACGTGCCGGTACGGCAGCCGCTCGAGTCCCTCGAGCAGCGCCTCGGTCTCGGCGCGGCCGTGCGGCTCGACGTAGCCGACGACGACGCCCACGCCTCTCGCCTTGAGCGCGCGCGCGTCTTCCAGCATGGCGTAGGTCTTGCCGACGCCCGCGGTCGCCCCGAAGAACACCTTCAGCTTGCCGCGCTTCGCCTTCGCTTCCTCGCGCTGCACCCGGGCGAGCAGGGCATCGGGGTCCGGGCGCACGGCGCTCATGCGGCTACTTTAGCGCATCGAGGGCAAGATTCAGTTTGAGAACGTTGACTCGCGGCTCGCCGAGCACGCCGAAAGTGCGCCCTTCGGTATGCAGGCTTACCAATTGGTTGACCGCCGCCTGCGTCAACCCGCGCGCCCTGGCTACTCTGGAAACTTGAAACTCGGCGGCTTCGGGGCTGATGTGCGGGTCGAGTCCGCTTGCAGAAGCCGTGACGAGGTCCACCGGAACCGGTTTCTGCTCGAACTGCTTCAGCCGTTCCGCTACCGCCTCGGCAAGCGCCTTGTTCGTCGGCCCGAGGTTCGAGCCCGACGAAGCGGCGCCGTTGTAAGGCTGCGGCGAGGTTGCGGAAGGCCGGCTCCAGAAATACTTCGGGTCGCTGAACGGCTGGCCGATCAGCTCGGAGCCGACCGCTCTGCCGTTCACTTCGATCACGCTGCCCGCCGCCTTGTTCGGGAACAGCTGCGCGAATGCAGTGACGATCAGCGGGTACACGATTCCCGTGATCAGCGTAAGTACGAGGAAGGCCAGCGCAGCGGGGCGGAGTTCTTTAAACATAGGTGATGAGAACATCGATCAGTTTGATGCCGATGAACGGCACGCCGATGCCGCCGATGCCGTAGATGAGGAGGTTGCGGCGCAGCAGGGCCTCGGCGCCGACCGGCCGGTAGCGCACGCCCTTAAGCGCGAGCGGGATGAGCGCGATGATGATGAGCGCGTTGAAGATCACCGCCGAAAGGATGGCCGACGACGGCGTCGCGAGGTGCATCACGTTCAACGTATTGAGCTGCGGGTAGGTCGTCGCGAAGGCGGCCGGGATGATGGCGAAATACTTGGCGACGTCGTTGGCGATCGAGAACGTGGTGAGCGAGCCGCGCGTGATGAGAAGCTGCTTGCCGATCTCGACCACCTCGATCAGCTTGGTCGGGTTGGAGTCGAGGTCGACCATGTTGCCGGCCTCTTTCGCCGCCTGCGTGCCGGAGTTCATCGCCACCGCGACATCGGCCTGCGCGAGCGCCGGCGCATCGTTGGTGCCGTCGCCGCACATCGCGATGAGACGGCCCTGCGCCTGGTGCTCGCGGATCAGCTTGAGCTTCGCCTCGGGCGTCGCCTCGGCGAGGAAGTCGTCCACTCCCGCCTCGGCGGCGATCGCCGTCGCGGTCAGCCGGTTGTCGCCGGTGATCATCACGGTCTTGATGCCCATGCGCCGCAGCTCGGCGAAGCGCTCCTTGATCCCGCCCTTGACGATGTCCTTCAGCTCGATGACGCCGAGCGCGCGCGGGCCTTCGGCGACGACCAGCGGCGTGGAGCCGCGGCGCGCCATGGTTTCAACCAAGCTGGTGACTTCGGGAGGGAAACGGCCGCCCTGGGCCTCGAGCCAGGCGCGCAGCGCGTCGGCCGCGCCCTTGCGGACGCGGCGCTCGCCGATATCGACGCCGCTCATGCGCGTGTTCGCCGAGAA
>Ga0184618_10000169_pt1 | contig 14723 bp, 14 predicted proteins | sample PLM0_30_b1_FD_133159 | JGI IMG/M metagenome (GOLD analysis project Ga0184618, IMG submission 133159) | Groundwater sediment microbial communities from an aquifer in East River, Colorado, USA - PLM0_30_b1 | ecosystem: Environmental > Terrestrial > Soil > Riparian zone | place: USA: East River...
GAATATCGTTCTTATCGATCCGGACCTGCATAAACTCTTCCCCGACTCGGAAGCCGTGAATCGCGCTCTTCGCGAGTACGCTTCGAAAAAGCGAACGGCAATCTGACGGCGCGCCGCGTACGGCCCTTCCGACTTCGCAGCCGGATTGATTCGCCTATCCATCATCAATTTAGGCTCTTCAGATATTCCTGATCAGGCATACCTAAGAGATTGTGGCCGCGGCCTTCGCCTGCGAGAGCCGGGTACCACCTGCTTTCACAATCCGCTGGATTTCCGACATCACGGCGCGGCAGGCAAGCGTGAGCTCGCTATGGCGTGACATCGCGATGGCCATATGGCGCGGGACGACGGGGTCCACGAGCTTTGATGAGCCTAGTCGGCACTCCTTGGCGACGGCCGTGATCGCGTGTGCGCCGAGCAACGCATACATTCCTCCGTCCGCCACAATGCGTGCTTGCAGGCTCAACGAGTCTGCCTCGGCGGCGACGTTCAGCAAAATTCCGCGTTTGGCAGCCAGCTCATCGAGGCGGTCACGCCAGGTACTGGGGCGGCAGAAAAGGACCAGCGGCAGCTTGTCCAGCACCGAGAACGGGACCGTCGACCGCGAGGTCGCTTTGTCGCCTGCAGCGCTGACGAGATAGGTGGGCGCCTCGATGAGGTAGACGTCGCCATTTTTCGGCGTCGGACTGTGCCGGTAGAGAATGGCGAGATCAAGGCTGCCATCCTCGAGCCAGGTTTCGAGCTGCGCGCCCTGACCCTCGCGCACATTAAGCTGCACCAGCGGATGCCGCTCCCTGAGCGAGTAATAGAGCGTGCTGGCCAGCGGGTGCGCGGTCGACGGCAAAATGCCCAGCCTCACACGGCCGACCGGCTTGCCGGATGTTGCCTTGATGTCGTTCGCCAACTGCTCGGTGCTTGCTAGCCACGATCGCACCTTTGGCGCCACGCGCTGCCCGAGCTGCGTCAGGACCACGCCGCGTCCCGTACGCTCGAACAGGCGCCCTCCACACTCGCGCTCCAGCTCACCGATCTGGCGGCTGACGTGCGGCTGTCCTATGCCGTAAGCCGCCGCGACCTTGCTCAGGCTGCCCAGCTCGACCGCGTCGATGAAGAGCCGCCACGCCGCATGGTCCATGCTCCCTTTCGTAGCCATGCCCAGATTGTATATCTGGAATACCTGAATTGCCTCTTCCGATATAGCTAACGCCCCCGTAAAGTGACCCAACAGCACCTTTTGCGAAGAGGAAAACATGATCAAACCGCTCGATCTCAGAGGCCTTGTTCCAGCGCCGGTAACGCCGTTCACTCGCGATGGCGCAGTCGACCACGCCGCCATTCTCCGCCTCGGCGTCTGGCTCGGCAGCTTCCCGGAAGTGAAGGGCCTGGTGGTCCTTGGCCACGCCGGGGAGGGCACCTTCCTTTCAGCCGATGAGCAGGTTTCCGTGATCGAGAGCTTTGTGAAGTCGACCAACGGGAGGACTCCCGTTATCGCAGGAATCACCTCGGAAGGCACGCGCGTGGCTGCGCTCGAGGCGAAGCGAGCGGTCAAGGCGGGCGCCGCCGCCGGCCTCGTTTACCCCTCGCACGGCTGGCTGCGCTTTGGCTACCAGAAGGGCGTTCCTCAGGATCGCTATCGCGTCATACACCAGGAGAGCGGCCTGCCGCTCATCCTCTTCCAGTATCCGCAGGCGACCAAGGCGACCTATGACCTCGAAACGCAGCTCGATATCGCCGCACAGCCCGGCGTATTCGCCATGAAGAACGGCGTTCGGGACATGCGCCGATGGGACACCGAGATCCCCGTGATTCGGCGCGAGCGCCCCGATCTGCAGGTGCTTACCTGCCACGACGAATACCTGCTGCACACGATGTTCGACGTCGACGGCGCGCTCGTCGGGTACGGCTGCATCGCTCCCGAGCCGCTCATCGAGCTGATCGCGGCCGGCAGGGCACGGGACTACCCCAAGGCGCGTGCCATCCACGATCGGCTGCTACCCGTAACGCGCAAGGTCTATCACCGCACTTCGCACATGGAAGGCACGGTCGCGCTCAAGCATGCACTGGTTGCGCGAGGAATCCTCGAGCATGCAACCGTCCGCTCGCCGCTCCTGCCACTGGAACCGGGCGCGGACGTAGAGATCGCCAACGCTATGCGCGCCGCGGGTCTAGGCGCCGTCTCCTTGGCGGGAGCCCGCGACAGAGTCGCAGCCTGACAGGAACCGATTCGCCATGAGCTGCTTCATCAGAGCATTGGCGGCTCTTGCGGTCAGCGTTCCGATGCTGGCTTGCCCGCAGGACTATCCGAGCAAGGTCGTGCGGATCATCGTTCCCTACCCGCCCGGCGGCACCGTGGACGTGGTGGCGCGGCTCACCGCGGCGCGCCTTTCTGAAAATCTCGGCCAGCAATTCATCATCGACAATCGGCCGGGCGCCAACGGCACCATCGGCAGCGCCGCGGTGGCCAAGTCGCCGCCCGACGGCTACACGCTGCTGGTGCAGGCCTCGACGTTCGTGGCCACCGCCCTTCTGATGGACAAGCTGCCCTACGACATCAGCAAAGACTTCACGCCTATCACCAATCTCGGCGCAGTACCGCTGGTCGTGACGAGTTTCCCGGGCATCCCCGCGAAAGACCTCCGTGAATTCGTGAGCGCCATCAGGGCGCAGCCGAACAAGTACGTCTTTGGCACGTCCGCAGTCGGCTCGGCCAGCCACCTTGCCCAGGCGGCAATCCGATTCCAGGCAAAGCTCGACTTCACGATCGTCCCTTACAAAGGAACCGCTCCAGCGCTCGCGGATGTGATGGGCGGGCACATCAGCGCAATGGTCGACGCGCTGCCATCAACCATGCCGCATGTGAAGAGTGGAAAGCTCAAGCCGCTGGCGGTTACCAGCGCGCGGCGGGTTCCTTCCCTGCCGAACGTGCCCACCGTCGCGGAATCCGGCCTGGAGGGATTCGAGATGGTCTCGTGGTATGGCCTGTGGGGACCGGCCAACCTGCCGCGTGAGTTGGCTGCGAAGGTCCAGCAGGAGGTTGCAAGAGCTCTCAGGTCTCAACAGGTGTCCGAGGTTCTCGGCGAGCACGGGTTCGTCGTTTCCGGTTCGACGCCCGCCGATTTCGCTGAATACATTCGGCACGAATCGAACACCTACGTCCGGCTCATCAAGGCCGCTGGAATCAAGCTGGATTAAAGGAGGAATATCAAATGAACATCAGACTTCTCGTCCGCGCGGCGCTCGGTGCAGCGCTCCTCGTCGCCTCGGCAACGTCGTTCGGCCAGGCATATCCTGGCAAACCGGTGACGGTGATCATCCCGTTCCCGCCAGGCGGCACGCTGGACTTCGTCGGCCGCCTGCTCGCGCAGAAGCTCGGCGATCAACTGGGCCAGAACTTTCCCGTAGAGAACCGGCCCGGGGGTGGCGGGACCATCGGCGCGTCGGCGGTCACCAGGGCGCAGCCCGATGGCTACACCCTGCTGTTCAATGCCTCGACGTTCACTACCACGCCGATGGCAATGAGCACGCCCCCCTATGACGTAGTCAAGGATTTCGAGCCGATTTCGCTGGTCGCACTCGCTCCGCTGGCTGTCGCGGTCGGCGCCACCCTCCCGGTGACGGACATCAAAGGCCTGGTCGCGCACGCCAAAGCGAACCCCGGCAAGCTTACCTTCGCGATCGGCTCCGCCGCCTCGGCGGGCCACCTGTCTACTGAGCTGCTCAGGCGCGCGACCGGGATCGAGTACCTGATCGTTCCGTACAAAGGTTCCGCGCCCGCCTACCAGGATCTCGCCGGAGGAAGGATCGATGGCTTTATCGACCCGATCCTCGGATCGGCGGCCTTTGTCAAAGCCGGAAAGGTCAAGGTGCTTGCAGTGACATCAAAGGCCCGTGTGCCGAGCATGCCCGATGTACCGACCGTCGGCGAAACGGTGCCCGGCTTCGAGTTCTACAGCTGGTACGGCTTGTGGGGCCCCGCCAAGCTGCCGAAGGACATCGCCCAGCGACTGAACACGGAGGTCAACAAGGCGCTTGCAACCGACATGCGGGACAAGCTCGCTCCGCAGGGGCTGCTGCTGACGCCGGGTTCGATCGAAGACTTCGCCCGCTTCCAGAAGGACGATATGGCCCGCTCGGCGAAGATCATCGCCGAGGGCAAGATCCGTGTCGAATGAGCGCCGGGCCGTCGTCACCGGAACAAGCTCGGGCATCGGCAAGGCGATCGCGCAACAGCTTCTCGCGGACGGCTGGAAAGTTTCCGGCCTCGACATCGCTGCGCCGGGCATCGAGCATTCCGCGTTCGAACCAGTACAGATAGACCTTTGCAACGGTGCTGCTGCCGAAGCAGCAGCGACCCGGTTGTCCGGTGCGAAAGCGCTGGTTCACGCGGCCGGCGTACTTCGTTACGAGCCGCTCGGCGGCCAGCGCGCAGCCGATGGCGAACTGATGTGGCGGCTGCACGTCGAATCCATTTCCCGCATGGCGAACATCCTCCTCCCGGCGATGGTGGCGAAGGGTGACGGCCGGGTCGTGCTGATCGGGAGCCGTGCGGCGCAAGGCATCGCGCGCCGAAGCCAGTACGGAGCGACGAAAGCCGCGCTGGTCGCCATGGCGCGCAGCTGGGCAGGCGAAGTGGTCGCGTCCGGGGTCACAGTGAATGTCGTTTCCCCCGCTGCCACGCAGACCCCGGGCTTAGTCAATCCTTCGCGGAAATCGGAGCCTCCCAAGGTACCTCCCATCGGACGGCTCATCCGTCCGGAGGAGGTCGCAGCGTTAGTGAGCTTCCTGCTGTCTCCGGCGGCGGCCGCGATTACCGGCCAGGAGATCCTGATCTGCGGCGGAGCGTCGCTATAGCCGTGAAAGTCGTCGAAATCCGCGAAGCAACCAAACCGATCCGATCCTCGATCCGGAACGCATACATCGATTTTTCGAGGATGACGCTGAGCCTGGTCGCGGTCATCACGACGTGGTGCGCGACGGCAAGCTGGTGGTGGGCTACGGTTTCAACTCCAACGGCCGCTATGGCCAAGGCCACCTGATCCGTGAGCGTATCGGCCCCCGTATCCTCGAGGCCGATCCCCGGACACTCATTGACGACGAGCGGGACAATCTCGATCCGCACCGGGCATGGGCATGCAGATTGCGGCGCGCTAGCGGGCCCTTCCGACTTCGCAGCCGGATTGATTCACCTATCCATCACACATGAAGTCCAATGCTTCGGGCATTGGCGTTGCGGTCGTTACCCGCCCTTCAAGCGATCGGTAGATCTGATCTGTCGCGAGAGCGACTAAAGACGGCGTCGCAAGGCGTCGATAACACTGCAGCAATGGCCGTCTATGCGACGGTCGAAAGTAATCGTCGGCGTTTGCGGCGATGTAGTGATTGCGTCCATCTCAGCGTCGCCGGCCAAGACACCGCCTTTCAGCTTGAAATCGTTACAGCCGTAACGGTTGTAGGCGGCCTCGGCGAGCCGGACTACGGCCCCCGGTGTCAGCGCTTCCTCGTTGCGCAGCCGAAACCAAGCATCCTCCGCGTCGGCCTCGGCCCGATAGTCGAGCTTGGTCTTACCGCGATCGCCGATAAAGAACAGGTAGCCGAGCATCTCCACCTTTTCGCGCTGCATGCCTTCGCCGAGGAGTGCGGCGACGGGAACGTTCATGAACTGACCAACGAGGTCGAGCAGCGCCGACTCGACGGCGGTGACCGCGTGGATCGTCGCGCGTAGGTCGAACGTTTGCAGCCCGCGTCCCCCGGCGTCGGTCGGCGAATCGGTGGCGGATCTCATTGAGTACAGCTTTGTGCTGACCGAGTGGTCGTCCGACGACGAGGCAGGCGGTTTCTTCCAGCGTCGCGCGGATCGCCTCGCCGCCGGGCACTTCACCGAGCCCCGTGTTGCCAGCACTGTCCTTGAGAATGACGATGTTGCGCGTGAACAGCGGACCATGGGCGCCGCTCAGGTTGAGCAGCATGCTGTCACGTCCCGCGACGGGAATCACCCGCATCTCGGTGATGGCAGGCGAGGCTGAAGAGCCCATGTTCATCGGCGCCTCCTTCGGTCCACCCGCGGCCACGCTGGCCGGGCGCTGAGGTGGTCATCGGCTTTTCTGATGACCTCGATTGTGGGCGTCGATTAATTCATGGTCAAATCAAACAATGACTCGATTGATTTATGAATTGAATCGTATTGGTACGACACGAATTGATGTGCGATAGGCTTACCGCATCGCATTCCTGCGCCTTTTCAGCGCTTCCGTAACCTCGCGGCGAAACGAGTTAAGAATCGGGTTGTCGTTATCCTTGCGGTAGGAATAAACCATTTCCACCGGACGCGCGGGATTTGTCTCGACGCGGCGAAGCAGCACACCGTCGAAGTGCAAGCGCGTGGACGTTTCCGGCGTCAGCGCAACTCCCACGCCCGCGTCGACGAGCGCGAGCATCGTGTGGATCTGCGGAACGTAGTGGACGATCTCAGGCTTGACGCCATCCCGATCCAGGTGGCTCTGGACGAGCTGGTGGAAATATTGTGCCTCATACGCCGAGTAGCCGATGAAGGGCCGCCCTTCCAGGCACGACAGCGTCGGCGCTACGGGCCACTTCTTCGCATCCTTTTGCGGGATCGCAAGCATTAACGCTTCGCGGCCGAACAGAACCGTCTCGAAGCCGCCGTGCGGACGGTGTGGTCGCATGAGTCCCACGTCCAAGTGTCCCGCGTCCAAAGCCTCAAGCTGCGCGCTCGTGACCATTTCCTTGAGCGTAAGGGTGATATTCGGTGACCGCTCCCGGAGCGCACGCACGATGTCCGGCAGCACGCCATAACCGAAAGTCGCGGTGAAGCCGATTGCGATCGACCCATGGTCACCGGTGGCGGCCCTCCGGGCACTAAAGGCCGCTTCCTCCGCTAATCGCAGGATGCGTCCTGCTTCGGGAAAGAATGTCCTCCCCGCCGCGGTAAATCGCACAACTCGATTCGTGCGCTCAAATAGCGGCGTGCCCACCTGATGCTCGAGCAACCGGATCTGACGGCTGAGCGGCGGTTGCGTCATGTTAAGGCGCTCCGCGGCGCGCCCGAAGTGAAGTTCTTCTCCAACGGCGACAAAGCAACGTAGGTGGCTCAACTCGAACATGATTCAACTCCTGAATCAATCGATTCACAAATTAGTTTGATTATGCATCGATCAAGCTTGACAATCATCCCCATCGGAAAAAGCGATCGTTGCCGTGAATCGAACCCTACTTGTTCCGATTGTTGTCGCTGCAGGACTCATCGGATGTAGCGCTGACGCGCCACCGATCGCGACAGTGCCGCCACCTGTGCCTTCGCCGATTGGCTCGGTCGCCACCTCGGATCGCACTCAGTCAACTTCGCTGGCGGCTCGGGTACTCATTGAGCGTGCACCCGCGGTACCGAGAGCCGCAGTCGTTTACACGTACCCAGTTTCGCACACGTCGATTTCGTATGAGCTCGGCGAGGTGACAGCATAACGCCGCCTCCACCGAGTGTTTCAACTTCGCCCCAATGGTCCGAGAACGGACCCGAAGGCAGCGATCAATAGCAACCCCACCTCAATCCCCCCGGAGGCTTTAGATGTCTCGCTCAAGCCGCATCACGGCGATGGCCGCCGCGATCGCTCTCACAATTGTAGCTGCCACAAATGCTCTTGCGGCGCCCCCTCCGCCCCTCACCGTGCCGCCGGCGCAGACCTTCCCCAACGAAGACGTCGCGCTCACCAGCTACTACCTGAATCAAGCCCGCGAGATCGCCGGTGATGATCTCTATCCGGCCTTTCAAAGGCGGTGCATTTATTCCCAGATCTATTCGCAGTACGCGAACAGTGCCGAGGACCCGCTACAGATTCCTCCGACGCAGGTGTTCGACAACCTTTACTTCATCGGCCAGGGCGCGGTCTCCGCTTGGGCAGTGAAGACAAGCGCGGGTCTAGTCATCATCGATTCACTTAACAACCCGTCTGAGGCCGAATACATCCTCGTGGAAGGTTTGCGCAAGCTCGGGCTCAACCCCGCGGACATGACATACGTGATCATCACCCACGAGCATGGTGATCACTACAACGGCGTCAGGTACCTGCAGGACACCTACGGGGTCCAGGCAGTCTCATCTGACATTGCATGGCAGAACATGGCCAACGGCAGTCCCACGCGTCCGCGCCGCGACATCACCGTCGCCGATGGGCAGACTTGGACCGTCGGCGACACGAGCTTCCTGTTCACGGTAACGCCGGGACACACGAACGGCGCGCTTTCGATAATTCTGCCAGTCTATGACCATGGACAGCGCCATCTTGGCGCCATCTACGGCGGCTGGGGCATCCCAGGCAGCGTTCAGAACAAGATTGCCCAGTTGAACTCAGTCGACCGCTTTGGTACGATCGCATGGAACGCGGGCGTCGATGTGCTGCTCGCGAATCACCAGACGCAAGACATGAGTCTCTACAACCTTGACCTTCTCCGTCATCGTAGGCTTAAGGACGCCAAGGGCCACGCCAGCGCCAACTCGCCGAATGACTTCTTGGACCCGCACCCGTACATCATCGGCAAGCAAAACTATCAGCGCTTTCTACAGGTCCAGGCGGCTTGTATTCGCACGTCTGCGGCAAGAACCGGCCAAGGAACTCTTCCGGAATAGCGACAAGACTGCGTAACCGGGGGGCGGTCAGAATTCTTTGCGGGGAAGCGCGACAGGAAGGCATCGGATTGGCGTTGTGCTTCCCGCAAGTGCCACTCACCAGGAATCGCAAGGGACGCTCGCCGACACATTCGGCGCGCAAATTCTAATGCCCGGGATGCCCGGGGGACAGGAGGTTGTATGGATCGCAGAGATTTTATCAAACGTGGTGGGGCAGTCGCCGGTGCAGCAGCGGCCGGCGCAGCAGCACTCGTAACCACGGGGGCCAACGCGGCCCCGCAAGGGAATACCGCCTCAAATGCGGGGGGCGCCAATCCACCGAAGGCCATCCAGCGGCCGGTGAAGATCGGGGTGGGGACTCAGCGGAATGCCACCACGTCCGCGCAGCTGCAGGAATTCGTACGGCACAGCGTGACTCGTTGGGTACCCTCTCCGCGTACTACCGGCGGGCGCACCTACTGGATACCGTCCGACCTCGAGCCGTCTCTGGAGCTCGCTGAGCAACATGGATTGACCGTGGACATTGTGACGCTGCCGTTGCTCGGATCCACGAACATCGACACCGAGCGCCGCCCCGCGATCATGCTAGGCCAAAGTCCCCAGCGCGACAGTGACATCGAAGACATCCATAGATGTATCGAGGCCTGCGCCGCCATGGGCGTGCCGGGGTTCAAATACAACATGAGTATTCTCGGTGTGCCGAGCACCGGCGAAGTAGAACTCCGCGGTGGCTCTACTACCCGCCAGTTCCGGGCGGCTGATCTGGATCCCAATGCACCGAATACGATAGCCGGTATTGTCACCGCAGACAGTTTCTGGGAGCGCATCAATTACTTCATCCAGCGGGTAATACCCGTTTGCGATCAGTACAAGGTCAGGGCGGCGTGCCACCCGCAAGACCCAGGCACCCCGCCGGGGGGCTACCGAGGCGTCTTGGAGAACGTCCTCAGCACGCCAAGCGGCATGGGCCTGTTCAAGTTCCTGAACCTGTATAACAGCCCGTACCATGGTTTGAATCTGTGCTGCGGAACGCTCGCCGAGATGCTGTGGGATGTTAATGAGATCTATGACATCTTGCGCGCGCTCCTCAAGACCAAGCGCGTCTTCAACATTCACATGCGGAACATCAAGGGCCACCGAGATGACTTCTTCGAGACCTGGCCAGACGAGGGAGACGTCAACCATGCCAGGCTTGTCCAGATCTTGGCAGAGGAGGGCTACCCGTTCGCTATCGATCCGGACCACATTCCAGATCACCCGGATGACCCGGGAAATCGCCAGGGATATGCGCACGGATATGGCTACATTAAGGCGCTCATCCAAGCAGTCGACACATTGTCGCCGCCTTACGGCGCCGGCGTGACGTAAGTCGGTAGTTCTGTGGTTCGCGGGCGCTGCCAACGCGGCGCTCGCGTCACTGTGCCATTTTGCAACGCGCCGCCGACGAGGACCTGCGCAGCGCGACAACCATTCGTGGGGCTGCCATCCTAGTCGCTTGAAGTGTTTGGCAGCATTAACAACATCGTGGGATCGCGATGCGCATGGCCTTCCGCGTAAGCGGTTTCAGTCACATAGGAAACCCGTCATGAACAAGCTGCTGGCCGTCCTTGGGGTGGCCTTCGCGCTCGTTGTGCAACAGACATTCGCTGCCTGGCCGGAGAAGACTGTGACGGTCGTCGTTCCGTTCCCGGCAGGCGGCTCCAGCGATCAGATCGCGCGCGCCCTCGCGTCAGATTTGCAGAAGCGGTTGGGACAACCCTTCGTTGTCGCTAACAAGCCGGGCGCGACCGGCACTATCGGTGCGACTGCCGTCAAGCGCGCCGCTCCCGATGGCTACACATTGCTGGTGACCTCTCTCGGGCCTTTGGTGATCGTGCCGCATCTCATAAGCGTGCCCTACGATGCCGCAAAGGACTTCGACCTGCTAACTGTTGCCGTGCAGGCGCCTAATGTGCTCGTCGTGCCGGCATCGTCCCCGTACAAGAGCGTCGCCGATGTGATCGCCCAACTCAAGAAGCAGCCGGATACGATGAGCTTCGCCACATCCGGCAACGGCTCGTCGGATCATCTGACTACGGAGTTGTTCTGGCAGGAGACCGGCACGAAGGGACTGCACGTGCCATACAAGGGTGGCGCGCCGCTGGTTGTGGACCTGCTGGGCGGTCAGGTTGATGCATCGTTCACGAATATCAATGCGATTATTACGCAGGTGCAGAGTGGCAAGCTGCGAGCGCTCGCGGTGACCGGCAGCAAGCGCTCAACGTTGCTGCCGCAGGTGCCGACCCTTGCAGAGAGTGGCGTAAAGGGCGCGGACGTCTATTCGTGGCAGGCAGTTGTCGCGCCGAAGGGGCTGCCGGCCGATGTTCGCACGAAGCTGCACAGCGCCATCATCGCCGCGTTGAACGATCCGCAGATCAAGACCAGCCTCATCGCCCTCGGATTCGAGATCGTAGGTAATACGCCTGAGCAGTTTGCGCGCTACCAAGCTGAGGAATCGGCACGGTGGAAGAAGGTCATCGAAGTCGGCAAGATCACCGCGCAGTAGCGGCCGCCACCACCTGACAAGGTCGAGCCATCCTTGGCCTTCCGCCAGAGGTGTCCTAGTCTTAGTGCCCTTTGGCAGAGGCGATGAAAGTGATGAACCGGTGAAATGATGAGACGATCGATACTTTTCGCATGCATCGCGCTGTGGGCTAGTCTACAGCTGTTAACCATCACCACCGCTCGAGCTCACGGCGATAGCGTGGCTCGCTACGGCGGAATCGCCGTCGCGTCGGGCGAAATGACGGTGGAATTCGTCATTTCGCCGGAAAGAGTTTCTGTCCATCTAAACGACCACGGCGACGCCGTGTCCGTGAAAGGCGCCGAGGGTACTTTAGTTGTTGAGGCATCTGATGGCGATGGCCGCGCAATCGCGATGCGCCCGCATCCGGACGACGGATTCGAAGTGAGTGTATCGCTTAAACGCGGGGAGACGCTCAAGTTTTTCGTCAAGATGCCGGACGGGCAAGTGCACGTCGCGAAGCTCATGGCGCTTTAGCGTGACCCAACCATGCATCCCCAAGAGCTAAAGCAAGCGATCTCGCGCGGCCTGCTGTCTTTTCCGCTTACCGACTTCGACGAGGAACTCCGGTTCGCACCAAGGCCTTATGCGGCGCGCCTCGAATGGCTTATGCCCTTTGGCGCCACCGCGTTGTTCGCTGCCGGTGGAACAGGCGAGTTTTTTTCGCTCGAGCCCGAAGAGTTCAGCCAAGTCGTGCGAACGGCAACCGAGACGTGCAAGCGCCGGATACCAATCATTGCCGCCGCAGGCGGCGGGACGACGCTCGCCATCAAATATGCTCAAGAGGCCGAGCGCATAGGCGCGCAGGGCGTGCTTTTGATGCCGCACTATTTAACGGAAGCGACGCAATCAGGACTCATTGAGCACGTCGCAGCCGTTTGCAAGAGCGTCCGGCTCGGAGTGATCGTATACAACCGAGGCGCCTCCCGCCTGAAGGTGGAATCCCTGCTGCAGCTTGCAGACCATTGTCCAAACCTGATCGGATTCAAGGACGGGATTGGCGATATCGAGCGCTTCGTGTCCATTCGCCGGCGCCTGGGGGATCGCTTCTCATACCTGGGAGGACTGCCCACAGCCGAAGTGTTCGCAGGCGCCTATGGCGCGATGGGCTGCCCGGTTTACTCGTCAGCTGTCTTCAATTTCATTCCCCAGACTGCGATGAAGTTCTACAACGCACACGCCACCGGCGATACTGCAACGACGCATAGACTGCTCGACGAATTCTTCTTTCCCTATATCGAGCTTCGCAACCGCGGCGAGGGTTATGCGGTCAGTATCGTGAAGGCCGGCGCCAAGATCGTCGGGCGCAGCGCAGGCCCGGTCCGGCCACCGTTGTCCGATCTCAAGCCCGACGAGGTCGACGAGCTTCGCAGTCTCATCGGCAAGTTGGGGCTTCAATAAACGTCTGCAGATCGTGGCGCACTTCGTCTTGCTGGCGAAGCACCTGCCGCAGTCGCGCAGCATTTCTTACCACTAGACTCGCTCCGATTCGCCCCGTTGAGGGGTGCGAAGGAGGAGCCACGTTAACATAAGACCGATGTGCACCCACTGGGACAGGTTCAAGCATCGGATTGCAGCGCGCCAGCGTGCGGCCCTAGCGTCGGCGGCGAATTGATTCTACTATCCGTCTATCCGTCTTCGGGATCCAGTTGGAGCGCGAACCGGTCGTGGTGGAGTAGCCGGCTTGACGGGAACGCGGACGCGACGCCCCTTGTTCATTGACGACGGGGAGACCTCCGGAGGGCATGGTCATGGTCACGCTGCGAGTCAACGGCAAGGTCCACAATGTGGACGTGCCGCCCGATATGCCGTTGCTGTGGGTGTTGCGCGACGTGATCGGTCTGACCGGCACCAAGTTCGGCTGCGGCATGGCGCTGTGCGGCGCTTGCACGGTGCACGTCGAAGGCCGGCCGACACGCTCGTGCGTCACGCCGGTAGCCGCGGTCACCGGGAAGAGCGTCACCACCATCGAAGCCATCGGCGAGACGCCCGCCGGCAAGAAGGCGCAGGAAGCCTGGCTCGAGTTGGACGTCGTGCAGTGCGGCTACTGCCAGTCGGGTCAGATCATGGCCGCCGCGGCGCTGCTCGCGCGCAAGCCGCATCCCACCGACGCCGACATCGATGAGAGCCTGGCGGGCAACATCTGCCGCTGCGGCACCTATCCCCGCATCCGCGCCGCGATCAAGCGCGCGGGAGCCTGACCATGCGCCGCGAAGCGCGCGTTTCCCGCCGGACCTTCCTGAGAGTCGGCGCCGCCGCGGGCGGTGGCCTGCTGCTGAGCTTCCGGCTGCCCGCCCTGGTGCGGGGCGCCGCGGCCGCCACGAGTCCTCCGGCAGACGTCTTTGCGCCCAACGCATTCATTCGCATCGACCGCGCAGGTGGCGTCACGCTGATCATCCACAAGGCCGAAATGGGGCAGGGTGTGTACACGTCCCTGCCTATGCTCCTCGCCGAGGAGCTGGAAGTAGACCTCAGCCAGGTTCAGCTCGAGCCCGCGCCGCCCAATGAAACGCTGTACTCCGAGCCCCTGTTCGGCTTCCAGGTCACCGGAGGCTCCTCGTCGGTGCGTGGCGCCTGGGAGCCGCTCCGCCGTGCCGGCGCCACCGCTCGCAGCATGTTCGTGTCCGCCGCCGCGGAAACCTGGAAGGTGGACCCGGGTGCCTGCCACGCCGAGCACGGCGCGGTCATCCACGCTCCGACCGGCCGCACGCTGACCTACGGCGCCCTGGTCGACAAGGCCGCGACCCTGTCGGTGCCGAGCCAGGTCGCCCTAAAGAATCCCAAAGACTTCAAGCTGATCGGCACGCCCACCAAACGGCTCGAGGGCCGCGCCAAGGTCGACGGCTCGGCGCAGTTCGGCATCGACGTCCGCTTCCCGGGAATGAAAGTCGCCACGGTGGCCGCGTGTCCCGTATTCGGCGGGAAGCTCGCCAGCGTCGACGACACCAAGGCGAAGGCGATCAAGGGCGTGCATCAGGTCGTACGGCTCGAGAACGCCGTGGCCGTGGTCGCCGAGCACATGTGGGCGGCGAAGCAGGGCCTCGCCGCGCTCGACATCCAGTGGGACGAGGGCCCGAACGCGAAGCTCAGCACCGCCGACATCGTGCAGCAGCTCGAGGCGGCGTCCCGCAAGTCGGGGGTGGTCGCGCGCGAGGAAGGCGGCGTCGCGAAAGCGATGGCCGGCGCCGCGCGGAAGGTCGAGGCGGTCTACGAGGTGCCGTTCCTCGCGCACGCCACGATGGAGCCGATCAACTGCACCGTGCACGTCCGGAAGGACGGCTGCGACGTCTGGGTGGGGACGCAGGTCCAGGCCCGCGCCCAGGCCGCGGCCGCTCGGGCCACCGGCCTACCGGCGGAGAAGGTCCGGGTTCACAATCACCTGCTGGGCGGCGGCTTCGGCCGGCGCCTGGAAGTGGACTTCATTTTCCAGGCGGCGCAGATCGCGAAACACGTCGAGGGCCCCGTGAAGGTTATCTGGACTCGCGAAGAAGACATCCAGCACGACATGTACCGGCCCTA
>Ga0184618_10000170_pt1 | contig 14716 bp, 18 predicted proteins | sample PLM0_30_b1_FD_133159 | JGI IMG/M metagenome (GOLD analysis project Ga0184618, IMG submission 133159) | Groundwater sediment microbial communities from an aquifer in East River, Colorado, USA - PLM0_30_b1 | ecosystem: Environmental > Terrestrial > Soil > Riparian zone | place: USA: East River...
CGCCCGGAGAGGCTGGTGGACCGGCCTCGGCCTTGCGCACGCTAGTCAGAGGCAGCGTACCGATTGCAGCGAGACCGCCGGCAACAAGACCGGAGCGGCGCAGAAAGCTGCGGCGGTCCAGCCCGCCATTGGCTCCGCCCGCAAAGCCGGCGAGACGAGTGTGTCGCGATTGACGTTCTGTTCTTTTGACTAACACGGACGCCTCCCTCAGCTCGGATATCGATTGACCCGGTAATAGGCCTTCACGTCGTCGGTTTCCTTGTAGCGAGACTTGCGCTTTTCATCGTTGGTCTCGCTGTCGGCTTTGGCTTCGGTTACGAGCGGGGCCGCCGCCGTGACCGCAGCACCAGCGCCGAGCGCACGGAGGAAATCGCGACGACCGAGCGTCAGCTTGTGATCCGATCCCATTTCGTTTCCTCCAGGTTTCCGCGGCTGCTCGTTTAGGAGGGCAGGGCGAACGCTTCCGTTTCGATGTCGATGAACAGACGTCCAATCGTTGCTACGCGCTGGTAAAAAGTTGCATTTTTCAACCCCTCGAGATCAGCAAAAAAGCGACCGATCCATGGAGCAAGATGTTTCTCAAACAGCCGTTTTTGCGCGTCCGGTGCCGCGGCAAGGCCTCCGCCGGCCAGGCCAGCCATTATTTCGCAAAGGATGGCGGCGTGATCTTCCGGCTCGTTCTGTTGTTCGACCCGCACGATTCCGAGCTTGCGCAAATCGTCGCGCAGCCTCGCCAACGGGCGCTCGTTCAGAAAGCCGGTGAGATAGTAGGAGCCGTAAGGCAACAATTCGCCTCGGCCGACACCGATGAACAGTTCGAAAAACTCGCGCTCAAGGAGTTCGGGGTCGGTTTCCTCCGCAGCTCGCGCCAGTGCCGTATGCGCGGCTCCGAGCTGCGTCGAATCGCCGCGAATTCCGGACAGCGTCTCGAGCAACGCCGAATCTGGCGCGCGCCTCAGCAGCGTAGCGAGCAAGGCGTATTCTTCCATGCGTGCGATGTCGACGTCGTCGATGCGAGGATCGATCTGGATTGTCGATTTATCCGTACGGATAGGTTTGGCGTCGCTCGGAAAGATGTCGGAAAGCTGCGGAGGGGTATGATCGACCCTGCGCGCCGGCTCAAGAGCCCCATTGGCGGTTAGGGCCATTGTTCTAGCTTCTTGGTTGCTCATCGTGACCCTCAACGTCGCATGCAATGAACGCATCCGAGCTTCAGCTATGGCAATCGAGTGGCCAGTATGTGGCTACGGCAACTAAGATGATGTGCAATATTGAACATCTTGTTTTTTTAAATGTCGGTAGCCCCTCGATGTCTCGCGAGCGATCCTCGTTTGCGATTGAGCGGGGTTTGGGAATACGATGCCAGCGTGAAATCTCGTTTTTCTACGCTGCAACAAATCGAGTGTGTCAATGAAGGATTTTTGGCTGTCCTGCGGTCACCACCTGACTGATCGTGACGCCGGTGGCGGCCTGCTTGTGACCGATGAGTTTGTGAAGAGTTATCTGGCGCGACCGGAACTGATTCCGCCGTCTGACGCCTGCGCGGCAGAACGTGCGCTGCATGCAGTGTTGCTCGCAGATCCGCGCCGTCGCATTGCGCGCGAAGAGATCGCGACGTTGTTCGACGCCGATGCGCAGGAGAACTGGGACCTTGTAATCGCCTTTCGCGATCATCTTATGCAGCAGAGTACGCTGGAGGTGGCTTATCTGGATTTGGTCCGTCACGGTGTTGGGAAGACGCCACCGTTGTTTCTAAACCAATTGGTTCATTTAATCCTCCGCAACGTGCTCGACGGTTGCGACGATCCGTTTGTGCTTCGCGCTGCCGAATTGCTGTTTCGCCCGCAACGGCTGACGGTGCATGAGGGCTCATTGATCGCCGCCGACGACGAGACTATCGCCGGCACTGGCAACGCACCTTTGTCACCGCTGGTATCCATGCTCGGCCCCCCGACGGAAGCGGAGATCGACGTCATGGTCGAGGATAATGCGCATACCTATTGGGAGCGCAGCGATGCATTTGACATGGCGCTCGACCTTACCGCTGGACAGCGCGGATTGGCAAAGCTGGGTGAGGTGATGACGCGCTGGATCAAACATATGCTGGCGATCGATGTTGAGATTGAACCGGTAACCGAAATGCGCGATGTCAGCTTCAACTGGTATTTGGGTCTGGACGCCGTGGGCACGCAAATTGGCGATACGTTGTGGAACGGCAGCTCTCTTGACCCGAGAGGCCAGGCCAGTGTCGTCGGTCTCTACCAGTTGAAGTTCAAGGACCCTACGGTGGTTGCTGAAAAGATCAGATCGGAACCAGTGTACCTGATCCTGGCGATGACACCCGACAAAGCGCTGCATATGAAACCTCAGAATCTTTTGACCGGCCTGCCTGTCCGGCATCCGGAACTGGTCAATTGAGGTGACGGCGCCCCTCTCGCGTATTCCGATCGGTGTCGTCGTCGAACGACGAAAGACCAAGTCCGAGTGGCTGGATGTCATTTGGCTGCCCGTTGCGGTGCTGAGCGGCCTCCCGGACGCTGCTCCATGGACAGTACTGTCGAGTGACGGAGAGGCTTCAATGTTCTATGCGGGGATGGCTGAGATCGAGCTTTACAGATCGGAAACCGGAAATTATCGCGACAATCTGAACTCCGGTATTCCCTCCATCTGGATTTCGCTGCAAGCGACGGGTGGAGACCCTCCATACCAGATCGCAGCCGTGACCGTGGACCCCGCGGAAGGCGAGAGCCTGACCGAGGCGGGGAGTGCGATCGTCGAAGCAGTTGCGATGCCGGAGCCGGTCCGCGAAGCCATTGCCGCTTTCGTGTTGCAGCACCATGTTGAAACTGTATTCCACAAGCGGAAGCGTGATCGCGCCGATCCAGAGGCGATGGCGCGTCGCGGACCTCACCGAGGAAACGACGATGACCAGTCCTGAGAATCTTCTGGCGCGGTGGTCCCGACGCAAGAGCGATGCCCGCACAAGCGAGGGTGATGCCGGTAACGCGCCTCATGATAGTGAGGTTTGCGCTACCCGTTCCGGCGTTACTCAGCCAAGTGATGTCTCGCCGCCGTTCGATCTGGCGAGCTTGCCGACCCTTGACTCAATCAGTGCTGAAACCGACCTTCGCGCGTTCCTCGGCAAAGGGGTTCCGGCTGAACTCACAGTTGCAGCACTTCGGCGCGGCTGGTCTGCGGATCCGGCAATTCACAACTTTATCGGACTCTCGGAGAATTCCTGGGACTTCAATGACCCGGAAGGAATAGCCGGATTTGGCGCTTTGAAGCCTGAGGAAATTCAGCGGCTGCTTGCCCGGTTGACTGGAAGGGATGAGATGAACGAGGTCGCTGCGCCGGCTCCTGCCGCTCCCTCGCCGTCAGAACAGGCTACGTTACAACCGACTGAATGCGACGCAGGTTCGGAGTTGCCGCAAGACATGTCCGACAACGACGTGGAGTCGCATTCGGCACAGAATGCTCCGCAAGATCCCATTACTGCGCAAATTGCTTCTGCAGATAGTGTGGACGCGATGACATCGAAGCCTCGGCCCGCTGAAGATCGGGATGTTCGGGCGCCTTCTCACCGGAACGGTCACGGCGGCGCACTGCCCCGCTTCGATGTAATTTAATTTCGATGTACGGGCGGTCACCCTGTCGTCGGGAATTCCACTTTCAAAGCGTTGACGACCTCATTTCGGGCCAGACAAGCTGCGCACATTCTCGTCATATTCACTCGATGACGATGCGCGGCGCGGGCTTGCCGGCTCGTCCCGTTGACAGTGCCAACCAGACTTGACGGGCGATGCCGATGTAGAGTTTGGCGTGCACGCTTTCGGGCTCGGTCGCAACGATCGGACGCCCGTCATCCGAGGTCGCGCGGATCTGGATGTGCAGCGGTATCTCGCCGAGGAAGGGCGCACCGATCTTTTCGGCCTCGATCCGCGCGCCGCCATGGCCGAAGATCGGCGATACGTGCCCGCAATCCGGACAGCAGAAGCTCGACATGTTCTCGATCACGCCGAGCAACGGCACATTGACTTTCCGGAACATGGCGACGCCGCGTCTCGTATCGATCAACGCAATGTCCTGCGGCGTCGAGACGATCACCGCGCCTGCGAGCGGCGTCTGTTGAGCCATCGTGAGCGACGCATCGCCCGTGCCCGGCGGTAGATCGACGACGAGCACGTCTAGATCGCCCCATGCGACTTCGCGCAGCATCTGGGTGATGGCTGATATCATCATCGGCCCGCGCCAGATCATCGCGAGGTCTTCCTCGACCAGAAAGCCGATCGACATGACTTTCACGCCGAAGCACTCCATCGGCTCCAGCGTGCGCGTGCCGATCAGCCGTGGCTTGCCACGCAGCCCGAACAACTTTGGCTGCGAGGGACCGTAGATATCCGCATCGAGGATGCCGACCTTCAGCCCGAGCGCGGCGAATCCAAGCGCGAGATTGCACGACGTCGTGGACTTTCCGACGCCGCCCTTGCCGGAGGCGACTGCGACGACATGCTTGATACCCGGAATGCCAGCTGGCTTCGACGTCGCGCGCGCCTTCGCTTCGGTCTCGGTAACGGACACACAAATCTCCTGACTGACTTGCTACAGCGTGTTTGACGGCGTTCGCGACTATCTGATCGGTTCGTCCTTGCTCGCCTCGCGGGATCGCAAGTAATCCTCGGTGGTCACGGTCGGCGGGCGCGGCACCGCATGAGGATCGAAACTTTCATTGACGACGGCCTCAACGCGGCAGTCCTCGCACATCTTCACGACGTCGATGCGCCGAGCATTGGCACCGGTAAACATCCAGTGCTTTTCCTCAAGCTTGGCGACCACGCGTTCGATCGTGCTTTTCGTACCGAACGGCTTGCCGCATCCGATGCAATGGAAGGGATCCTCTTCCTTCAACACCCGCTGCGGCGCATTCCACGCCTGAAAATCGAGCTGCGGTTGCAGCGTAATGGCGTCCTCGGGACAGGTCGCTTCGCACAGTCCGCATTGTACACAGATGCTTTCGGTGAAGCGCAACATCGCCCGCTCGGGGTTATCAGAGAGCGCACCGGTCGGGCATGCGGTTACGCAGGAATGGCAGAGCGTGCAGCTTTCGACATTGAGCAGCACCGCGCCGAATGGCGCACCGAGCGCGAGCGTTACAATATCCACGGGCGCCGGCGCCGCGAGATGCAATTCTCGAAACGCAGTTTCGAGCAGGCTGCGCTTCGCCCCGCGCGCGATGAACGTCGCAGGCTTTTCAGTCGCAATGCCCGGCGGTGTTGTATCGAGCATGGCGCGCAACTGATCGGGATCGTCGGTCGCGATGATCCGCACCAGTCCTTCGCCGAAGCCGAGCGATGCGACGATAGTCCCCGACGTGTCAACAACCTGCTCCAGGCCAAGGCGATCGTGTTTGGGTTTTGCACGGGTCAGTAGACCGACGCCGGTCGCACCATAAGCGAACAGCGCAGCAATCGCCTCGGGTCCAACTTGTGTGACTTCGTTGACCCGGACCGGGAGTACATTTGCCGGCAAGCCGTCGCCGAACCGCGCCAGCGCGTCGATGAGCGGCGCGCCATGGTCGCCATCATGAAGCAACACGACGGCATTCGCACCGCCAGCCTTGCGATAGGCCCGCACAAGCGTGCGTAATCGTCGCATCAGCACATCCGCGGCCGGCAGCGCATAGGCTGCCGCTCCGGTCGGGCAGGCCGCGGCGCAGGAGCCACAGCCTGCACAGACGGCGGGGTCGATTGCCACCGCATTGCCGTTCGGCGTGATCGCGCCAGTCGGACAAAGGTCAAGACAACGCGTGCAGCCGGTGATTCCGGAGCGCGAATGTGCACAGAGCGATTCGTCCAACTCGATAAAGCGCGGCTTGTCGAACGTGCCGACCAGATGGCCGGCGTCCGCGATCATTTTTTCGACTGCGGCGCGGTCACGGGGATCGGCGCGCAGATAACCGGGCCGCAATTCGTGCGCGGGAAACAGCGGCAAGCCACCGCTCAGATCCAGCACCATGTCACAGGTCGAGACCGCGCCATTGCGCGGGACTCCGAACTCCAACCGGCGGCGCGACGAAGGCGCGGGAAATGCATAATCGTCGATCGTGAGTTCAAACTGGCCGAGATGCCCACGCCCATTGCGCACGCTGCCCTTCAGGACCGGAAACTCGTTTGAGTGGCGAGGGGTCACGTCGCTGGGCTTGGTCAGAAGCACCGTGATGTCGAGACGGTCGGCGAGTCGGCGACCGACCTCGATCGCTACCTCGTCGCGGCCATAGATCAGGGCGACGCCATCGCTTTCGAGTGTCACCAGCGCGATGGGCGGTGTATCCTCGGCTGCCGCCGCGATCAGCGCTGCGGCCTTCGGACCAGCCGCGGCGGCATCCTTCGACCATCCGGCGGTCTCTCGAATGTTGACGAAGGTAAGCGCGGAGGAGGGGTCGAGATCTTCCGCCACTTCCCGGAACAAGGGTGCTTCCTGGGTACAGGCGACGGTTATAGGTACGCCATCGGCGAGTGCGGCCTTGAACCGGTCGATTTCGAGCGCGCAGAGCTGGTTGGCCTGGGTGATCCGCCCCGTACAGGCGCGGCCGATCGCCCGCGCGTCCAGTGGCATGGTTTTCTCGCAGGTGCAGATCATCAGATGAGGTACGGTATCACCCATCATTTCCTCCCACGCCGCCGGTCCTTGCAATCGGCATGGCCAGACTTCCATGCTTCGATGAGGCCGGAATTGGAGACGTCATCGGCTTGACCTGAGTATCATACCCTGCCCAGATAAAGCACACAGGACATTTTGCAATGGAGCGGAGAGCAGTTTGCGACTTTCGATGAATACATGCCAAGGAGGACGCGTCGCGTGATGTCACGAGTCGACGAGGCCGAACGGGCGCTCGACCTGCCCCCCGGTTATACTCTGGTCTCGTTGCGCGAGAGCGGCGACGCGTTTGCTCATGGCCTCGCGATTGCGGCGCAAGCGGGCGCCGGAACGCTGATCTCGGTCGGGCGCTACGACCTCGTCGAATTCGCCGTCGTGCTGGAACCCGCCAAGCCACTGGCATCGGCGCGGCGTGCACTATTCGTCGGCATGAACGCGACCGCTGACGCCATCGCGGCGCATTGTCAACCTGAGCGGGAGGTCAATTTTGCGTGGCCCGATTCAATTTTCTTCGATGGCGGACTGCTGGGCGGGGTGCGTCTCGGCTGGCCAAAGGACTGCGCCGAGACCGACGTGCCGGCCTGGCTGGTACTGGGCGTCATGCTGCGCGCGGTCGATCTGGTCAATATCGAGACCGGCGCGATGCCGGGCTCGGTGTCGCTAATGGGAGAAGGCTTCGAAATGGTCCAGGCTGACGCGATCGTTGGAAGTTTTGCTCGACATTTGATGATCGGCTTCGACCTGTGGAACGAAGCCGGGTTCGACCCTGTCGCCAGCAACTATCTGGCGCGGCTGCCCAAGAACAAAGCCGGTGAGCGCCGCGGCATCGACCGCGACGGCGATCTTCTCGTTAACGCGCCGCTCGATATGGGAACGCCGGATCGGACCAGTCTTCTCGATGGTCTCGCGCGCGCGGCGTGGTATGATCCTCGCCTCCGCGGCCCCAAGCTCGCTTGAGGCGAAGATGCTGAAGCTTCCGCGTACCATCAGGCTCGACCCGTCGGACACATTCGTGTTCGAACGAGCGGCAGATCCGGGCGAATGGGCCGTCTCGGGGGCTTTCGTGTTCGGGGACTGCAACGATCCAACCGCTCTGGGTCAGAAACAACGTGTGGCCTTGCGCTCAGGCTTCCTTGGTATCGACAGTCTTGGCTGGTCAACGCTTGCCATCGTAACCGAGGCAACCGAAGCGGACATGCAAGGTGCTGTTGAGCGTCTCGCCGCGCACTTCCTGGCGCAATTCGGCGCGCCCGATCGTCAGGCTGCTCGCATTGCAGCAGAAGAAGAGGTCGCCTTTGCGGCTTCGCTCTGCGATCATTCGCCGCAGACGCTGCTCGCCGTGCAGCGCAGCGTCGAGAATCGCGAGATCCGCGAGCGGTTCCGCACATTGAAGCCACGGGAATCAGCGTCGGGAGTCAATCGGCTGCATGCGCATGCGCGCGCCTTCACCTTCCATGAGATCGAAGGTGAAGAGGTATCTGCTGAACAAGTCGATCTTCTCGGTTTGATAGAAACTGATCGCACGTGAGAAGCGCATCGGGCAGAAGCCACTTCCTTTTATTCATCACTCATCGAAGAACCGCCCGATGGCGATTGGTCTGGCGGATGCAGCGCGGCGCCGCAAGGCCGACGACGCATCTCATCCAATGTTTTCACTACGAAACCGGCTCAAGAGGCTCCGCGGTGAATATTCTCAGCAAACAATCTAAACGACCCGACCTACGAGCGTCGGTGTCAGACCTTGCTTTGAAGGACGCTTGTTTTAGTTCATCCCGACGAGATTGTGTCCGGGGTCGCCGACGCGCGCGCCGCTTGTTGAAAATGCGACATCGACCGTCTCCTGTTGCATGTGGAGCGCATAGGACGCCCCAACCCCGATCGCTGCCAAGCAAATCACTGCCGCAATAAAAGCTTTCATGACGCTCCTCCAGAAGGTGATACCTTCAACAAGGTAGTGCAAGCAGGGTGCAAAACAAGAGAGATAATTGTCATGCTTGCCTGCTTCCAGCGAGTCATTGACCTTTGATCGCGAAAACTCGCCCGTTGACTATGTGTCCGACGCTACTTCAACATCAAGAATATGGCCTATACGAAACTTCAGACCGCATGAAATGAGGTTGCTATCTTCAAGGACGCTATTGCTGAGAAAATGGCTACAGTTTAACTGCACTAAACCGTTTTCGGTCATCGAGTCCTCTACCGAAGTGGAGTCGCGATTTGAGTCAGACTGGCGCTACCTCACCTTGGCCGGTTGAAATCCGCCTTGCGAAGGATCGTCGTGCGCTGAATGTTGTGTTCGACGATGGCGCATCCTTCGAACTCTCCGCAGAACTGCTGCGCGTGATGAGTCCCTCTGCAGAAGTCCAAGGTCATTCTGAATCCGAGCGCAAGACGATCGGTGGCAAGCGTAATGTTAGAATCCTTTCAGTCGATCCCGTCGGGAACTATGCGGTACGCCTCGGGTTCGATGACATGCACTCGACCGGAATCTTTTCCTGGGCATTTCTGCATGAAATCGGGCGGGATGCGGGACACCGATTCCAGTCGTATCTGGATGATCTTGCCGCCAAGGGTCTTGATCGCGACAAACCGGGCGTCCGTTAACGGCTCGGCTGCGGTTCTCGTGTCCGCGCTACAACTGAGTGAGGTGCGATCGCGCTAGTCTTTACTCAAATCCACTGCGCTGAGGTGACGAGTATTTCATGCTGAGCGCCCCATGGCGTGCGAGGCGGAAGCCGTGGTGCATGCTCACGGTTATAATACGAGAATGCCTTTTGACTTCGTGAACGTCGCTCCGGTGGCGGCCTAGTGGCCGCTCGATTGCCGGCTCTGGTCCTCTAAAAGTCCTCGCATCGCGTCGAGCTCCGTGCCAAAGCCCGTCCAGTCTCCGTATTTCAAGCGCTCCATTGCTTGATTGTAGCGATCGAGCGCCTTCCGTGCCCGATCTGCCGCAGGCCCTGCGAGGGGCGTTCCCGTTGCAGTAATCGGTGCCGCCGGCGCAGCGCCAGGCTCTATGAAGAGAGCCGATAATGCCTCGGCGAGCGTCTCCTTCATCACGACGTGCTCACCATAAGCTGCTATCACGCGCTTGAGTTCCGGCAAGTGTCCTTGCATCGCCCGTAAATACAGTGGCGAAACATACAGAATGGAGTCCTCGATTGGGATCACGAGCAAATTCCCGCGAATAACCCGCGAACCCATCTGGTTCCAAAGCGAAAGCTGTTGCGAGATTTCTGTATTCTGATTGATCCTCGCCTCGATTTGGAGCGGTCCGTAGACAAGCTTCTCCTTCGGAAACTCGTAAACGATCAGTTTGCCGTAGTTGGGCGGGTCACAGCGCGCGGCGAGCCACGCGATCATGTTGTCGCGGCCGCTCGGCACCATGGGGAGCATGACGAAGAATTCGGCCTGCGGCTCCTCGGGCAGCCGCATAATGATGTAGTAGGGCGCCATCATTGAAGTGCCGCTGGCGGCGGGCTGGCGCGGAAATTGCCACAGATCCTCGCGATTATAGAAAACGTCGGCTTTATCCATATGGTAAGCTTGGTACAGCTGCGCCTGGATCAGGAAGAGGTCCTCTGGATAGCGAATATGCTTCTGCAAATCCGCCGGCATGACCGCAAACGGCTTGAACAGGTTCGGGAAGATGCGCTGATAGGTCGCAGCGATCGGGTCTGCGAGGTCGATCAGATAAAAGTTGACGCTCCCGTCAAAGGCGTCAACGACTACCTTCACGGAATTGCGGATATAGTTGAGATCGCGGTCCTGAGTCGGTTTCGCGTAGGGAAAATAGTTGCTCGTCGTATAAGCGTCCAGCATCCAGAACATACGCCCATCACTGATCACCAGATAAGGATCGTGATCGAGACGGAGGAAAGGGGCGATCGCGCGCACCCTTTCCTGGATATCGCGTCGGATCATAATCCGACTGTCGTCGGTGATGTAATCTGACAGCACAAGGTTCGCATCGTTAAAATGGTAGGCAAATAGCGCCCTTCGTCCAAACCCGCCCAAGGAAATGCCGCCGCTGCCGTTATAGCCCGCGTAAACGTTGTCTTTTCCCTTCGGGTAGTCGAATTCGGGTGTGCTCCCCTTGACGATCACATAGCTTTCGGTCTTCTCCCCATAATAGATGCGTGGCTCCCGAATTTCGGGACCCCCACTGGCAACGGGAGGAATATCTCGTAGATAGAGCAGCGGTAACCCTTCGGTGCTCTTGCGGGTGACCGGACTCATTACCGCGCCATTGCCGTGCGTGAAGAGCAGGTGCCGGTTGACCCACGTCTGTGCGTTCGGTGGCAGCAGGGAGGGTTGCATCTCGCGCGCTGAGAGCATCACGCTTTGATATTTGCCATCGAGCCAATAGCGATCGACGTCCGCGTCGTGGAATTTGTAGTAAGTCCGGATTTCCTGGAGTTGTGCGTAGGTATCCATCAGCGGCTGCCAATCCCACAGCCTTATATTATCGATCGTCGCCTTGTTGTCCTCCAATGTCTTAAAAGTAAGATCCTGTTCGGCAGGAAACGGCTTTACCATGATCTGATGGAGATTGTACGCTTGCTGCGTTAGCGCGATGTTATTCTGGATGTAGGGCTTCTCCCACTGAAGCTCGTTGGGTTTTACGAATATGCGTTGAAACAATCCGGGGACCACGCCGGACAGCACGAAGGAGGCGCCGAAGACCAGTGCCGCCGAAACGACAGGCAGTGTGTAGGTGCGCCTCCAGAGGTTCGCCCATGCCACGAGTGCCGCGACGATCGAAAGTCCCATCAGAAACCAGAGGATTGGCAGCTCCACGTGGATGTTGGTAAAGCTGGCGCCGACCACCACCCCGTTATCGCCGTATAGCAGCAGATAGCGATCAAGACCGTAAGACCATGCCTTCACAGCGAAAAAGACACCGAGAAGCACCGAGCTGTGGGCAATCGCTGTCGGCGACATCGACTGGCGCTGGGCGTCATATTCGATGTCATCGGACAGCCAATAGACCGCTCCGGCAAAGAGTGCGCTCAGGAAGAGCGTGAGCAACATCCAATTTTTGATGGCGATGTAGGCGGGTAAAGAAAAAAGATAAAATCCGATATCGTTATCGTAGAGGGGGTCGTTCGCGCCATACGGCACGCGATAGAGAAGCTCCAGGAAGACATACCAGTTGCTAAGCTCTGCCCATGCTACAAGCGCGGCAAGGATGCCGGCACCACAAGCGATGATGATGGGCCACGGTAGCCAATGGCGTATCAATTTGAACTGATTGAGCGGCGTCGCATTGACGTTGTGTTTCAACCCATATGCGGGGAGCTGTGCCCACCGGCGCCGGGTGAAGCTGACTGCGAGCCACCCGTTTGTCCACAGTATGATCGCAGTAGCCACGAAGACGGTGCAAAACACCGCCGCTTCGGCTCCGATGGTCGTCCAGAAGACAGGAGAATAGCCGATCGTGGAAAACCACAGCCAATCGACCAGGAAGTTGTCCACGAGCCCCAGTAAGATCAGGCCGATTGCGACAACGATAGCACTACGAAGGAGCGCCACGATGGCGCCCCGCCACGGCTCTCGCTGCTTTGGTCCGGTGATCCCGATCGTCATGGTTCAAAGATAGCAGAGAAGCGCAAGATAACCTCACATTTAACGAGACAACAACGGCTCTTGACCTCAATGCATCTGATTCCGCCGGTCAGTCTTGCGCTAAATCAAACGTCCGCCCCTTTCGACGCTGTAACATGTTTAGTCGAGGGCAAGAGGTCTACCCATGAGCCAACGTGCTGTCGATTTCGTCCATATGTGGATCAGTGCCAACGTTCATCTGAACGACATCATCGACAAAAGGCACGATGCCAAGTCTAAGGAATATGCTGCTGAATGTCGAAAACATGCCGGCTTGGTTGGAATTGCGGCCGCCGAGATCAATGAGAGTTACCGCGATTTAGAACACGTGATGATGGAAGCGATCGAGAAAGAAAGCCGATTAGTAAATCGGGCGACCGGCGGTAGCCTATTTGACTGAACCTTCCAGTTGCGATCCGCCCGACCGAGAACGTAACGGAGATAACTTTGATGGGAAAGCGATTCAAAGTCGGTGATCACGTGACCTGGAATTCGGAGGCAGGACACGTCAGTGGCAAGATTATCAAGGTCCACATCAAGGACGTTGATTACAAAGGACATATGCATCGCGCCAGCGAGGATGAACCGCAGTACGAAATCGAGAGCGATAAGACCGACCACATTGCGATGCACAATAGGGGCAGTATTGAATAAGCTGAACGATTGAATGGTGTTTGCCTCGCTCCGGTCCGCTCGAACGATTATCTCTGTCTAGCTTTGGGGAAGTGCCGGGAACCTTTTTCGCTCCAAGCCATCCAACAAGGCTGTAAGGAGGTCCACTATGAAAAAAGCGCTCGGACGAGAGCATGCGCCCAACGTTGTTGGAACGTTGGACGACGCAGAACTGGTGCAGCGCGCGCTTGCGCGGGACGGCGACGCCTTTCGCACCATCATGCAGAAGTACAATCAGCGGCTTTACCGCATTGCTCGGGGTATTCTTCGCAACGATGCCGAAGCGGAGGACGTCGTTCAGGAAGCTTATGTCAGCGCCTTTGCCCACCTCGACAGCTTCCGCGGCGACTCCAGTCTACCGACGTGGCTCGCTCGAATTACCATGAATGAAGCCTTGGGGCGGCTGAGGGCTCGGCGTCCGACCGTTGATATCACGGAATTCGAAACGCATCGAACCGCCGCGGAAATCATTCAATTTCCTCTGATGTCAAAATCCGATGACCCGGAACGAACGATGGCTCAACGTCAAATCCTTCAACTTGTCGAACAGGCCACCGACAATCTCCCCGAAGTCTATCGAATTGTTTTCATCACGCGGGTGATCGAGGGAATGAGCGTCGAAGATACTGCGGAGATCCTCGGCATTCGGGCTGAAACCGTCAAGACCAGGCTGCACCGCGCGAGACGGCTCATCCGCGAGCAATTGGACAAGCAGATCGGTCCTGTCCTGATGGATGCCTTTCCGTTTGCCGGCCGGCGTTGCGAGCGTTTGACCGCTGCAGTCCTGAACCGGCTCGGCCTATCTGGCTGAACCCGGAAACCTTTCTGCTCACGGATCATCTAACGGACTTCAACATATGAGCCATGCGTCGCTTCGACGCCGGCCATGGAAGGGCATACCGATGAGTCCAAATGTGCATATGCTGGATCGCGCAAGAGCGTCGCAACCCGAGGTCCAAAAGCCCAGCCGGGCCGAAGTCGAAGCGGCGGTGCGAACGATTATCCGATGGGCGGGTGAAGATCCCGGACGCGACGGTCTGATCGAGACCCCGGCTCGCGTGATCCGCTCGTTTGAAGAATTCTTCTCCGGCTACGGTCAGGACCCGGTTGAGACTCTGGAAAAGACCTTCGAGGAGATCGAAGGCTACGACGAAATGATCGTGCTGCGGGACATTCGCTTCGAAAGCCATTGCGAGCACCACATGGCCCCGATCATCGGCCGGGCCTGGGTGGCCTATATTCCAAATGGCCGCGTGGTGGGCATCTCCAAGCTGGCCCGGGTGGTGGACGTTTATGTCAGGCGGCTGCAGATCCAGGAAAAGATGACGGCGCAAATCGCCAACACTATCAACGATGTGCTCAGGCCGCAGGGCGTTGGCGTGATCATCAAGGCGACGCATCACTGCATGACCACCCGCGGTGTACACAAGCTGGGTACGGATCTGGTCACAAGCCGCATGCTGGGCTGCTTCCGCGACAACGCACTGACGCGCCAGGAGTTTCTTGGCATGACGGTCTGACATAGAGTGTGGCTTGTCGGCCGGACGAAGGAGGGAGTGAACATGGCTGAAGAGCAAGCGCCGCCCGCCGGGCCGGATCTCGCACAAGGCATTGCACGAAAAGATTTCACCGGCGAGACCTTGCTCGGGCACGTCGGCGATCAGGATGTTTTGCTGGTGCGCTCTGGTTCGGAGATTTTCGCTATCGATGCGCATTGCAGTCATTATCACGGGCCGCTCGCGGAGGGACTCGTGGCCGGCGACAGCATTCGCTGCCCCTGGCA
>Ga0184618_10000177_pt1 | contig 14486 bp, 16 predicted proteins | sample PLM0_30_b1_FD_133159 | JGI IMG/M metagenome (GOLD analysis project Ga0184618, IMG submission 133159) | Groundwater sediment microbial communities from an aquifer in East River, Colorado, USA - PLM0_30_b1 | ecosystem: Environmental > Terrestrial > Soil > Riparian zone | place: USA: East River...
GAGGCCGAGGGCGGCTGGATCGTGGCGCGCCGCGTGACCCTGTCGGGCTGGGCACGCCACTCCCACTACGCCGGTAACCGCACCGGATACCGGACTCTATTGACCGCCGGCGTCCAGCTCCCGTTGCGTTTCAGCGCGCGGGGCGAGGTCGCCCTGAGTCGCGATGTGCGCGCGCCGCTCGACGTGACCGACACCGCCTTCCAACGCACCACCGACGTCGCCGCCTGGCTGCGGTGGGACCACCCGCGCATGATGGTGGAGGTGGGGCGCGGGCAACGCGATCCCTTCGTCCCACTCGGCTTCGAGGCGGGGATCAAGCCGGTGGATCACTTGGGGCCCACGCCGCGTACCGCGTTCATCGCCGTGCACGCGAGCATCCAGCTGCTGCCGGGCGTTTCGCTGGCCGGATGGTACTTCGATCCGGTGGTGGGCGGCGGCGACTTTGAACCCCCGCATCATGCCCGGGTCTCCGCGACCTTCTACTCCAAGTTCTGGCGGGTGTATCGCAGCGGGATCTTCGCTTTGCGGGGTGAGGTCGCGATCGAGTCCTGGAGCCGCTGGGGGCTCGCCGGCCAGGATAAGGCAAATGCGCCCCTCCGCCTCGGCGGCGCGACCTACGCGGAAACGAACGTCGAGTTCCAGCTCGCGGGTGTCACGCTCTTCTGGATCATCCGCAACGTCAACGGCATGCGAGCGAACTACGTGCAGGGCCTGAGCCATCCCAAGGCCGCCCAAATGTGGGGCGCCCGCTGGTTTTTCACGAACTAGGGGCAATTGAAGCAAGTCCTTCACCCGACTACATTTAAAGTCTGTGCCACGAAGCATGACGGGCTTCGGCTCGGCCGAGGCCGGCGTCCTCGGCGGACGGCTGCGGGTGGATATCCGCGCCGTCAACCACCGCTACTTCAATCCGCAGCTCAAGCTCCCGAGCGAGTTGTCCGGGATCGAGGGAGAGTTGCGCGAGCGGCTGCGACAGCTGCTCGAGCGTGGCCACGTTGCAGTGACCGCGCGGTGGGTCGAGGCCCCGACGCAGGATGCCGGCGTCTTGACCGTGGACCTCGATCGGGCACGCCAGGTGGTGGCCGCAGCGAAAGAGTTGAAGAAAAAGTTGAAGCTCAAGGGCGAGGTCGATCTCGCGTTCGTGGCGCGGCAACCTGACGTGATGGGCGCGACGAACGGAGCAGCCGCGACGGCCGAATCGGCGGTCACCTGGGCCGACGTCAAGCCGATCGTGGAGCAGGCAGCGCGAGACGTGCTGGTGATGCGGGAGCGGGAGGGCGGTGCGCTGGCCGCAGAGCTGACCGCGCGGCTCGACGCGCTCGAGCGGGGCGCGGCGACGATCGAGCAGCGGGCGCCGCAACGGCTCACGGCCGAGCACGAACGATTGAAGCGCGCGGTGGCGGAGCTGGCCGGCGGCATGCAGGTGGACCCGCAGCGCTTGGCGCTCGAGGTGGCCCTGCTCGCCGATAAGGTGGACATCACCGAGGAATTGGTGCGGTTCCGCACGCACGTCGCGGCGTGCCGTCAGGCGCTCGGGTCGCGCGACGCGGTCGGGAAACAGCTCGGCTTCCTGGGGCAGGAGCTGCTGCGCGAGGTGAACACGATGGGCTCGAAAGCCAACGACGCGACGATCACCCAAACCGTGATCGCGATGAAGGGCGAGCTGGAGAAGGTCCGGGAGCAGTTGGAGAATCTGGAGTGAAGCCCGTCGTCGTCGTCCTGGCCGCCCCCTCGGGGGGCGGCAAGACGACGATCGCGCGGGCCCTGGTGACGCGCTGGCCGAAGCGGTACGGGTTCTCCGTGTCCGCCACGACACGGGCGCCGCGGCAGGGTGAGCGGGACGGGGAGGACTACTTCTTCCTGTCGAAGGAGGAGTTCCGCCGGCGGCAGGCGGCAGGCGATTTTCTGGAGTCGGCTGAGTACGCGGGCGAGTTGTACGGCACGTTGAAAGCGGAGGTCGACCGCGTGCTCGCGGCGGGCCGGCACGTGCTTCTGGACATCGAAGTCCAAGGTGCTCGGCAGGTGCGGCAGCGGTATCCGCCCCCGGCGTCGCAGGCGGTCTTCATCTTGCCGCCGAGCGCCGCCGAGCTCCTGCGGCGCCTGCAGGGACGGCGCACTGAACGCCCGAGTGAAATGGCCAGGCGGCTCGAGACGGCGATACGCGAGCTGCGGCAGGCCGAGACCTTCGATCATGTGGTAGTGAACGACGACTTAGACACCGCCGTGACGACCGTGCACCAGTTGGTGGAGACACCCGAGGCGGCGCCGCGTGCGAAGCTGGAAGCGGAGCGCATCGACCGTATCCGGGCGCTCATTGCGGAACTGACGAAGACGACCAAGGAGATCTCATGAGAATCATCACGCCGTCGCAAGTCGCCAACCAAACTCAGAACAAGTACTTGGGCGTGCTGGTCGCGGCCAAGTTCGCGCGCTACGTGAACGACTTCCCCCGCGACCGCTCAGTCGATTGGGAGGAGAAGCTGACGACGCGCGCCTTCGACGAGCTGGTCCGGGGCAACCTGAAGTACCGGCTGGTCCGGCGGCGGCGGGGCCAACAGGAAGCCTGATGTCGTTCGCCGGCCGTCACGTCGTACTCGGCGTGTCGGGCGGGATCGCGTGCTACAAGAGCTGCACGCTGGCCCGACGGCTCACCGAGGCGAGCGCGACGGTCGACGTCGTGCTGACGGCGTCCGCCGCCGAGTTCGTGCGGCCCGTGACCTTCGAGGCGCTGACCGGGCGCCCGGTCCTGACCTCGCTGTGGGAGCCGGGCCGGGCACTCGCGCACATCGGCCTGGCCAAACACCCCGACCTCGTCATCGTCGCGCCCGCGACGGCGCACCTGCTAGCGCGCGCCGCGATGGGGATGGCCGACGACCTCCTGACCGCGCTGCTCTTGGCGCGCACCGGACCCATCCTCGCGGCGCCCGCGATGAACGACGCGATGTACGCGCACCCCGCGACGACGGCCAACCTCAAGATCCTCACGCAACGCGGCTGGCACATGGTGGGCCCGGAGATCGGGGCGCTGGCAGAAGGCCCGAGCGAGCGTCCGGGCCGCATGAGCGAGCCGGAGGCCATCCTTGCGAGCGCGGCGCGGCTGCTGGGACACGCACAAACCGGGAAGTGGGCAGGGAAGCGGGTCATCGTTACCGCAGGCCCGACCCGCGAGCATCTCGATCCCGTGCGAGTGCTCACGAATCCGTCGAGTGGCCGGATGGGCTACGCCCTGGCAGAAGCTGCCCACGCGCGCGGCGCCGACGTCGTGCTGGTGAGCGGTCCTACCGAGCTGCCCCCCCCCGACGGGATCGCGCTGCAACACGTGGAATCGACCGCGCAGCTCCAGCAGGCGGTCCAAGGGTTGATGAAGGGCGCGCACGTCCTCTTCATGGCCGCCGCGCCGGCTGATTTCCGCCCCACAACCACCGCCAAGACCAAGCAGCCCCGTGGCGATGGCGCCCTCACCGTCGAGCTCGAGCCGACGGCGGACATCCTGGCCTCGCTTACGCGACCGAAGGGCAGCCTGGTCGTCGGCTTCGCCCTCGAGACCGGCAACGGCCTGGCGCGGGCGCGGCAGAAACTGCAAGATAAGGCGCTCGATTTCGTGGTCCTGAACGACGCGCTGGAGCCCGGTGCGGGGTTTGAGGTCACGACCAATCGCGTGACGGTGCTGAGCAAGGGGGGCGGGCAGGTGGACCTGCCGCTCCTGCCGAAGCGCGACGTGGCCGAACGAATCCTCGACGCGGTGGAAGAAGCCCTGTGACGAACGGGCGGGCTCTGGCGTTGGCGTACCTCGAACAGCAACGGTTGCTCGGTGGGGATGCGGTGATACTGCCGACCTCCGAGCCTACACCGGGCTTGCGCCCGGGGTTAGTCAAACCTGCAGCTGAGTCAGTCTCACTGACCCCGGGCGAGAGCCCGGGGAAGACCCATACTCTCCCGCCTCCCGGTCTTTCCTTCGATCCCCCCTCCGGTGATTTATTCGCCGCCGATCCCGTCCAGCAAGCGCGCACGCTCGCCGATATCGCCGCGCTCGTCGCGGAGTGCACAAAGTGCAAGTTGTGCGAGGCCCGGACCAACACGGTGCCCGGAGAGGGCCCCACCGACGCGCGCCTGGTGGTGGTGGGCGAGGGGCCGGGGCGCACCGAGGACGAGACCGGACGCCCGTTCGTGGGTAAGGCGGGGGAGCTGCTCACGAAGATTCTCGGTGCGATTGAATTGCCGCGCGAACAGGTGTTCATTTGCAATGTCGTGAAGTGCCGGCCGCCCGAGAACCGCCTGCCGCAGTACGATGAGATCGCGGCGTGCGTGCCCTATCTGTACCGGCAGATCGACCTGCTGAAGCCCGCGGTGATCCTCGCGATGGGCGGGACCGCGGCGCAGACGATGCTCAATACCAAGCAGTCGCTGGGCGCGCTGCGGAACCAGGTGCACCGATTCCGTGGCATCCCGGTGATCGTCACCTATCACCCGGCAGCTCTGCTGCGCAACCCCAACTGGAAGCGACCGACCTGGGATGACGTCCGCATCGCCCGCCGTATCCTCGACAGCTGAGCGGTCGTCCGAGTTCGCCGGCCGCCAGGCTCCGTGGAGCAACGAGGCGGAGCAGGCGGTCCTCGGCGCGATGCTGCTCGACCAGGACGCGGCCCTCAAGGCCGCCGAGTTCCTGGACGACACGATGTTCTACCGGGAGGGCCATCGCCTGCTGTTCCGGGCCATGATCGCCCTGACGGAGCGCGGCGACGTCATCGATCCCGTCACGCTGCGGGACGAGCTGGCGCGCCGCGGCGATCTCGATCGCGCCGGAGGGATGGAGTACGTCGCCGCCCTGATCGACGTGGTCCCCACGGCGGCCAACGTCGAGCACCACGCCAAGATCATCCGCGACAAGGCGGTGCTGCGGCGCCTCGTCGAGGCGGCCACCGGCATCATCCAGGACGTCTATGAATCACGGGCGCATGCGTCCGAGGTTCTCGATGTCGCCGAGCACCGGATCTTCGAGGTCGCTCAGTTCCGGCGCGCGCAGGACTTCATACGGCTGAAGGAGCTGATTTGGCCGACGATGGAGCGGATTGAACAGCTCCAAGGAAGGGAAAGCGCACTCACAGGGGTGCCTACCGGTTTCAACGACCTCGATGAGTACACGGCGGGCTTGCAGAAGAGTGATTTGGTGATCCTCGCGGCTCGGCCATCGATGGGGAAGACCGCATTCGCACTGAACATCGTGCAGCATGCGGCGATCACCCATGCGAGCAAAGTGGCGCTCTTCTCGCTCGAGATGTCAAAGGACCAACTCGTGCAACGCCTGCTGTGCTCGGAGGGCCTGGTGGATGCCCAGAAGCTCCGACGCGGCATGCTGCAGGACGCGGACTATCCCAAGCTCGCACGCGCGGCGGGTCTCCTGAGCGGCGCGCACATATGGATCGACGATAGCGCGTCTTTGACGCCCCTGGCCGTACGATCCAAGGCTCGACGACTCAAAGCGGAACACGATATCGATTTGGTGGTCGTCGACTACTTGCAGCTCATGCAGGGCCCCGAAGACTTGGACAACCGGCAACAGGAGATCTCATACATCTCGCGGTCGCTGAAGGCATTGGCCAAGGAACTGAACGTCCCCGTGCTCGCGCTCTCGCAGCTTTCTCGCGCGCCGGAGCAGCGCGGAGGAGAGCATCGCCGGCCGCAACTGTCGGATCTCCGTGAATCCGGGGCCATCGAGCAGGACGCCGACGTCGTGCTCTTCATCTACCGCGAAGAGATGTACGTGACGCCGTCGGTGGACGGGAAGAAGCTGGACAAGGACGGCAACGACATCGAGCGGAAAGCCGAGTTGATTGTCGGAAAGCAACGCAATGGACCGACTGGCACCATCTCGCTGATCTTCGAAAAGCGGTTCACGAGATTCGATAACGCCACCAGGCGAGAAGTGCCTCCAGAGCTCGCCCGTGCCTAAGGGCCGTTCGGTATTCCGTTGCACCGACTGCGGCGCGGAGCAACCGAAGTGGGCCGGGCGGTGTGATGCGTGCGGGGCATGGAATACGCTGGTGGAAGAGTCCGTCGGCCGGACGGCCGGACGGCCGGACGGCCGCAAGGGATCTGGAGGACCCAGCCCGGTCCAACTTTCCAACGTTCCATCGGATGGTTTGCAACGGTGGAAGACCGGCCTCGAGGAGTTCGACTTCGTGCTGGGCGGCGGCATCGTCCCCGGTTCGGTCACTCTCGTCGGCGGTGAGCCCGGCATTGGGAAGTCCACGCTCCTCATGCAGTGCGCCGCGCGACTCGAGACCGCAGGTATCTCGACGCTGTACGTCTCGGGGGAGGAGTCCCCCGACCAATTGCGCCTGCGCGCCGACCGGCTGCGCGAAGACGCGGGCGGGATCCACGTGCTGGGCGAGACACGTCTCGAGGCGATCATGCACCACGCCGCGGCGCTCGGCGCCCGCGTCGTGCTCCTCGACTCGATCCAGACGACGTACACCGAAGAGCTCGAGGGCGCCCCCGGCAACGTGGGACAGGTGCGCGAGTGCGCCGCCCGCCTGATGCGGTTCGCCAAGGAGGCGGGACCCGCCGTCGTGCTCGTCGGGCACGTCACCAAGGGGGGCGGCATCGCTGGCCCCAAGACCCTCGAGCACATCGTGGACACCGTGCTCTACTTCGAGGGAGAAAGCACCCTCGATCATCGGATCCTGCGGGCCGTGAAGAACCGGTTCGGGTCCGTGGACGAGATCGGCGTGTTTCGCATGACCGGCGCAGGACTCGAGCCGGTCGCGAATCCCGCCGCCGCGTTCCTAGCGGGCCGCACGACCGGCGTGTCGGGCTCGGCGGTCACGGCGCTCATGGAGGGGACGCGCCCTATGCTGGTCGAGATCCAGGCGCTCGCGTCGAAGGCCGGCTTCGGGACGCCGCAGCGTGTGGCGACGGGGCTCGACCACCGCCGACTCGCGGTGCTGCTCGCCATCCTCGAGCGCCGCGGCGGGCTCCCCTTCGGCAATCTCGACGTCTTTGTGAATGTCACGGGCGGGGTGCGCCTCGCGGAGCCATCGACCGACCTCGCCGTCCTCGCCGCGCTGGTCTCGAGCGTGCACGATCGCCCCGTGTCCGGCGACGCACTCTTCGTCGGCGAGGTGGGGTTGGGCGGCGAAGTGCGGCCCGTCGCCGGGGTGGAGCGTCGCCTCGCCGAGGCTGCGCGCCAGGGATTTCAGCGCGTGTTTCTGTCGGCGAGGTGGGGCGGTACAGCGCCCATCGAAGTGGTGAGGTTGGAGAACATCGGTGAGCTCGCCCGCCGACTCGCCGCCTGACGTCGGGGTCGTAATCGTGGCGGCCGGGGCCGGGGTGCGCGCCGGCCCCGGCGAGCCGAAACAGTTTCGCCCGATCCTCGGCGTCCCGATGTTGCTGCGCGCCCTCCGACCCTTTACGTCGCACCCCGAGGTCCTGCACGTGGTTGTGGCACTCCCGCCGGCGTACGTGGAGCGACCCCCCGAGTGGCTCGGGAAGCTACGCGGCGAGCGGCTCGCCCTGGTGCCGGGTGGCGCTCAGCGCGCCGACTCCGTACGGGCCGGTCTCGCCGCCCTCCCCGCCGGCGCGGCCGTGATCCTGGTGCACGATGCGGCGCGGCCGTTCGTGGGCCGAGGAACGATCGACGTCGTCATAACTCGCGCCCGGGCAGGTGTGGGCGCGGTCGCGGCGGTACCGTTAAGCGACACCGTGAAAGAAGTCGTCGAAGACCACCGTATAGCGAAAACCGTCGTACGGGAGCGCCTCTGGCGCGCCTATACGCCGCAGGGCTTCCCACGGGCGATGATCGATCAGGCGTACGCGGCCCTACGCCCCGACGGACCGCCTCCGACCGACGATGCCGAGGTGTGCGAGCGCGCCGGGTTCCCGGTCGAGGTCGTCACCGATTCGCCGCACAACCTGAAAATCACCACGACCGACGACTTCCGGATCGCCGAGGCGCTCGCGCGTGAGCTGCGGTGAACCCGGTTCCGTTCCGAACGGCCGAGGAGGTGACTGCGGCGATTCCACGCGTCGCGGCGCATCTGGGGGAGGGCGGCCTGCTCGGCTACCCCACCGAGACGGTGTACGGGCTCGGGTCGCGGGCGGTGCAGCAGGACGTCGCGGCCTTGGCGACGCTCAAAGGGCGCGCCCCCGGCAAGCCCTTCCTCTTATTGATCAGCGGTCGGGCGATGGCCGAAGGGCACGGCCTGGCGTTCAACGCATCGGCGGACGCCCTCGCCCGAGCATTCTGGCCCGGTCCGCTCACGCTGGTGCTGCCGGGTGGGTCGGGACGCCTCCCGGATCTCTTGCGAGGGCCGGAAGGTGGCATCGCGGTGCGCTGGACCTCCCACACAGGTATCGCGCGGCTCGTGGCGGCGCTCGACGCGCCGTTGACCTCGACGTCCGCGAATATCCCGGGCAGCCAGCCCGCGCCCGGCGCCGCCGCGATCGCGCGCGACTTCCGCGAGGCGGTCGACGCGGGACGTCTCCTCGTGCTCGACGGTGGCGTGCTGGGCAACCGGCCATCCTCGACCGTGGTTGACTGCACGCAGCCCGGGGCGCGGATGGTGCGTGAAGGGGCGGTCACGCTCGGCGAGCTGCGCCGCGCGGCGGGGCGCCTCGCTCCATGATCAAGCACGTCCTGCTGGTCTGCACCGGCAACATCTGCCGCAGTCCGCTCGCCGAAGCGCTGCTGCTGCGCACGCTCAAAGAACGCGGTATCGAGGGCGTCAGCGTGACCTCCGCCGGCACCGGCGCCTGGGATGGAGCACCCGCCTCCGAGGGTGCCTACCTGGTGGGTCTCGAGCGTGGTCTCGATCTCTCGGCACACCGCGCCCGGCTGCTCACCCGGGAGCTCGTGGAGCAGGCGGACCTGATCCTGACGATGGCGCGCCACCACCGCGCCCGCGTGGACGAGCTGGGCGGCGAGGGGCGCGTCTTCGTGCTCGGCGAGTACGCCGGCCGCGACGGCGATGGCGCCGAAGTCAGCGATCCGTTCGGCGGCGACCTCGATGTGTACCGCAACACCTGTGTGGAGCTCGAAGCCCTGGTGGAAACCACGGCCGAGCGTCTGGCCACCGAGGAACCGCATGGAGATCGGCGCTAACACGCGGTTCCTGACGATCATCGGGGACCCCGTCCGTCATTCCCTCTCGCCCGCGATGCACAACGCCGCCTACCGCGCGTTGGGACTTGACGCGACGTACCTCGCCCTCCGCGTCCCGCCGGCCGCCGTCTCGACGGTCCTGCAAGCCCTCGCCGCGACGGGCGTCGCCGGCAACGTCACCGTCCCACACAAGGAGGCGGTGGAACGATCCGTCGCGCGGAAAACGGATGTCTGCGCCCGCGTGGGCGCATGCAATACGTTTTGGACCGAGGACGGCGCGTTGGTGGGCGACAATACCGACGTCGCCGGTGTCAGCGCCGCGCTCGCCGCCCTGGGCGTCAAAGGCGGCCGCTGGCTCGTGCTCGGGACCGGTGGCTCGGCGCGCGCTGTCGCGGTGGCCGCGGCGGACGCCGGCGCCCGCTTGTGGGTGCGTTCGCGCCATCCGGATCGCGCGCGCGACTTCGTCGTATGGGCGAAGCAGCTCGGCCTGCGTGCCGAGCCGGCGCACGGCCCGATCGAAACGGATGCCGCGATCAATGCGACGCCTCTCGGGCTCGCCGAGGGCGACGCTCTGCCTGTCGATCCCAAGGACTTGCGGGGAGTACGCATGGCGCTCGATCTGGTGTACGCACGCGGTGGGACCCGCTGGGTCCGCACGCTGCGAGCGAAAGGCGTAGCGGCGTGCGACGGGCGCGAGGTCCTCGTGGCGCAGGGGGCCGCGGCCTTCACCCGGTTCTTTCCCGGCAGCGCCGCCCCCGTCGAGGTGATGCGCGGCGCCGTCGAGCGCGCGCTGCGTGACTAGCGCCACCCCCACCCGGGTCATCGAGCAGCTCCTCCTCCCGGCGGAGTGCCTTGTCTGCCACGCGTTGCTCGCCGCGCGCGATGCGGACACCATCGTCTGCCCGGTGTGCCGCCATCGCTGGCGCGCGGTGCGGCCGCCGTGGTGCGAGCGGTGCGGCCAACCCGAGCCCCATTTCGGCCCCTGCCGGCTGTGTGCCGAGTGGCCCGCGGCGCTGACCGTCGTTCGGTCCGCCGTCTGGCTGACCGACGGGGCACGCGAGGCCGTGCACGCCCTGAAATACGGCGGGCTGCCCCGCATCGCCGACGACCTGGCGGCGGCAATGACTGGGGTCTCGCTTCCGACCGACGAAGCGTCGGTGCTCGTGCCTATCCCCCTCGCCCCCAAGCGTCTGCGCGAGCGCGGTTACAATCAGAGCGAGGCTCTGGCTCGTGCCCTAGCGCGCCTCTGGAGGATCCCGGTCGTGGACGTGCTTATTCGTTCAAGGGAAACGGCGACGCAGACGGCGTTGACACCGGAGACCCGCTTGGCGAATGTGGCGGGGGCGTTTAGGACAAGCGCCCCCGCCGCGGGTGCGTTAACCCCGGGCTGCCAGCCCGGGGTTAATCGACCCTGGACTACCTTGGTGCTTGTTGACGACGTGTTTACTACCGGCGCCACCCTGGCCGAGGCGGCGCGGGCGCTGGAGCAGGCAGGGGCGCGGACGATTCTCGGGATTACGTTCGGACGCGCCGTCATTCCGGACTTCACCTAGGGAAGCGAGGCGACATGGCCGTGCGGGTCGGGATCAATGGCTTCGGGCGGATCGGGCGCAACGTGCTGCGCGCCGCGACGATGGCCAAAGAGATGAGCCTCGAGTTCGTGGCGGTAAACGACATCACCGATACGAAAACGTTGGCGCATCTCCTCAAGTACGACTCCGTGCATGGCCGCTTTCCGGGAACCGTGGAGGCGAAGGGCGACGCCCTGGTGGTGAACGGGCGCGAGATCAAGGTGTCCGCCATCAAGGAGCCCGAGAAGCTCCCCTGGAAGGACCTCGGGGTGGAGCTGGTGCTCGAGAGCACCGGCCGCTTCACCGACCGCGACGCCGCCGCCAAGCATCTCACGGCCGGCGCCAAAAAGGTCGTGATCTCGGCGCCGGCGAAGGGCGAGGACATCACGATCGTGATGGGCGTGAACCACACGAAGTACGACGCGGCCAAGCATCACGTCGTCTCGAACGCCTCGTGCACGACGAACTGCCTCGTGCCCGTCGTGAAGGTGGTCATGGACAACTGGGGCTTCAAGCACGGCTTCATGACGACGGTGCACAGTTACACCAACGACCAGCAGATCCTCGATTTGCCGCATAAGGATCTGCGCCGCGCGCGTGCCGCTGCCCTGAGCATCATCCCCACGACAACGGGAGCGGCCAAGGCGACGGGCCTGGTGCTGCCGGAGGTGAAGGGGAAGATCGACGGTGTCTCGCTGCGCGTGCCCACGCCCGACGTGTCGATCGTGGACTTGACCGCCGAGGTCGAAAAGCGCACGACGATCGAAGAGGTGAACGCCGCCTTCAAGAAGGCGGCACAAGGCACCCTCAAGGGCATCCTCGAGGTGTCGGACGAGCCCCTCGTGTCTGTGGATTACATCGGCAGCCTCTACTCGAGTGTGGTGGATGCGATGTCCACTAACGTGATCGACGGTACTTTAGTGCACGTCTCCTCGTGGTACGACAACGAGATGGGCTACTCGGCGCGCTGCGTCGACCTCCTGGCGTACATCGGACGCACGCGGTGAAGAAACGCAGTCTCCGCGAGCTGCCGGCGGAAGCGCTGGACGGCAAGCGCGCGCTGGTGCGCGAAGACTTCAACGTGCCGCTGAAGGACGGCGTCGTGACCGACGACGGCCGCCTGCGCGCCGCGCTGCCCACCATCACCTACCTGCGGGAGAAGGGATCGCGGGTGGTGATCCTGTCCCATTTGGGCCGCCCCAAGGCCGGCCCCGATCCCAACTACTCGTTGCGCCAAATCGTGCGGGATCTGGAGCGTCTCCTGGGCGCGCCCATCGAGTTCATTCCCGACCCGGCACAGGGCGTCCCGGCGACGCGCCAGCTGCCGCGGGGCGGCGTCGCCCTTGTCGAGAACACCCGCTTTTGGCCCGGCGAAGAAACCAACGATCCTGAGCTGGCCCGCACCTTCGCCGCGCTCGGCGACTTCTACGTCAACGACGCCTTCGGCTCCGCCCATCGGGCGCACGCCTCGACGGAAGGCGTCGCGCACCTCCTGAAGCCGGCCGTCGCCGGGTTCTTGATGGAGAAGGAGCTCAAGTATCTGGGGGAGACGCTGCACCACCCAAAGCACCCGTTCATCGCGGTGGTGGGCGGCGCCAAGATCTCCGGAAAGATCGACGTGTTGGAGGCGCTGCTCCCTCGAGTGGACGAGATCCTCATCGGCGGCGCGATGGCGTGCACCTTTCTCGTCGCCATGGGTCTCTCGGTGGGTAGCTCGCTCGTCGAGACCGATCGCGTGACGCTCGCCCGGACCCTGCTCGAGCGTGGCGGCCGCAAGCTGATCCTGCCGCGGGGCGCGGTGGTGGCGCCGTCGCTCGAGCGCGGCGCCGAGCGACGCGAGGTGAAGGTCGACAGTGTGCCCCACGGCTGGGCGATCTACGACATCGACGAGACCACGCGCCACGATTTCCGTGCCCGCTTGCTGCGCGCCAAAACGATCATCTGGAACGGACCGATGGGCGTCTTCGAGACGCCCCCCTTCGACGCCGGCACGCGGGCCATTGCCCAGGCACTCGTGGAGGCGGGCGCGAAAGGCGCCGTGACGGTCGTTGGGGGCGGCGACTCGGCGGCGGCCGTCGCGGGACTCGAGGACAAGTTCACCCACGTCTCGACCGGGGGCGGCGCGACGCTCGAGTTCCTCGAGGGGAAAGTGTTGCCGGGCGTCGCCGCGTTGGAGGACGCGTGAGGGCGCTGCTGTTCGCGGCCAACTGGAAGATGCACCTGGGGCCGCGGGACGCTCGTGAGTACCTCGCGACCTTCCGCCACGCTTACGCGCCGCTGCCCGACCGGCAGGTGTGGTTCTTCCCGCCCGCGGTCTCGCTCGAGGCGGTCGCCGAGGGCCTCCAGCACCGTGACGATCTGGCCGCAGGCGCTCAGGACATCCACTGGGAGCCGAAGGGCGCCTTTACCGGCGCGATCTCAGGACCCCTCGCCGCGCAAGCCGGCGCCCGCGCCGTGCTGGTCGGTCACTCGGAGCGGCGCCATGTGTTCGGCGAGACCGAGGAGCAGACGGGACGGAAGATGGCCGCGGCGCTGCAGGCGGAGCTGCTGCCGGTCCTGTGCGTGGGTGAAACCCTGGCCCAGCGGGAGGCGGGCGAAACGGTGGCGGTGGTGACCCGTCAGCTCGAGGCCGCGGTGGCGACGTTGGCCCCCGACGTCCTCGGCAAGGTGACCATCGCCTACGAGCCCGTGTGGGCCATCGGCACCGGTCGCAATGCCACGCCGAAGGATGCCGCTCTGGTCCACGCCGAGATCCGCACGTGGCTCAAATCCCACCAGGCCGCGGCGACGCGGATCCTGTACGGCGGCAGCGTCAACTTGAAGAACGTGGCGGAACTGCTGGCGGAGCGGGAGCTCGATGGGGTTCTCGTGGGCGGCGCGTCGCTCGAACCAGCCGGGTGGGCCGAGCTTGTGCGGACCGCGGCTGCCTAGGTAGTATTTCTCCCGACATGTATACCGTTCTCAAGGTCATTCTGTTGTTTGACGCCTTGATCCTGGCGAGCGCCGTGCTGCTCCAGGCGGGGCAGGGAGGCGGGCTCGCCTCACTCGGCGGGGGTGCCGGCACCGAATCGATCATGGGGGGCCGGCAAGCCACGACACTCCTCACCAAGGTCACCTGGTGGACCGCGGGGATGTTCCTGTTCCTCGCGCTGGTGCTGACGTTCATGTCGCAGCAGGGAACGCAGGCGCGGTCGGTGCTCGAGGGCCAGGTCGCGCCGCCGGCGCCGGTCCAGTCGACGCCGTTGCCGCTCGAGAACGCCACACCTTCCCCGACGCCGCCACCCTCCAATCGCTGACCGTCACCCCGCGTACGTCCTGCTCGAAGACGGAGCCTGGTTCCCCGGAACCGCGCCCCTCCCGTTCGAGCCAGCGCACGGGGAAGTCGTCTTCACCACGAATCTGAGCGGGTATCAGGAGGTCTTCACCGACCCCTCCTACCTCGGCCAGATCGTCGTGATGACCGCCCCGATGATCGGCAATTACGGCATCAATCCCGAGGACGTGGAATCGGATCGGCCGCGGGTCGCGGCCGTCGTCGTGCGCGAGCTATCCGCGCGCGCTTCGAATTGGCGCTCGACGGGTGACTTGATCGACTGGCTCGCCGAGGCGCACGTGCCGCTCGTCGCGGACGTGGACACGCGCCAGCTCACCCGGCACATCCGTTCCAAGGGCGCGATGCGCGGCGTCGTCGCGTTGGGCGACCGACCCAGCGATGACGTGACGGCCGCGCTCGCGGCGTCGCCGTCGATGGACGGGCTCGACCTGGCCAGCGTGGCGACGATTGCGGAGGAGTACTCGGGCGGCGCGAGCGACGC
>Ga0184618_10000180_pt1 | contig 14388 bp, 16 predicted proteins | sample PLM0_30_b1_FD_133159 | JGI IMG/M metagenome (GOLD analysis project Ga0184618, IMG submission 133159) | Groundwater sediment microbial communities from an aquifer in East River, Colorado, USA - PLM0_30_b1 | ecosystem: Environmental > Terrestrial > Soil > Riparian zone | place: USA: East River...
CACCGGCGTGGTGTTGGTGAACATCACCTTCGTCGACACCTCGAGGAGCGGCGTGCGGTACACGCTGGTGACGTTGCGCACCACGTTCATCGACGGCGGCTGCGGCGCCACCGTGCCGAGGTACGCGCCGACGTTGCCGTGGCCCGTGATGCGCACGGCGAGGAACTTCCCGTCCTTGTCGAGCGCGAGCTCCGCCGTCATCTCGTGGTCGCGGCCGTGCTGGTCGGACAGGAATGACCCCGAGCGCTCGTCGGTCCACTTCATCGGCCGCGCGAGCGCGCGCGCCGCGTGCGCGAGGCACACGTACTCCGGGTAGATCGAGCCCTTCATCCCGAACGAGCCGCCGACGTGAAAGGTGCGCAGCCGCACCTTGTCCTGCGGCACGCCGAGGATGTCGGCGAGCTGGTTCTTCATCGCGAACACGCCCTGGCCGGGCGCCGTGAGCGTCCAGCGCCCCGCGGCCGCGTCGTAGGCGCACAGCGCCGCCCTCGGCTCCATCGCCGCCACCACGACCCTGGTATTTCTCAAGGTCAGCTTAGAAATATGGAAAGCATTTCGAAATGCCTCCGCCACCTTGTCCGGCTCGCCGAAGAGGAAGTCGAGCGCCACGTTGCCGGGAACGTCGTCGTAGAGCTGCGGCGCATCGGGTCTGGCCGCCGCGCTCGCGAGCGCCACCGCCGGCAGCGGCTCGATGTCGAGCTCCACCGCCTCCGCCGCGTCCTTCGCCTGCACGGCGCTCTCGGCCACCACGCACGCCACCGGGTCGCCCACAAAGCGCACCTTGCCTTCCGCGAGCGAGCGCCGGATCGGCCGCTTCATCGGCGAGCCGTCGCGCTGCTTGAAGTCCAGCATGCACTTGTGCGGCCCGTACGCCGCCAGGTCCGCGCCGGTATAGACGGCGAGCACCCCCGGCATCTTCCTCGCCGCCTCGGCATCCACTCCCCGCAGCACCCCGTGCGCGTGCGGGCTTCGCACCATGTGCGCGTACGCCTGCCCCGGCTCGTTCAGGTCGTCCGTGTAGCGCCCTTCGCCACGGAGGAGCGTGGGATCTTCGGTACGGCGGACGGGGTCGCCGATGGCGTATTGTGTCCGGGGCATGGGTTCGGTTCGAAGGTCCATTTAGGTGTCTCGGCTAGAGTGCCGACCAACGGATGTGGTGAGCTTTCGCGCTTACCGCTGCTAGGATGCCAAATCTAGCCAACACTTTAACGAGAGAGACCATGGCTGCGCCAAAGCGTCTACAGCGCAAACCGGAACACAAAGGAGATCGTTACCGCGAAGGGGAACTCGAACTCATCCTTAATCTTGCCCCTACACATGACAATGTACGCCGCTTGGCGAAGTCCTTGGGGAGAAGCATAAAAGCAATCGAGATCGTATATAGGATTGCATATCAGCCCGGTAGACCTTTCGGGCGTGATGCAGAAATCCAACGAAGCAAGATCGAGCAGGCCAAATCTTCCCTCCGATTCATCAGCGCCCTTGCCCAATGACCGCGGACTCTGAGCAACACAACCGGCGGATGGCTTACCTCCATGAAGCAGGGCACGCCGTTGTGGCCATCCAGCGGGGACTCATCGTCAGAACGCTCACATCCGACGGCGAAGGGGGTTATTGCAAAGCTGATTTGTCCGACAAAGCTAATGACAGACTTCAGCAGATCTACGCGGAGGCTCGTGCTGGAAAAATTCAGGGACCGGAGTTTGCCGAGCGAGCCATTGAAGCATTTTTCGACAAACTAGTAACCATGGTTGGCGGCATTGCTGGGGAAAGCTTAATGCTTGGAAGACCGATTTACTCCACGCGTCGAGCTGCAGATGATCTATCCACTTTTTCGGGTATCTAAAATCTGTAACAACGAACATGACCGCGCAACAATTCGATCCAATCTGGGCCGCTGCATTTCAGAATGCCCTAGACGAGGCCTGGCCTATAGTAATGGCACGAAGCAGCGATGTGGAATTGCTGGCTAAAGCACTTCAAGCCAGGGGCACCTTGGCAGCGCATGACGTCGCCACCCTCGTAAAGCCTGTTAACGCGTAAGACGTCGCTTTCTACATCCGCGGAAAGGTAGCGGGGCCAACGGATTCTCGATATACCCGAGACTATTGGGTTGCTGCAAGCACGTTTATCCAGCTTATGCTTGGTCGCCGGGCATCTTCAGTAATCCAAGATTCGTTGATTACGAAGCCTCCCTCTTCGACAAGCCGCAAAAACTCTTGGTGTTCGTAGTAAGCATAAAAACGGCCGTCGGCAACGAACGCCTCGCCGTCGCCTATTTGCACGGACGCAAACATCGTCCCCCCTGGCTTCAGCGCTTCCCGGAGGCGCCGAAGCACGGGGACGACCTCGGATTTCCGGAAGTGCAACAATGACGCGCACGCCCACACCCCGTCAAAACACGCCTTGTAGTCAATATCCTCTAAGCGAATGACATGGCATGGCACGCCGGAATACTCACGCGCCATCTTTACTAACGCATCCGAGGCATCAATGCCGAGCACGTTAAAGCCGCGCTCGCGAAAGTTCAGAAGGTCACGCCCCGATCCACAACCAGCATCTAGAACGCGACCTCCTGGACGCACGCGGGCAAGAAATCTATCGTACAGATTCGACAAATCTGCGGAAATGGTTCTGTCGAAGTACTCTTTAGCATGAACCTCGTAAAACCTCGCAGTCGATGTGACCGGATCAGGCCGCAATTGCGGAAGAGGATTCATATCTCCTACAGCGGCGAATAATTCATGACCGCCTTCCGCTTCGATAGTCGGCTCTGGACCGCCATTCCAGTAGCTCTTTGTTGATCACCTCAAAACCTTGGTCCACCAAACTCTTTATCTCGCGCGGAAACACTGCCGATTCATGGACCTTCATCGGTGCCACTGCTCCTTGGATTTCGCTTACCTTAGTATCCTGCGCGCTCCCCTTCATATCCGAATGCAGTCGCTTCAGGACCGCATAGTGAGCGAGATACTTTCCGAATACGGACAGTAGTTCGGTCTGTTCGGGTCTAGCGTACCCGGCCTTTTCTTCGATGATCTTCACCATTCTTCCGCCGATCGCGACGATCACGTCGAAATACTCTTCGACGCCGTAACCCCTTCCGTATACCTGGCGAATATGTATAACAGTGCGGAAGTGCGTCCAATCGCTGCCAGGCAATCGGATCTGGAACTCTTGCTTATCAAAATCATTTGACCCGCCCGTAAGCCGAAAGCGGGTTTTGTCCGCTAAAGAGAGTGCTTCATTCATCTGGCGATACATCGCATTCGATTGGCCGAGCAAGGCGCGAAGAGGTCCATATAGCTCAGAGAGTTGTTTAAGCTCCCACTGGACAAACGAATTTCCAATTTCAAGTTTCGCACGATTCTCAGCTAATTCCCGTTCCTGCGTTGCTTTCGCATCAGCTAATTGCTTGGCATTCTTGGCTGATCTGTCGGCCATGAACGCATTGATAATGCCGCCTAGGAAAACGCCTAATAGTCCAAATACAGCGGGCATGATGCTGCCTTTGTCGGAATCCTTCTTCTCGATTGCCTTTTCGACGGCCGTGAGCCGAGTCGCAACTTCGGCCAATTGTTTATCCGCTGCAGATATCCCAACAGCCGCCTGTGGCACGCTGCCCTTCTTTGCGTCCTGCGCATGACCGATCTGCGCACAAACCAGACTTACTATGCCAATGGTTCGAAGGACGACCAGAATTCTCATTTTATTGCTCCTCCTTGCCTCCTATGGAGAAGGAGGTATGGCGCGTTATGCTGCTAAGCCGCCTAACTGCAGTTCTCAAGTGCCCCATTCATAGTGCAATTCATTGCTGGACGGCACCGCCTCTATGCCCAGCCGCGCGGAGAGCTCCAGAGCGAGCTCTACTCCATGCGTTCGAGTGTTGTCCGTGACCACATATTTGGCTCCAGTAGCTTGTACGTACTCAACGGTTCCTCGGAAATCGGCATGGTTTGACATCGCCACGCGATAAGCACGGTCCGAATACTCCATCAATGGGTCATCGCGGCGCATCATAAATGCGCTGAGTGTGACCGTGGTTCTTTCCCGCGGCTCGACAGGCATCTTGTCCCCCTTTGAATAGAGGCGAACGTAACGCCCCCCCTTAAGCGCTTTGCTTGCTTCTGCGCTCCATTCCGCGCATACCTCCGCGATCGCGGCTCCGTACTTTTGATACACGCGAACTTCGCTGCAAAGTCGATCGCTACACACCACCGGAACCCCAATGTTCGCGCCTAGCAAATGAATAGCGCGCTGAATGGTCCCTCGATGCGCGTAAATTCGAACTGAGCCGATTTTTAGCTTCGCGTGGATTAACTCGAGGAAACGCGTTTCCGCTTCTTCCTGCGTGTAGTCGCGAATGCTTTGCGGACTGCCGTACGTCGAGTCCACTACCAATGCGTCGCATTCCATTATTTCGTCTGGTTCCAGCGGCCAACGAAAGTCGCCTGAATATCCCAGGCGTAACCCATCTGCCTCTTCCACCAACACCTGCACCGAGCCGAGCATGTGTCCGCTAGGAATGAGACTTACTTTGCATCCATTTACCGGAAAGGCTGTGCGCGGTTTAAGCGAATAGACGTTATTACGAACATCTAAGTCAGCGTTAAACTCGGCCACTAGCAGGTCGCGAGTGGCCTCACTCATCAGTAGATCCTGGAATCCCTTACTAGTCTCAAATGCCCCCATATGGTCGTCATGTACATGTGTTTGCGCTCGCACCCCTCGATCCTTATGAAAACCGTCGCAAACCACACTGTCCCCAAGCAGTACAGCCCCCGATCCAAGCACATCGATACCGTAACGATTCATGATATGACCAGGCTTCCCAATTGCCTGTTTATCTCTTTTTCCAGTTTGTTCTTTTCACTTCTCAAGAACGAACCAAAATCCGCTCCGCCTACAAGGTTGAAGCGGTCAGGTCCCAGCCGTCCGCTTACAGATACGCCAGGACATGCGTTCGCAACAATGCCCTTGAAGATCTCGTCACGCCGACGTTGAGTTAGCCCACGAAGCTGCTCGCGTATATCTTGGTCCAGCACTGCGCCGATGAAGACTTGCCGGACGTCGACTTGCGGACGCATCTTCAACACTGATGCAACGCATTCCTCGATAGTCTTTTTGGTACGCGTCCGCGCCTGCACCAGCTGGCGCACCTCCGGACTACTGAAACCATGCTCCAAAATAGCCTTCACGGCCGCCCTCTGATCTTCAGGGTCTTCGAGCCGCGCCAACTCTACTGCTGACGTAAAGGACAAGGTACTTCCGGATTTTCCCCAATCGACCGTGTGCTGCACGTCCGGCGTCAGCTTCAGTAGGTGTAGGAATCGACCTACCCACGAAGTCCCCTCCAACTGCACTGCCGCGGCACAGTCCGCAAGGCTATCTCCGCCTCGAATCGCTTTTTCAAACAGGCGAGCCACCTCAACGGGCGATAAGTATCGCTCCCGGCTATGCGTTCCTACCGAAGCTACAAGCTGCTTACGTTCCTCCCCGGACAGCGCAGCCAACGCCATTATTCGTCAAAACCTTTTTCAACCAATCCATCTTCAATTAGCGTACTGGCAGCCTCGTCCTGCGTAACCCCCTCAGCCTGCGCAAAACTCTGAAGTGACTTATGGACTTCATCAGTCAGAGTTACAACCACTTGTCGAACCTTCGCTCCGCTCTTCGCGCTTTCTATGACCTCTTCTACGTTGTCGTGTCTTTCCGTCTCAACGATGTGCATCAGTTTCTTTTGCTGCGCACCCGTCATTGACTTCATTTCCTTCGCCAGCTTAACGGCTTCCTTCGGATCAAGAACGTCCTCCGAACCCGCTGCCGCCGCATCTTGGGCTCGAAGGGCTGTCTTTATGTCTATCTCACCTTCGGTTACGAGTTTCTTCAGTGGTTCGACCAAGCGGTCAAACTTCACGTAGTGGCTTACATCTCGATAGGGCAAGCCAGTCGCTTCGCACACTGCCTTGATCGACCCATACTTGTTAAAGACCGCCGTACAAGCATCAATAAGCTCCTTCTGACTTAAGTTGCGCCTGACGAGGTTCTCGGTTATCGAGATTGCCTTCGCCGTAATCTCGTCAACCTTTTCGGAGAGCACAACAGCGCGGATCGTTTTCATCCTAAGTTGCTTGCACGCGAGAAACCGCCGCTGCCCAGTCAAAATCTCATATTTCCCCCTTTTATCGCTCTCGCATACTACGATTGGTTGAAGCAAACCCTGGACGCGGATGCTGTCGGCAAGCTCATCAATCTCTTTGCCTACGTCCTTCACGCGGACTTGGCTCTTTCCGATAGTTAGGTCTTCCAAATTGACTTCTTGAATTCTGTCGACTCTAGCCATTTGATGTTCTCCCTAGGGTGCTGCTAATTGATCTCTGATGTCTGAAGCGCCAATATCCGCATGAGATCGCCACGCGTCAGCAAGTGAACGTCGGCAGTTGGAGCGGCATCCACATATTCCTCAAACAACGCTTGCTTCGTTTTCAAGATTTCATCGATTTGCTCTTCGACCGTATCGCTAACGAGAAACCGAACAACATGAAGTGGCGTCTTACGATCGAATCGATGTGCTCGATATATTGCCTGTATCTCGACCGCCGGATTCCACCAGCGGTCGAATAGCACCACCAAACTCGCCGATTGAAGATTCAGGCCAAGTCCGCCGGCACGAAGTGACATTAAAAGTATTCTGGGCCCTGGGTCTCCCTCGAAGCGTCGAATGATGTCGTCCCGTTCCTCTGTCCCGAGCCCGCCGTGATAGAGATCGTGCGGCATATGCTCAAGGCGACTCGACAGCCACTTGAGCGTCTCTACGTACTGCGAGAAGACAATTACCTTATCGGTCGGTTCAATTACGGGCTCTAACAACGTTTGCAACGCGTCCAGCTTTGCTGATGCTCCGCTGTCCAAATCGAAATTACAGATCTGCTTCAGTTTCGTTATTACAGCGAAAAGAGCGGCGGTAGAGATGGGCCTCGACTCGCTCTCTAGCGCGTCTGTCCGCGAGTACCACACCTCGTCATATGAACTCCGTTGATCTTCTCCGAGATCTATAGCCAGGTCCTGAATAATTACGGGCGGAAGCTCACCCAATACTTCCGCCTTGCGACGTCTAAGTAGGTAAGGCTCTAGCCGCACGAAAACCTCTGTCTTGGTCATCCTGCGCTGAATGAGTCCTGGCTTTATAAACTCGAAGACTGATTCCAGGTCCGCTCGTGAGTTTTCTAATGGCGTTGCCGTAAGCGCCCAAGATCGGCTGCGTTGCAAGAGCCGACAGGCGAAAGCGGTACGAGAGTTGCGATTCTTAATCCGTTGCGCTTCATCCAGAATTACCAGATCAAACGTCCCGTCTGGAATGCGGTCGAGCGCGTCGTTCCTTATTTGTTCATACGAAGCAATGAGGACGTCGATCGGAAGACTATAAAACGCAGATCGATCCTCATCCGATCCCTGCACACGCCGTACCACCAATGCTGGCGACCATCGCTCGAGCTCGCGCTCCCAATTTAGCGTCAGCGCCGCGGGGGTAACGATCAAGACCCGCGAGATCTGAGGTGAGCGCATCGCGAGTGTAAGAGCGACGGAAGCTTGGACTGTCTTTCCCAAACCCATTTCATCCGCTAACAGCGCGCCCTGATTGCGGTAAAGAAAACTCACGCCCTCCCATTGATACTCTCGGAGGGGCGCTGGAAGCCCTAATTCGACATCGCCGAACTCAAGATCTCCGGCTGTCCTCAACAAACCAACCCCCTCAGGAATTCGAAACGGCGCCCCGCATAAGGTCATCCCCTAAATCGCCCAGATGCTTAAGCCTGGCCGCCAGTAAAAGGATGCCGCGGTGAACGTGAGCACGAAAAAGGCGATCTAGATCTGACTTGCCTCCGCCGTCATTGGCTACCCGCTGGCGGAGTAGTGCCACGAATAGCGCGTCATACTCTCCAAGGAGAGTAAAGCGATTGATCTCGCGGTCCGAATCTTCTAGGTATTTGTCTCCACTCGGGATGCGTGGTTCCTCAAGCGATAGACAGAATGCGAGCCGGCACAAGATGTTCGGCGTAATCCCCGTGCGCGATTTCAGGACCCGAAGCCAACTGTCCGCTTCCTTCGAGAACTTAATCCGCTTAAGCCGCAGCTCCTGCATTTACCGCCTCTCCCCAAAAGTACCCCGGCGCTGCTTCCGTCCATCCGGAATCATTCGACAGATGAATCGCATGCGAAGTATGCGGCTTAAGCTGGTCGAAATACTGCTGATCGACTTCTGTGTCTGTTGACAGAATGATTACCTGATGTGAGGCGATCGGAAAATATCTCTCCAAGAGATGCTGTCGATGCACGCTGTCGAGCCGCCCCAAAGGCGTATCGATTATCATCGGAAGCGCACGACCAGATACCTTTGCGAGCGCCCAAAGGAGGGAAATGGCGTAAATTTGCTTTTCGCCTGCTGACAACGAAGGCTTAGGAATTACTTGCCCCTGCGCGTCGTACAGCGATACGCTGAAGCTCTTAGGGTCGATTGTTAGGCCGTGAACCAAGTCCGTCTTACGACTTAGCTGCCTGAAACAACCTAGAGCCACTGCTTGCAACTGCTCTACCTTTGCCGCAGTCAGCCGAGACAAATAATCATCCAGAGCGCGCCGCGCCGATAGCGCAAGAGCTAAGCGAGCTGTGATCGTCTTCGCCTCTTCTTCCGCTTTCATAATTCGCTCTCGTTCACGAACCACCGTGGAGAGATCGCGGTCAAGTTGTTCCCGCTGTTCAGCTTTGAGTTTTAAATCCAGACATAGCGACGCATGCTCCTCTTGCAGAGTCGAAAGCTGTCTCACCATCGGCGCCATCTCATCGCTATCCGGCGCTCTATTTAGGCGCTCTTGCGCCTGGCGCAGTTGCGCAGCGACCTGATTCAATTGCTTCGCAAGATCTACAGCCCGTCGTGGAACCCCCTGCAATGCAGCTTCCAACGTCTGTTGAACATTGTCCCGCTCACGGTCAGAAAGATCGTGTACCCGCGTGATCTTCTCCAACTTGGCTGGCAATTCGAGAAATTCTTGGCTGATGTTCGTCAGCTCAGTTTCCAGGGCAGCACGAGTCTTTTCATTAAACTTAAGCGCGCGCGCCACCTTTCCTTTTGTGAGCCGGGATTGAACCGTCGCTAGAGCCTTTTTTATTTGACCCCGAGATTTTTCCCATCGCTCTCTTTCCACTTCAGCTACCAGTTGGGATACAAAACTCTTTGCGAGGTTCGGACACAAGGCGAACGGCAGCGGGCCGTCGCACAATTCGCGCATCGCCTTTTCTAAGTGGTCCTGTTCTGCCAAAAGCTGCGCTTTGCGCTCGTGTAGTTCGCCGCGCATAGCAGACAGCCCCTCTCCGCACTGTGCAAGTTGCTGCTCCGCCCCATTGATGAGTTGCGCTACTTCGCGATTTCGTAGACGTACTCCTTCTTCTTCGTGGCGCAACTCCTCGAGGTCTTTCTTAAGTTGCCGCTCCTGCGACTCTATCTCGGCTAGCCTGATTGCCACCGACGCTGTCGCGGTCTTTCTAAGAAAGCGCGACCCGTACAGATCCAAGTCAGCCTGCAGGCGTTCAATGAGATCGAGCCCGAGCAAAGCCTTGATCGATTCGGCTAGGGTTTCAACCTCACTCTCTTCCTCAGCCAGTCGCTTGATCTTTTCTCCATCGAAGAAAAACAGCTGCGAGATACCAGGTGGAACCAACGAGCGCACGAACTCAGGCCAAAACTGTGATTCGATTTCCGCCAGTTCCTGGCCGTTACACAGAACCCGCAAATACTCCGCCGCGCCGGTAGCGCCTCGTGGTTCCCATGCTCGCTGCACCTGATAAGTCGATCGCTTACCAGCATGAGAGAACTCGAACTCTAGAGCGACCGACGCATAGGTAACTGGTATCAAGATGTCACGGCCTTTGTGAATACGATCTCGCAAATACGCGTGATATTCGGTATCGGTCACCCTATTTCCCAATGCAACGCGCCCGTACAAACAGAGGCGTACAGCTTCCAACAGCGTAGTCTTGCCAGCCCCGTTTTGCCCTCCCACCAGAATAATTGGGCGAGCCTTTCCGCTGTCGACCCGTGGTTCGAAATCAAAGACCTGTTCGCCCCTATAGAGGCCAAAATTTCTGAGCTTTAGTTCTTTAAGCAGCATCTGATGAATCCTCTTCTACTGCGTCGGATTCATCCCCCGCCCGCCAACCTATCGATGCGAATACCTCTTCCGCGGAACGCCAATCCTTGGCCAGTATTCGATCGATCCGCTCATAGACAGATGAACGTCTGCTAAGACCCTGCAGATCGTGTTCGAGATCTACTAGCTCACGCAGTACACCGGACGGCACATCGTGTTCTCCGCACACATTTTCGAGAATCCGGCTATCAAGTCCAGTGCTGCCCGCCATGTCCTCGGGTATCCAGTCCAAATCTGTATTTGTCAGCTCGCGATAAATCTGTGGTACGGCGTCTTCCCAGTCCCCTTCATAAGTGCGCCACAGATGACGTATCGCGTGCAACTCGTCTTCTGAAATCAACCGAGCACTCGGATCTGGTCCATTCCGTCGCACGTCTTGCTCAGCCTGGAGAAGCCGACGCAGGATCTCCTTTCGGATCTCGAGCTTGTACGGCCCCCAGATAATCTTGTTGCTATCCTCGCCCCAGGTTCTAATTTTTCCGTCGCGCCGGCGTACCTCTCGAAACTCGTGTTTGCGCGACGGCTCCTGTGTCGCCGCGAGCCAATTGCGGAGATCGAGAAGGGGTTCCATCCAGTCTTGGCCGCTATCTATCATCGCTTCCATAGATTTGTCGCGCTCTACGACGGTACACGTCCAGCATCCGAATCTCCCGCCACCACAAGAAGGAGTCGTGGTATCCACCACGAGCGGGCATTCGCCTGCCTGCGCGTTCCGATACATCGTGACCAGATCGCGGTTGTTATTGCCCCACGGGGAAGGAGCCGCCAGCAGATACGACCAGATGTCATCTGTGCTGAAGTGCTCGATTGGCGTATATACCCAGGCGCTCCGCAGCACTGTATGTCGCGACAATGCCTCTCCGGGTTTTCGGTGGAGGCTCATTACCTGCGCGCGCGTGGTGCTTTCGGAGCGCCTTACGCCAAGAACAAGAATCACTTCCCCATGCACGTTCACCCGCTCTTCGATGAAATGATTTGCGGGCTGGATCTTCAGACGATCTGTACACCAACGAAAACGACGATACGGCGCGGGATATCCCTTGCCGATCATGTTGAACCAGAACGTGTCTTCCAATTTCGGCCGGACTTTTTCGCCCTTAAACGGCATCCCCGTTCGTTCAGCCGCCTGATTGATTTTCGCCAACGTGGTATCGATGTAGTCCACGATGACAGGCGTTTCGACCAGGGTGTCGGACGCGATTACGTAGACTGGTTTTTGACGCTGCTCGACCGGTAGCTTCGCAAGGGCGTACCACACCAACTGCACAGCGGTCGTCGAGTCTTTGCCGCCGCTATACCCGATTACCCATGGTCGTTCGTCGGCGGCGTAAATCGTCCGGATCTCATCAAGCAGAACTGGAATCGGTTTCTTCTGCGAGTCGTCCGTTTCTTCAGCCGGTTTCAGGATGAATACCGGTTTGGCCGCCTTTCGATCATCCTGCACGACGACCCCCATTCTTGTGCAACTTTTTGTCCTTCCAAATCAATCCCAAACACCTGTTTTCTTAGAACACTTCAACAACCGATTCGGTCCTAGGACTCTACCACTTTACCCCCGAGGGCGCGTTCATTTGAGAAGCAGCGGTATGCCGCATAGAAAAAGCGCCGCGCAAACCACGCGCTGAAAGGCCGCTTGGCTTAGGCCTGAGTGGATGCGGTCGCCGACGAGAAGGCCGAGGCCCATGGCGGGAAGGGCGGCGGCGCAGAGGAGGAAGGAGTCGAGGGTGAGCTCGTCGACCGCGGCGTAGCCGATGGTGCGCGCGAGGCTCAGGGTCAGGAGCATGGCGGAGAGGGTGGCGCGGAAGGCCTGCTTGTTCGCGCCGCTCGCATCGAGGTACATCGCGAAGAAGATCGAGGCCATCGAGCCGAAGAGGGTGCCGACGGCGCCGGAGAAGAAGCTCGCGAGCGGGCGGAGGACGGCAGGAGGAACCGGCGGGGCGCTGCCGGGCGGCCGGGTCGACATCCACAGGGAATAGGCCGCGTACAGGATGATGAAGGCGCCGAGAGATCGAGCGAGGATCGCTGCGTCGAGGGTCTTGAAGAAGAACAGGCCGGCCGCGATGCCGAGGGCGCATCCGGGCAGGAGCCTGAGGAACTCGCGCTTCGCGACGTGCTTGCGGTCGCGGCCGATGATCGCGGCGGAGGAGGCGATGCCGATCAGCGACCAGGCCGGCGCCAGGACCTTCACCGGGATGACGAGCGCGAGGAGCGGCAGGCCGATCGCGCCGCCGAAGCCGAGGCTGCCGCGCAGCGCGAAGGTGAAAAGGAGCACCGCCACGCAGTAGGCGAGCTCGAGGGGCGAGAGGTCTTGCATGCGTTAGTGGAAAATCGGGGTCAGACCCTCCCAAGAAAAATCAGGGTCTGACCCCGATTTTCCCACCAGATGCGCGAGCCCGGCGACACGAAGAAGCTTGCCTTAGTCCCAAAGTGGATGTATTCAGACGTGCGCGAGCCGCTGCTGGCCTGGTACCGGCATGCGTTGAAGGCGGATTGGCGCGCGCCTGCCGACGTGAAGCGGGACTTTGGCACGGCAAGCATCCTGCGCGACGGGCGCGCGGTGTTCAATATCGGCGGAAACAAGTACCGACTGGTCGTGTGGATCAATTACCCCTACCGCGTCGTCTACGTGCGGTTCATCGGGACGCACGTCCAGTACGACCGGATCGACGCGCAAACGGTGTGACGGAGCGACAAAATGGAAATCAAGCCGATCAGAAGCAAAACCGACTACCGCGCGGCGCTGAAGGAAATCGAGAGTCTCATGAGCGCGCAAGCCGGCACGCCGCAAGGCGAGCGGCTGGACGTGCTGGTCACGCTGGTCGAGGCCTATGAGAGAAAGCACTTTCCGATGGATCTGCCGGACGCGGTGGAAGCCATCAAGTTCCGGATGGAGCAGTCGGGTCTGGGCCCCAAGGATCTCGTGCCCATGATCGGCCAGCTCAACCGCGTCTACGAGGTCCTCAACCGCAAGCGTCCGCTCACGCTCAAGATGATCTGGCGCCTGCATCGCGAATTGGGGATTCCGGCCGAATCGCTGATCAAGCAGGACGAGCAGCGCAAGGCGGCATGACAAGCTCGCCTTCGTGCGCGGCAGCTCCTGATTGGATGGACCGCAACTAGGTTCAGGATCGGTCTCCGTCGCCGGAAAATCGGGGTCAGACCCTCCCAAGAAAAATCAGGGTCTGACCCCGATTTTCCTCCAACCCGCCGCGTCAACGGTGGCGAAGCGATCGCGTTGAACGTCAGAACAAGAATCGCAGCGATTCCCTTTTATACAGAAACTGAGATAATGGCGTGAAGCAAGTTGTCTGGCTGGGCGACAGTCTTAGGCGGGTTCGGGACTTTGCCCCGGAGGCGCGGCACGAGGCCGGTGTTCAGCTCGGACTCGTCCAGGTGGGCGAGGAACCGTCGGACTGGAAGCCGATGCCTTCGGTAGGCCTTGGCGTGAACGAAATTCGCGTCCGTATCGGCGGTGCGTTTCGGGTGATTTACATGGCGAAGTTTATGGAGGCGGTATACGTGCTGCATGCGTTTCAAAAGAAGTCTCGCAAGACTGCGCAGACGGACATCGAGTTGGCGCGCCGAAGATTCCGGGAGCTTATTCAGGAGAGAAGGCAGCGATGAGCGGAAAACTCAAGCGTGTCCTCGGTAGCGACAACATTTTCATCGATCTCGGGTTCGACAAGGTAGAGGCCGAGAACCTGAAAATGCGATCCGACCTGATGATTCGCATCGTGGAGTTCCACCGGAAGAGCGGCATGACGCAGGCGGCCGCAGCGAAGGCGCTTGGCCTTACGCAGCCGCGCCTCAATGCGCTGCTCAAGGGAAAAATCGGTCAGTTCAGCCTGGATGCGCTGGTGAACATCGCCAGCCGGGCCGGCCTGAACGTACGGCTGGTGGTGAAGAAGGCGGCTTGAGGGACATGCGAATCCGCTACGACGGTAAGGTCGATGCGCTTTACCTTCGCCTGGACGACTCGAAGGTTGTCGAGTCCGAGGAGGTGAAGCCGGGCATCGTGCTGGACTTCAACGCCAAGAAGCAGGTTGTCGGCATCGAGGTGCTCGACCTCAAGCGGCGCGTCCCCAAGAGCGACCTGAAGCAGCTCAAAGTGCTGGTTGCCTGAAAAAAATCGGGGTCAGACCCCCGTAAAGCGAAAACCAGGAAGAATCGGGGTCTGACCCCA
>Ga0184618_10000181_pt1 | contig 14347 bp, 14 predicted proteins | sample PLM0_30_b1_FD_133159 | JGI IMG/M metagenome (GOLD analysis project Ga0184618, IMG submission 133159) | Groundwater sediment microbial communities from an aquifer in East River, Colorado, USA - PLM0_30_b1 | ecosystem: Environmental > Terrestrial > Soil > Riparian zone | place: USA: East River...
AGACACCCCGCCGTCAGTCCCTGTGCATGATGGAAGAGCAGAAGCTCAGCCATGTTGGTTGCAGCCTAACCTCCCGTCGGAGAGGTCGGGTTGCAACGGGGAAGCAGCCGCTCAGCGCACCGAGCCGTGACATCGATCGGTATCGGACACCAGATCTGTGGAAGATCAGCTGGTGCCCTCGGTCGGTTGCGCGAAGTACCACTCGTGTCCCTGCGGGTCCGCAGAGCCGTAGCGGCGGTGTCCGAAGGGGAGGTCGTTCAGCTCCTCAATGATCGTCGCGCCGGCCTCCTTCGCGCGGTCGTAATGGTGTTCGACGTCGTCGACGAGGACATAGGTGTGCGAGGTTCGGCCGACTCGTGCCGGATTGCGAAACCTGCTGGTCGGCTGGCCGAGATAGATCCGGCCGCCGCCGGGGGAGACTTCCAGCTCGGCATGGAGCCCGCCGGCGCCGCCTGTCGCGCGGTCGACCTCGGAAAAACCGAACGCGCGCGTGAGGAAGTCGATCGCCGCCTCGCCGTCCTCGTACAGCAGATATGGCGTGATGGTCTGCGTCATAGCGCTGACGCTACGGCTTCGGCGCCACCTCGTCTTGGAAAAAAGTTGCCGGGGTCCGGTCCGTGACGGCCCGAAACTCATTGATCAGGTGGGATTGGTCGTAGTAGCCGCACTCCACGGCGATCCGAGCCCAGTCGGGGCTCTGCGAGCGCTCGGCGATCCGTCGCGCTCGCTCGAAGCGGAGGATCCGCGCTGCCGCTTTCGGGGACAGGCCGATCTCCTCGCGGAACCGTGCGACGATCCGCTTGCGACTCCAGCCGAGCTCACCCGCGAGGTCGCGGATCGCAATCCGTCCATCTGTCTCGACCAATCGGAGCCAGGCCCACGTGACGTCGGCCGCCGGCGGAGGAGCCTCTGCGAGCCGCCCGGTCAACGTCTCGTCGAGAAGCTTGAAGCGGACTGTCCAGTCGTCTGCGTCGTGCAAGCGCTCGACGAGGAACGGGTCGTCGAGGACGTCTTCGAGCGGCACCTTGGAGCGCGCGAGCGTGTGCATAGGCATCCCGAAGAGCATGCGCGCGGCGTGCGGCACGAGATCGACCTGCATCCCGAACGACAGCCCGCCGTGCTCGGTCGTCACCTGACGGTCATGGAGGCCCGCGACGAATGAGATGAGCCGCTCGCCGTCGATCAGCCACTCATGCCCGAAGCTGATGAGCAGCACGACGTCGTTCCCTGGGCCTTCGCGGCGGCGAAGCGGCCCCGAAGTCTCTTCCCGGAAGCCGTAATAGGCGGAGACCATTCCGCGAAGGGCCGGAGCCGGAGCGCCGCGGATCATGGCCAGACGTTACTCGAGCTGCCTTGCGTTGACCACGCGAAATTCCATTGAGCGCCTATCTCGCGTCCATGGCGTCTGCGTCGCGAGGCAAGCACGATGGGTGCGTCAATGAGCAAAGGAGATGTCATGAAGTCATCGCTCGTATTCGTCGCGGCAGTTGTGATTCTCGCCGCCGCAGTTTTGGCGTCCTCGCACTTGTTCACCGCATCCGGGCCGTCCCCGGCGTCAGCGTCGTCGGTAGCGGCCAAGAAGCCGTGCGGCCCTTCCAATGTCGCGCTATACGGTCATGTCAAGTCGCTCACGCCCAAGGGTGACCACTTCGAGATGCGGTTCGATCCTGCTTTGTTTCTCAGTGGAGTGACGGCGAGTCGCGCCACGCTCGAAGACACCGGGACGAGTGACGTTCCGAACGACAACTACATCGTCGAAGAGGGTCACCGCCTGTACACGTATCTGGTGCCAACGACCGCGCACATCACCGTCCTCTCAAGAGCGGGAGAGCTTGCCGGCGCAGGGTTCCCCTCGACGGCCATCACCGCGTCCCAGTTGGCGCAGCTTCTCAAAGGCGAAGAGCCGGTCAAGTTGGCCGAGAGCCTCGAGTCCGGTTTCTGGATGCACGTCGACATCGACACGGTCTGCTCGCTCGAGCAGCAGTACCGCCCGTAGGTTCCCTCAAAACCGTGCGGCGTTCCGGGCCGGAGCGCCGCACGGGATCGGGCATCCTTTACCACTCCGAGATCGGCGTGTCCTTCCAGCCCTCTCCGCGCAAACTCTCACAAGCGCGTTCGGCAAGGTCATACGCCCGCTCGAACCGTGGCCCTTGACGATCCGGGTCGCCTCGCGCAACGGAAAGCCGCCCGGAGGCGCGCGACAAGACGCACTCGGCGACCAGGTCCGGATTCTCGATCTCGGTTGCCGACCACGGCAAATGCTTTGCGCCGGGAAAGAATCGGTCGGCCAGGCGACTACAAGTGGCTGGCGACTCGAGCTGCTGACCCAGGAGCATCACGGCGTAGTCGTGGACTCCGACGAAGCACATCTCCGGCGGAAGAACCTTCGGAGTGGCAGGCGTCTCGATCCTCAACTCGCTTGTCGGCTGAGCCTTGTCACGCGCCGCCGCGCGGTGGCCGCCGCCGCATCCGCACAGCAGCATGAGTGCGAGGCAACTCGCTAACAGGCGGCCGAACACCATCTTTCTCACTGTCGCTAGCGAACTTCCACCGCGCATCCCCCGGCCGGGGCGCACATGCGCGCGACGAGACCGGACACCGACTGCGCACAGACCGTCTCACGCGAGCCATTCGCGAAGGTGCGAGCTGTCTCCGAGCGACGAGAAGTCGCCGAGATCGCGGATCTCGGTGGCAGCAGCTGCCAGAGCGTTCACCGCGGTCCAGGCCAAGGCGCCGCCGACGCTCACCCGCTGGGCGCCGGCATCGGCGATCTCCGCGAAGGTCAGTCCCGGCCGCGCGAGCACGTTCACCGGTTTCGAGACGGCGTCGCACACGGAGCGGATCTCCGCCGAGGTTTCTAAGCCGGGCGCATAGAGCACGTCCGCGCCTGCCGCCTCGAACGCCTGCAGGCGCGCGATCGTGTCTTCGAGGTCGGGGTTGCCCCTGATGTGGTTCTCCGCCCGCGCGGTCAGGGTGAACGGCCAGCCGAGCCCGCGCGCCGCTTCGACCGCGGCGGCGACGCGCTCGACCGCATGGGGGAGGTCGTAGAGGTGGCCGGCGGGGTCGTAGTCCTCGATCGACCCGCCGACGGCGCCGGCCTCGGCCACCCGGCTGACCGCGAGCGCGGCGTTCTCCGGCTCTGGGCCGTAGCCGTTTTCGAGGTCGACCGAGAGCGGAACGTCGGTCGCATCGACCAGCGTCGCAACGTGCTGGACGACCTCGTCGAGCGTGACGTTGCCGTCGAGGCGGCCAAGCGTGAATGCAAATCCGGAGCTCGTCGTCGCAAGCGCTTTGAACCCGAGCGCCGCGAGCACGCGGGCCGATCCGGCGTCCCACGGATTCGGGATCACGAACGGGTCGCCGACATGGAGCGCCTGAAACGCCGCTGCTCGCTGCTCCTGGGTGCTCAACGGCGCTCCTCTAAATCGAGCCCGAGAAGGTGTCGCATGCGCCCGGCTTGCCGTTCTCATAGCCGCGCGAGAACCAGCGGCGACGCTGCTCGGACGAGCCGTGCGTCCACGTCTCCGGGTTCACTTGGCCCTGCGTGCGCTCCTGGATGCGGTCGTCGCCGATCGCCGTCGCCGCGTCGAGGCCCTCGTTGATGTCGGCTTGCGTCAGCTGCTCGATCAGCCCGGTCGAGACCGCGTTGGCCGCCCACACGCCCGCGTAGCAGTCGGCTTGGAGCTCCGACCGCACGGCCTTGCTCTCCGGCCCCTGGCGGTCGCCACGGATGCTGTCGAGGACTCCGAGCTGGTTCTGCACGTGGTGCCCGTACTCGTGGGCGATCACATAGGCCTGCGCGAACGGCGCGCCGCCGACGCCGAAGCGCGACTGCAGCTCGTCGAAGAAGCCGAGGTCTATGTACACCAGCTGGTCCTGCGGGCAGTAGAACGGACCCACCTGCGAGCTCGCGACGCCGCACCCGGTCTGCACCTGGTCGGTGAAGAAGACCGTGTCCACGTACGGATACCGCTTGCGGCTTCGTTGAAAGACGCCGTCCCAGAAGCGCTGGACGCTGTTCACCACGCCGACGATTCGGCAGTCCTGTCGCTGGTTCGCGTCCTCGCCCGTGCGGCAAGCCTGCGAGATCTCGCTCGGTGTATCGCCACGGCCGACACGCTGGTCGTCGAGAGGCGCGAGCTGACCCAGCCCGCCGTTCGACGACGAGAGAAGAGTGATGAGCAAATAGATGACCAGCGCGCCGACGCCGAGGCCACCCCCGCCTACGGCGAGGCCGCCGCCCATGCGGCGACCGCGAACGTCGGTGACCTGGCCCGTGTCCAACGGAGCTTTACGCCGAAAGCGCACGGCGACCTTTGTACCCGTACTCTCGGCGATCTAGGCACAGGCGGTCGCGCCGAGATCGCTCGCAATCGAGCCGGACTCGCGATTGAGCATCGCGTTCTTCGAGGAGAGCTCGATCACCTTCGCGAAGTCGCTGCGCTTCGCTGCGTCGACCAGCCGGCGGAGCACGTTGCGCTGCTCGTCTGCGAGACGCGCCATGCGGTTCGCTTGGTCGGCGATCTCATCCGGGGCTTTCAGCTTGTGGACCTTGTCGACGATCGCTTTCTCAAATGCGTCCAGGATCCTCGGGCCCCTCTCGACGAGATCCTCGACCGTTTGAGGGTCGCCGATCGTCTTCTCCCGCTTGCTGAAGTCCTGGCACATGGCGTTCAGTCTGGAGACGTACTGCTTTTTGCTGAGGGCTTCGCTCCCGCCGCATGCAGTCGGCACCGACAGTGCGACCAGGACGCCGAGCACTACGCACAGCAATCTCACCAGGCACCGCCGCCGCCACCGCCTCCGCCTCCTCCTCCGCCGCCCGAGAAGCCGCCGCCGCCGCCCGACGAGCCCGGCGGCGCGAGCGCCGAGCCGAAGCCGGACGAGAGGTCGCTGATCGCCAGCGAGGTTGGGCCTGAGCCGAGGTCACCGGTTGGGGTGATCCAGTAGAGCGAGCTCTGCTCGTGCAGCGCCTCGGGCATGAGCAGGTGCGCGCCCTGGAGGACACGCTCGGCGATCCCAAAGGCGATCCCGTAGACGAGGTAGCGCTCCCAGAGCTCGAGCGTCGCCGGGGGCGCCTCCTGGAGACGCGGAAAGTCCGTCAGGTACCGGCGGAAGGCTTCCCAGCGCTCCGCCTCGGTCTGCCCCGCTGCGGTCCGGCGGCGCCAGAGTGTGACCTTCGTGGCTCCAAAGATCAGCGACGCCGCGTTCGCTCCTGCGCAGATCCCGAGCGCGACTGTGACGACGTCGCTCCACCGGGGGGCGGCGGAGCGGAAGCCGTGGATCCCGATCCAGAGCAGCACGATCGCCAGGACGACGAAGACGAGGATGCCGATCCCGAGCACCCGTAGGCCGTCGCCCAGGTACCAGCGGCGCGCATCGATCGCGGACGAGACCTTCTCCTTGAAGCTCGTGAAGCGCTTGCTGTTCGACGCCCGGTCGGCCTCGATCTTGTCGCGGAATGCGGAGAGCCGCTCGCCGTCTCCCCCCACGACCGAGTCGACGACCTCGGCCACGGGCTCCTCGAAACCAGTGAGCTGCACGTTCGTGTCGCCGAGGGTGAGGAGTAGGTCGGCAACATCCTGGTGACGCAGCCCGCCCCAGATCGAGCGCTCGGTCGTGACCGGTGTCGACTTGTACCGGCCGCGGCGGATCAGGTCGAAGAGCGTCGCCGTGAACTCATTCGAGCCGGGCGTCGTCGCCTGGCGCATGAGCGACGGCACGAGGGCCGGCTCGGTGTCGGAAGGAGGCGCCTGCTCGTACTCGCGGTCGTATCCCGTCCTTCGCTCGCGGCCGTAGAGGAGCCAGACGAGGAGCATCAGTGCGACCGCGGGGCCCTGTCCAAGGAACAGCAGGTAGATGAACGTTCGCCCGAGATGCCGCTTGGCGTCGTCGATCCGCCTGCGGTCGCGCTCGTACTCGCGCTGTGAGCGGACCTCCCCGGCGACGATCTTCTCGAGCCCGCTCCCCTGGCGGACCTGCGCGCCCGCGGTCGAAGCGAGCAGGCTGCGAGGGAAGACTGCGCGCAGCTCGACGAACTGGTGGGCCGGAACTCGCGACGCCTGCAGGAGCGCACGGTCCGGCAAGCGCTTGACGACTCCGCGTACCCAAGCCGGGCTGCCCCAGATCCGATAGGAGGGCGAGAGCTCGGCTGCCCGCGGGAGCTGCATCGCCGCGGTCAGGCTGTCGAGGCTTGCGGGCCAGTGGTCTCCCCACATGCGCAGGTTGACGTCGACGACGTCGTCGTAGGCGACCGCGAGACCGCGGAAGCGGTAGGAGAGCGTGAACGTCCGCCGCTCGTCGCTGGCTGCGTAGTGCCACACGATTCGGAGGCCGTTGTGGATTCCCGTCACTCCGAAGCTCCCGGGCAGGCCGAAGCCTCCGAGCCTCGTATTGGCGCCGGGCCGGTAGCTATTGGTTCCCTCACTGACCGAGACGTGGTCGATCGACTCGCCTCGGCGGCGGGGGATGTCCCGATAGGCGCCGCTGAACGAACCGGCGAACTCGAAGGTGATCTGCTCGCGGACGAGAAGCGACCCGTCCGGCTGAATCCGTACGCCGACGTCGGCGGCGGGCAGCGAATAGGACTTGGCAGGGGCGGTCGCAGGCCACAGGAGCGCGGCTGCGACGAGCGCAAGGAGGGCTATGCCGAGCCGGTTCAGGTCGAGAACTGCACGGCCGGCGCCTCCCGCGTGGCGCCTTCCGTCTCGAAGTAGGCCCGCGGGCGGAAGTTGAAGAGGCCGGCGACGATGTTCGTCGGCACGGTCTCGAGCGCGTTGTCGTACGTGAGGACGGTGTCGTTGTAGACCTGACGCGCGACCACGATGTTCTGCTCGACCTCGGCCAGCTGCGCCTGGAGCTGCTGGAAGTTCTCGGTCGCCCGCAGCTGGGGATACGCCTCCGCGACCGCGAACAGCCGACCGAGCGCGGCCGTGAGCACGTTCTCCGCCTTCGCCTGCTCCTCGATCCCCTGCGCCTGCTGCGCAGCTGTGCGCGCCTTGGTGACCTCGTCGAACGTCGCCCGCTCGTGGGCCGCGTACCCTTTCACCGCCTCCACGAGATTGGGGATCAGGTCGTACCGCCGCCGGAGCTGAACGTCGACCTGGGCCCAGGTGTTCTCCGAGCGGTTGCGCAGCCGGACGAGCCGGTTGTACATGGCGACGACCACGAGCAGCAGCAAGAGCAGGATCGCGGCGAGGACGATCACCCAGAGCATGGGCCTACCCTACGACAACCCGCGGCGGATTTGCGATGCCCGGAGCGAGCCCCGGTGGCGGTAGTGTTGCCGCATGCTGGCGCACCGTCGACTCGCGCTGGTCGTGCTCGTCGCCGCATGCCTCGTCCCGTCTGCTGGTGCCGGCCGGGCCCTCCCGGTTGGGGTTTATGGCGACGTGGCGCGCTTCGATCGGCTCACGGGGCAGCACACCGACTCAGGGCTCGCCTTCATCGGTTGGGACCAGGGGCGCACTTGGGGAAAGCCGTATGACTACTTCCTGACCACGCTCGGAACGCGGCCTCACATCGCGCTTCAGACCGATCGCGGCGGCGGGGGTGGGATCAGTCCCAGGGGAATCGCTCTCGGCCAGGGCGATGCGCATCTCCTCGGGCTCGCGCAGGCAATCTCCGACTCCGGCAAGCCGGTCCTCCTGCGCCCACTCGGCGAGATGAACAACTCGAAGAATCCCTACTGCGCCTTTACTCCACAAGGGCGCAGGCGCGGGAGTGCCTATTCGACGACCTGGTACCGGCGCGCCTTCGAGCGCATCTACATCGTCATGCACGGCGGCACGGCGGCGGCGATGAGCGCCAGGCTGCGAGCGCTGCGACTGCCGGCTGTGAGCCAGGACGTCCCCGCCAACCCGTATCCGCAGCTCACGATCGTATGGAACCCGCTTGCCGTCGGCGAGCCGGACGTCCGAGGGAACCACTACCGCGACTACTTCCCCGGCCTCAAGTACCTCGACGCGGTCGGCAACAACTACTACGACTTCAGCGGTGTCTACTCGTTCACGCGGACGACGGGGCTCTACAAGGCATACCCGAGCAAGCCGTTCGTGTTCCCGGAATGGGGCCTCGCTCTCGACGACCCCGGCTTCGTCCGCGCGTTCGCCGGGTTCGTCCGCAGCCACAGGCGGGTGAGCTTCATCGGCTTCTACAACGGTCGAACGGGTGGCAGGCTCGACCTGGGCAAGAAACCGAGGAGCCTCGCGGCCTATCGGCGGTTGATCGTTCCGCTCTCTCGCTGAAGATCGGGTCAGGCCGAAGCCTCGGCTGCTAGACCGCAGCCATCGAATGACGCCACTCATCCTGCTGCATGGAATCGGCACCGGGCCCGGGGCGTGGGGGCCTCAGATCGAAGCACTTTCTCCGGAGCGCGAAGTGGTGGCGCCTGACCTCGTCGGCGCATACTCCCGCGGCTGGGAGGCCGCCCTCGAAGAGGTTCGCCGGCTGACGACCCAGCACCGGGAGGTCGACCTGTGCGGCCTGTCTCTCGGCGGGCTGATCGCGCTGCAAATCGCCGCGGAGCGTTCCCTGGTGGGGGAGAGGCTGATCGTGTGTGCTGCGTTCCGCGGGCTTCCCCCCGGGCTTCGGCGCCGTGTGCGTGCGATGGCCACGCTCACACGCCTGATGCCGCGCGGCTTTCTGCACCGCCAGCTCGTCGCGGAGATCCCCCAGCCGTACCGCAACCGCGCGCTTGCGGAGATCGCTCCGCTCGGGCCGGGAAAGCTCGCGCGGCTGATGCGGCAGGCTGCCTCGGCCCGGATCGACACGCAGTCGATCGCCGCGCGGACTCTCGTTCTCTGTGGCGATCGGGACGAGGCCAACCTGAAGTTGGCGCGCGACTTGGCAAGCGAGCTTCCTGGCTCGACCTTCGCGCTTGTGCCCGAAGCCGGCCACGTGGCCAACCTGGACAACGCTGAGGCGTTCACGGGCCTCGTAGCGGAGTTTCTGGCCGGCTAGAGAGCGGGAGGGACTCCCCGGTCTGCTTGGCCCGTACTTATTCAGCCGTTGCTTTCGCGTTGCAGCGTGCGAACGACGTGATCGAGACTCTGGGCATCGACGCACGTCCCACGTGCCGCTGAAGGTCTTTCTGGCTCTAGCCCTGGCCTCGATCTCCTCGTAGACGGCGGGCGACGTCTTCGCGCATCGGCTGAGGTTAACGTAGCCCGGTGGCCACGACATCGAGCCCAGGAAAGCGCCAGGAAACTCTCGAGCGCATTCGCAGGATCTGTCTTGCGCTTCCCGAGACGAGCGAACGGCTGAGCCACGGCGCCCCGACCTTCTTCGTGCGAGGAAAGCGGGCCTTTCTGATGGTGCTCGCCAACCACCACGGCGACGGGCGCTTCGCGATCTGGTGTGCCGCGGAGGCCGGGGTCCAGGAGATGCTGGTCCAGGCCGACCCTGAACGGTTCTTCCGGCCGCCCTATGTCGGGCATCGCGGCTGGCTGGGCGTACGTCTCGACCGCGGCCTCGACTGGGACGAGCTCGCGGGGATCGCAGAGGACGCGTACGCGGAGGTGGCTCCGCCGAAACTCGTCGACGCGGCTCGCCTGGCGGACGAGCGCGTTACCTGACGAGCACGCGGCGCTCGTAGCGCGTGAGCGTGCCTTCGTCGAGCGTGTAGATGATCGGCTCGGTCAGGAGCGCGTCCTCTCGCATCTGGTGCTTGATGGCGGTGCGGAGGTAATCCTCGGCGAGCCACTCCATCGTCGGCGCCACGTCGGCCCGCCCGCGCACGAGCCAGGCGTCCTCGCCGAGCTCACGGACCTCGATCACGTGCGGCGGCCGGAGGAAGCGGGCTTCGCCGGCGGGCGCGCGGCGACCCGCGGCGTCGACAGCGCGTCGAGCCTCATCGGGGTCGTTCGTGATCAACTCGATCCGGTAGCTTCGATACCCACGCGGACTGCGGATCGCCGCGATGATCTGCGAGTTCGGCACGTACGCGCGGTCGCCGTTGAGAGAACGGAGGACTGTGGTCCGCAGGCTGAACTGCTCGACGAGCCCGCTCGTCTTGATCGGCTCGACCATCACGAAGTCGCCCACGGCGTACCAGCGCTCGAAGACGATCAAAGTCCCCGCGACGACGTCCATCAGGAAGCGCTGCGCCGCGAACCCGATGATGATCGTCACGAAGGCGGTCCCTCCAAGTGCCGCCGTGCCGAGGGGAACGAAGAAGTCGGCGATGACGACGAGGACGATGATCCCTGTGATGTACGGAATCGCCGTTGCAACCAGCACCAGGGCCGTCTCGCGGCGGCGGAGCCGGGCGAGCTCCCGCTCCTCGTCCGGGTGGCGCTCTTCGAGCCGCCGGCTGAACGACTTCAGCACTCGGCCGAGGGCGATCGCCAGGACGACTGCGGCGATGCCCCAGAGAAGACGGCCATACGGCTCAGGCAGAGGTGTGTACTTCAACGCTCAACGCGCGTGGGCAGGCGCGGGAGCAACTCTACCCTTGAGCTCGCGCACAGCCGTGAACGGCCTCGCGATGTCCTCGAGCGATCTCCGTTCGGCCGGTACAGCGAGGAACGCCGCAGGTTGCTGCCTGGGCGCTCATCTCTCCCTTCCTTGCCCCGGCCCCTACATGGAAACGTCGGCGTCGAGCTGGGCCTTGCGGACGCGATCGAAACCAGCCGCGCCGAGCGCTTCCGCGTCCAGCAAGCGGCACATCCAGCCGTGACCGCTGTCCGGATCGCGCTCGTCGTCGGGGCTCCCGACCGACGCCAAGATCCGGCCGTCCTGGAAGCTCCATTCCTCGATCTGGGTGTAGTCGCCCTCGACGTCGGCCCGGAAGCTCGTCAGGTCCGAGAGAAGACGCCGCCTCACGATCTCGATCCACGTCTCCTTCGGATCGTTGTCGGGGTCGACTCCGCACATCTCGATCAGGTCATCTTCGACCTCCTCGATGACGAGCGACTCGATGAAGCGCTGAGCTTCTTCCCAGTCGGGCTCCTCGCCCGGCTCGAGAGCGACGAGCTCCACCGAGAGCCCCTCCCGCTCGGCGCGGGCGAACGTCTCGGCGGCCGATTCGGGGAGCTCGTCGCTCCGGGCCCCAAGCGTGTGCTCGAGCTCGTGGTTGGGCAGCGCCTCGACCTCCTCGAAGTCGCGCTCCGCAGTGAGGTCGAGGTACGGCTCACCCCCGTCGTCGTGTGCGAGTCGCTCTTCCCGGACCTCCCAGCTGATCGGTTGTCCGTCCTCGATCGTCGTGAAGGCGTGGCCGAACCGCGGAGCATCCGGCCGGTAGCGGCGGAAGGCGCCGATCTCCTCTCGTCCGTCGGGATGGTGGAGGCGCAGGCTGTACCTCGCCGGCTTTGCGAACGCGCGGGCGGGCCCGTCCGCGCTCGGGTCGACCTCCTCGATCAGCCAGAAACGGCCCTCGAGCCGGAGCACGTCGCCGGGCTCGATCGGCTCCTCGGAGGCGTACTGGTGGACGCGTTCCTGTCCGGTGCGCCTGCGCGTGACGACCTCGTAGTGGAAGTCACCGTGAGATGTCGGCTGGGCTGCCATCAGCTGGCCTTGGGCAGGGTCGGCGGCCCGGCGAGGGGATTCACCTCCCATGCTCCGCGCCCTACGGAAGCCCTGCAACAGTAGCGCCGTTTGCCGGTGAGTGCTCGAGGTGCTCTGGTATGTCAAGGTTTCCGGCGAGCGAGCCATGGTTTCGGTTCCATAGGGAAAGGGAGGACTGGAAATGGCTGTCGAGCAACCCGTTTGTCAGCGTCATGGACGGCCCGCGGTCGCTCAGCGGATTCGGCGACTCCCCGACGGGACCGAGGAAGTCGAATACCTCTGCGAGCTCGACCTCGCCGAGGAGCGGATGTCCGGGCGCATGGGAGGCGGGGGAAGCCTCTTCGACAGCTTCTTCTCCGACTTCTTCGGAGACGGCCCGGCGGGCGGCCGGCCGGCTGTGCCCCAGCAGCGGCGGCAGGTCGACAGCGTCGACATCACCCAGTTCTTCAGCGACGCCACGCGCGAGCTGCTCCGGCGCGCCGCGCAGACGGCGCTCGAGTGGGGCAGTCTCGACCTCGACACCGACCATCTTCTGTATGCGGCCCTACAGGACGACGTCGTGCGGCACGTCCTCAACCAGGTCGACGCCGACCCCGAGGCGATCGCTGACCAGATCGAGGAGGAGGCCGACCAGGCAGAGCGCACGGATGTGTCTCCGTCGCTGACGCCCGACGCGAAGGCGGCGCTTCTCGCCGCCTACGAGGAATCGCGTGAGCTCGGTGTGTCCTATGTCGGCCCCGAGCACGTGCTGCTTGCTCTTGCCCGGGACGAGGAGTCATGGGCGGGCCAGCTGCTCCAGCGCTTCGGCGTGTCGCATACAAAGCTTCGCGGCGCGGTCATCCGCGGCATCGAGGGCGGTGCGCCCAGGGAGACGTCGAAGACGCCCAGGCTCGACGAGTTCGGCCGCGACCTGACCCAGGAGGCCCGCGAGGGCAAGCTCGACCCGGTCATCGGCCGCGCGGACGAGATCGAGCAGACGATCGAGATTCTCTCGCGCAGGACGAAAAACAACCCCGTCCTGCTCGGCGAGCCCGGTGTCGGCAAGACAGCGATCGCCGAGGGCATCGCTCAGAGGATCGTCAACGACGAGGTGCCAGAGACACTCGCGGACAGGCGCGTCGTCGCCCTCGACCTCGCGGGGATGATCGCCGGGACGAAGTACCGCGGCGAGTTCGAGGAGCGGCTGAAGACCGTGATCGACGAGATCAGCGCCGCCTCGGACGAGCTGATCCTCTTCATCGACGAGCTGCACACCGTCGTCGGCGCGGGCGCCGCCGAGGGCTCGATGGACGCGTCGAACATGCTCAAGCCGAAGCTCGCGCGCGGAGAGCTGCACGTGATCGGCGCGACGACGCTCAACGAGTACCGCAAGAACATCGAGAGCGACCCCGCGCTCGAGCGGCGCTTCCAGCCCGTCTTCGTGCGCGAGCCCACCGTCGACGAGACGATCGAGATCCTCCAGGGGCTCAGAGACCGCTACGAGGCGTTCCACCGCGTGCGCATCATCGACGAGGCGATCATCGCCGCGGCCGAGCTTTCCGACCGCTACATCCGCGACCGCTTCCTACCTGACAAGGCGATCGACCTGATCGACCAGGCGAGCGCTCGCGTGCGCCTGCGGACGAAGACGAAGGACGACGACACCCGGTCTCTCGAGGAGGACCTCAGGCACCTGGCGCGCGAGCGCGACCAGGCGACCGCGGCCGAGGACTATGACCGCGCGAGCGACATCAAAGAGCGGATCGACTCACGGCAGGGCGAGCTCGACGGCCACCGGAAGGAGCGGCAACGCGCGCCCGAGGTGACCGCCGACGACATCGCAGAGATCGTCTCGCGTGCGACCGGGATCCCGGTATCTCGGTTGAGCACCGAGGAGCGCGAGCGGCTGATGCGGCTCGAGGAGGAACTGCACGCGCGCATCGTCGGCCAGGAGGAAGCGGTGACCGCTGTCGCCGAAGCCGTCCGGCGATCACGCGCGGGGCTCGGCGACCCGAACCGTCCGATCGGCAGCTTCCTCTTCCTCGGCCCGACCGGGGTGGGGAAGACCGAGCTTGCTCGCGCGCTGGCCGAAGCGCTCTTCGGCAGCGAGGACCTCATGGTTCGCTTCGACATGAGCGAGTTCCAGGAGCGGCACACGGTGTCGCGGCTCGTCGGCGCGCCGCCCGGCTACGTCGGCTACGAGGAGGCCGGCCAGCTGACCGAGCAGGTGCGGCGCCGCCCGTACTCCGTGCTTCTCTTCGACGAGATCGAGAAGGCGCACCCGGACATCTTCAACATCCTGCTCCAGATTCTCGACGACGGCCGATTGACCGATGCCCAGGGCCGCACGGTCGACTTCAAGAACAGCGTCGTGATCATGACCTCGAACCTCGGGGCCGATCGGATTCAGCAGTACGCGCGCCAGGGCGGTGACTTCGACGAGCTGAAGGACGAGCTGATGGACACCCTCCGCCAGGGCTTCCGGCCGGAGTTCATCAACCGGATCGACGAGATCATCGTCTTCCGGGCGCTCTCCGACGAGCAGCTCGCCGAGATCACGAAGCTGCTGCTGGACAAGCTCGTCAGACGGATGCGGGCGCAGCGGATCGAGGTCGAGTTCGGCGATGACGCGGTCCAGCTCCTCGCGCGTGAGGGCTACGACCCCGAGTTCGGGGCCCGTCCGCTGCGGCGGACGATCCAGCGGCTCGTCGAGAACGAGCTCTCGCGGATGGTGCTCGACGGGTCGGTGCAGCCCGCCGACAAGATCACCGTGGACACCGACGGCGACGAGCTCAAGTTCGACGTCGAGTCGGGCGGGGCCCAGTTCGACGAGGACGAAGAGCAAGCGGAAACCGAGAAGGCA
>Ga0184618_10000182_pt1 | contig 14312 bp, 12 predicted proteins | sample PLM0_30_b1_FD_133159 | JGI IMG/M metagenome (GOLD analysis project Ga0184618, IMG submission 133159) | Groundwater sediment microbial communities from an aquifer in East River, Colorado, USA - PLM0_30_b1 | ecosystem: Environmental > Terrestrial > Soil > Riparian zone | place: USA: East River...
GTCCATGTCGTGCTCGACCAGGACGATGGTCTGGCGGCGCTTGAGCGAGGCCAGCAGCCCGATCATGTGCTGCGACTCGTCGATGCCCATGCCGGCCATCGGCTCGTCGAGGAGCAGCAGCCGGGGCCGCGTGGCGAGCGCCATGGCCACCTCGAGCTGGCGCTGCTCGCCGTGCGCGAGATTGCCGGCCAGGACGTTGATTCTTTCCTCGAGGCCGACTTCTTCGAGCACCTGGCGCGCCGGCGCGGTGAGCGCGGGATCGCTGCGCGCGTCGCGCCAGAAGCGGAAGCTGTGCCCGGAGCGCGCCTGAACCGCGAGCGCGACATTCTCGAGCGCCGTGAAGCCGGGATAGACGCTGGTGATCTGGAACGAGCGCGCCAGGCCCTTGCGCGAGCGCTTCGGCGCCGAAAGCGCGGTGATGTCCTCGCCCGCGAAGCGGATGCGGCCGGCGTCGGGGCGCAGGTTTCCCGCGAGCTGGCTGATGAAGGTGGTCTTGCCGGCGCCGTTGGGTCCGATGAGCGCGTGCGTCTCGCCCTCGGCGACATGGAAATCGATGCCGTCGCTCGCGCGCAGCGCGCCGAAGCTCTTGCAAAGGCCTTTTACCTCAAGCATCGGGCTTGAAGAAGATCCCGGCCAGGCCGCGGCGGAAGAAAACCACCGAAAGGACCAGCAGCGGCCCGAGGATCACCTGCCAGTGCTCGGTCCAGCCCTTCAGCAGCTCTTCGATGAGCAGCAGCGCGAACGTCCCGAGGACCGGGCCGGCGGTGCTGGCAATGCCGCCCAGGATCACCATGAACATCATCTCGCCCGACTGGTGCCAGGCCATCAGGCCGGGGGTGATGTAGTTGGTGTGGTTGGCGTACAGGGCGCCGGCCACGCCGCACATCGCGCCGGCGATGATGAAGGCGGCCAGGCGATAGGGATACGGCGAGAAGCCGATGGCCCGCGAGCGCGCCTCGTTGGACTTCGCGGCGCGCAGCAGCATGCCGAAGCGGGAATTGACGATCCGGTAGGTCAGGAACACGAACAGCAGCATCACGCCGAGCGCGACGTAGTAGAAGGCCACCGGGTCGCGCAGGTCGACCAGGCCGGCGAACTGGCTCTTGCTCCTGAGGCGCATGCCGTCATCGCCGCCGTAGACGTCGAGCGAGATGCCGAGGTAGTAAAGCATCTGGGTGAAAGCCAGCGTGATCATGATGAAGTAGATGCCGCTGGTGCGGATCGACACCGCGCCGATGGCCGCGGCGACCAGAGCCGAGGCGCCGATCGCCACCAGCAGGTGAATCCAGCCGTTACTGATGCCGTAGAAGCCGAGGATGCCCACGGCATAGGCGCCGATGCCCAGATAGGCGGCATGGCCGAAGGACAGCAGCCCGCCGTAGCCGAGGATCAGGTTCAGGCTGATGGCGGCGATGGCGAGGATCAGGATGCGCCGCACCAGGTCGACGTAGTAAGGCTGGCCGAGCGCGATCACGAGCGGCGGCAGGGCCATGAGCAGCAGCGCCGCGATGCCCCAGAGGATCAGCCGCGTTCTCATCGGTTCGCGAACAGGCCCGCCGGCCTGACCGCCAGGACCACGGCCATCAGCAGGTAGATCAGCATCGAGGCGAGCGCGGGTCCCGCCGCCTCGGCGGCGGTGGGCGGGATCATGGTGCCGAGCAGGGGCTTGAGAAACGCGCGCCCCAGCGTGTCGACCACGCCGACGATGATCGCGCCGACCAGCGCGCCGCGGATCGAGCCGATGCCGCCGATGACGATCACCACGAACACCTGGATCAGGATCAGCTCGCCCATGCCGGGCTGCACCGCGTAGATCGGCCCGGCCATCAGGCCGGCGAGCCCGGCGAGCGCCGCGCCGCAGCCGAAGACCACGGTGTACAGGAGCTTGATGTTCACGCCGAGCGCGCCGACCATCGTGCGGTTGGACGCGCCGGCGCGGATCAGCATGCCCAGCCGCGTGCGCGTCACGACGTACCAGAGGAGCGCCGCGACGAGCAGGCCGACCACGATGACCGCCGCCCGGTACACCGGGTAGGTCGAGCCGGCGAAGAGCTTGATGTGTCCCTGCAGCCAGGGCGGCAGCGAGGAGTAGAGCGGCGCGCGTCCCCAGACGATCGCGATCAGCTCGTTGAAGAACAGGATCAGGCCGAAGGTCGCGAGCACCTGGTCGAGGTGGTCGCGCTCGTAGAGCGTGCGCAGGGCGGTCACTTCCACCGCCATGCCGACGACCAGCGTCCCGGCGAGGCCCAGCGCCACGCCGAGCAGGTAGTTGCCGGTCCACTGCGTGGCCGCGGCGGCGAGGTAGGCGCCGACCATGTAGAGCGAGCCGTGCGCCAGGTTGACGAGGTTCATGATGCCGAACACCAGCGTCAGCCCGGCCGCCATCAGGAACAGCATGACGCCGTACTGCAGGCCGTTCAGCAACTGCTCGAAAGCCAGTGCCCAGCTCATAAAGAAGGGCGCCGAGCGCGCCCTTCAAACTGGAATCACCACTTCATCTTGCAGTCCTGCGAGTACGCATCCTTGTGCTTCTCGAAGGCCTTCTGCAGGATGCGCATCTCCGCGCCGTCCGGCCCCGGGCTCTTCACCGCCTGCAGCAGGTAGAAGTCCTGGATCGGGTGGTGATTCACGTTGTAGGTGAACCTGCCGCGGATCGAGTCGAAGTCGGCTTTGCGCATCGCCTTCACCAAGGCCTGCGTGTCCTTCAGGTTGCCCTTGGTGGCCCTCACCGCCGAGTCGATCAGCATGATCGAGTCGTAGCTCTGCGCGCCGTAGAAGGACGGCGTGTAGCCGAATTTCTTGCGGAAGTCGGCCACGTACTTCTGGCTCGCCGGGATCTTGATGTCCGGGCTCCAGAAGCGCGCCTCGTACTGGCCGATCGCGGCTTCCCTGAGCGCCGGCAGCGTGGTCTCGTCCACCGTGAACACGGTGTAGAGCGGGATCTGGTCGCGCAGGCCGGCCTGGACGTACTGCTTCACGAACTGGATGCCCATGCCGCCCGGGTAGAAGGCGAACACCGCCTTCGGGTTCTTCGAGCGCAGCTGGCTGATCTCGGCCTGGTAGTCCTGCTGCTGGAACTTGGTGTAGATCTCCTCGACGATGCGGCCCTTGTAGTAGCGCTTGAGCCCGGCCACCATGTCCTTGCCGGCCTGGTAGTTCGGCGCGAGCACGTACAGGTCGTTGACGCCCTTGTCCTGCAGGTACTTGCCCATCGCCTCGGGCGACTGGTCGTTGTTCCAGGAGGTGGAGAAGTAGAGCTCGTTGCACTGACTGCCGGCGAGCGGGCTGGCGCCGGCGTTGGAGCCGACCATGATCTTGCCGGCGCCGGTGACCACCGGCACCACCGCCATCATGACGTTGGACCAGATGATGCCCGCGACGAAGTCGACCTGGTGCTTCTTCAGCATTTCTTCGGCGAGCTGCACGCCGACGTCGGGCTTGAACTGGTCGTCGCCATAGATGACTTCGGTCTCAAGCCCGCCGACCTTGCCGCCGAGGTGCTCGAGCGCGACCTCGACCGAGTCCTTCATGTGCTTGCCGATGATCGCCGGCGGGCCGCTCAGCGTGGTGATGAAGCCGATCTTCAGCTTCTGCTGCGCCTGGACCGGCGCGGACAGGGCGAACGCGGCCGCCGCGACGCCCGCGGCGATCGAATGCAATATCCTGGCCATGGTTATCTCCTCCTCCTGTAGGCGATCGAGTCTAGCACGCTAGATTCTTCATGTTCTCGACGGCACGATAATGCAGATCCTCAAAAAGTTGACGGTTGAGAATCTGCAGGCGTATGGTGACCATTCCTCTGGGAGGAGGACTGGTGCTTGCAATATAGTGCCTGCCACGCGCGCTTCGCGCTGAATGCAAGTGGAAAGGAAGACTACCGTGTTCACTACCTTGAAGAATGTCTTGGCTGCTATCGCGGCCGTGACCATTCTCGGCGTCCCATTTCATGGCAGCGCCGATGGACGCAAGTTGCTGACGTGCGACGACACGTTGAAGAACGATTTCCAGCCGGACTCGCTGACTACGGTACTGCTGGTCAAGGCGTTCAATAAAGGGGAGGCGCTCACACTTTCTACGCCGACCCCCGCAACGCCTGTCGCGGCCAATGACGTTTGTGTCGTCAAGCTGCTTGTTGGCCCTGGAAATCCAGGGCCGGCCGGTGCGCCGTCAGCTTCGCCAGGCATCGGCATCGAAGTGTGGCTGCCGGCGCGCGCAAACTGGAACCGCCGGATTCATGTCGCAGGCGGCGGTGGTTGGGCGGGTGGCAGCCAGACGTCGTTGACGGTGCTTGCAGGAGCCGGCGGCGCCGGCAGCACCACGCCCAGCCCTTCATTCATTGCCACGGTGGAAGGCGCCGTTTCGGCGAACACAGACACCGGACACAGCGGGCCCGGCGGCGGATCGTTCGCGATGAACCCGGATGGAACCATTAACACGGTCTTGTGGAACGACTTCGCCCAGCGCGGCATCCACGAAATGGCCGTGAAGGCGAAACAACTCACTAACGCCTACTATGGCAAGCCCGCAAAGTACTCGTACTGGGACGGCTTCTCCACGGGCGGGCGGCAGGGCCACAAGCTCGCACAACTGCATCCAGACGACTTCGACGGGATCCTCGCCGGCGCGCCCGCGTTCAACTGGACGCGCTTCATCACCAACGAGCTGTATCCGCAGATCGTGTTCCAGCGGGATCTGGGCGGCGTTCCGCTCACCGCTGGCCAGATGGCGCTGCTCGGCAACGCCGCCATCAATGCCTGCGACGTGGTGAACGGCCAGCATCTCGGCTACATCGCCGATCCGTCGGAATGCCGTTACGACCCGACGCTCGACCCGAGCGTCATATGTGGCACCAGCACGAGCGCCAATTGCGTGACGCCGCTGCAGGCGCAGGCAATGAACAAGCTGTGGTACGGCCAGACGCGCGATGGCACCGCGCCTCCGCCGTCGGCGGACAACGCCTGGTCGCTGCACATCGGGACCGGCAACCACCTTTGGTACGGGCTTGCTCGCGGCAGCAGCATGGGTGGGCTCGCCGGCCCGGGTCCCTTCACCATCGCGACCGACATGGTGGCGCTGGAAATGCAGAATTCGACGCTTGCGACACCATCGTTCGTCAACGCGACCGGCAATGGCGCCAACGGCTGGAAGACCCTGTCATACGCGCAGTTGGCAAATGCGTACGACAACGGCGTGACGCTGCAATCCAGCTTTGCGCACATCAACACCGACGACGCGAATTTGCGGCCGTTCCGCAGGTCCGGCGGAAAAATGCTGATCTACCACGGACTCGCGGACGTCCTGATCATGCCGCAAGGCTCGGTCAACTATTACGAGCGGGTGATTCGCGAGATGGATGGGCTGCACGAGGTGCAGAAGTTCTATCGTTTGTTCCTCGTGCCCGGAATGACGCATGGCATCGGCAACGGAACAACGAATCCGAATGCTAATCCGCCGCTGCCGGGCGTCGCGGGCGCGGATGGAGTAACGGATGGGACATCGCAGCTTTACGACGTCTTGACAGCTTGGGTGGAGCAAGGAACTGCCCCTCGGCGAATCGATATTTCCTCTGCGGTCACGACGAGCTTTCCGGTCGCCAAATCCAGGCCCATCTGCGCCTACCCGAAGAAAGCAACCTATGCCAGCGGCGACATCAACCTTGCTACAAGTTACGTGTGCGCTGAGGGATCAGGCGGCGGCCGTAAGGACGACGACGATTAGCTGATGGGAGGCGCGATGAAAGCAAACCCGGGCGTCTTTCTGTTGCTTAGCCTTGCAGCCGCCTTCGCATACGCCGCCGACGTGGTGCGCATCGACGTGCTCTCGAACCGGGCCGACCTGATTTCCGGCGGCGACGCGCTGGTGGCGGTAGCCATTCCCGCCGGAGCGAACGCCTCCGCGATGCGCGTGACGGTCGGAAAGCGCGATGTGACCGCCGCCTTTGCGGTGCGCGCCGACGGCCGCTATCTCGGCCGGATCGATGGCCTCGCGCTGGGCGATAACGCGGTCACGGCGAAGCTTGCCGATGGCCGCGGCGCGCGCGTCACCATTACCAACTATCCCAGCGGCGGGCCGGTGTTCAGCGGCCCGCAGGTTCAGCCCTGGTCGTGCAATCCTGGAGCGAGCGACGCGCTTTGTACGCGGGCGCCGAGCTACCAATATTTCTATGTTCCGGCGGGCATTGACCCGCAGGCGGCGCCGGGGCTCATCGGTGGGCCTGGGACGTCGGACGCGTACTTTCTGCCTTACGACCCGGCAAATCCTCCGCCCGCCGCGCTGATCGCGCAGACCACGACCGATCAGGGGCGAACGGTTCCGTTCATCGTCCGGCAGGAGACCGGCTCGGTGGATCGGGGCCAGTATCAGATCGCGGTCGTGTATGACCCATCCAAGCCCTGGGACTTCGGGAATCCACAAGCCGGCTGGAACCGTAAGCTGTTTCTCGTCGGAGGTGCCGGATGCGGTACCTCGTACCAGGAGGGGGCGGCGCCCGGCGTGTTGTATGGCAAGGTACTGGGACGCGGCTTCGCGACGATGTCCACCGACTTGGAGGCCACCGGCAACAACTGCAACATGGTCGTGCAGGCCGAGTCGCTGATGATGGCCAAGGAGCACTTCATCGAAGCGTACGGTCCGGTCCGGTACACATTTTCCATCGGCGGATCGGGCGCGTCGATCGTGCAGCAGTGGAACGCCAATGCTTATCCGGGCATCTATGACGGGCTGATCGTCGAGGCCAGTTTTCCGGATGCCTGGACGGTATTGGAGAACACTGAGGATTGCATCTCCCTCGTCGACTACTGGACGGATCCGACGCGATGGGCTCCGGGGGTGGTTTGGAGCTCGGCCGATCAGAGCTTCGTGGAAAATGGCGACGCACCGACCAGTTGTGCGGCATGGGCCGTGGCTTTCAAGGGATTGTTCACGCCGGCGGATGAGACCGGTCAGGTACCGGCAAGCGATGCTTACGATCCGCAAACGAACCCCAGTGGAGTCCGCGGGACGTTATGGGACTACAGCGTTGCGCAGCTTGGACGCCGGCCGGCCAAGGCATGGGGTGCAGTCGAAAAGACCATTGGCCACGGCTTCGCGAATCGCCCGCTCGACACCGTCGGGATCCAGTACGGGCTGAAGGCGTTGATGAATGGTCTGATCACGCCGGCGCAATTCGCTGACCTCAACGCCAAGGTCGGTGGGCACGACATCGACTACAACGCCCAGCCCCGACGCACTGTGGCCGACCCAGCCGCATTGACCGTGGTGTATCTATCGGGTTACTTCAACCAGGCCAATAACCTGCACGTCCCGATCATCGACATTCGCGGCACCAGCAATGTCGAGATCCACGACACTTTTCACAGCTGGTCGATGCGTGCGCGCCTCGAGCGCGCCAACGGCAACCACGACAACCAGATCATCTGGGATTCGTTTACCGCTTCAGGATTTGTGATCGATCAGGCGCTCGAAGCACAGGCGTTTGACCTGATGGATCGGTGGCTGTCGGCGATCGAGGCGGATACGAGCGCCCGCACACTCGCCCAGAAGGTTGTCTACAACAAGCCGGCCGATGCAGTGGATCGGTGCACCATAACGGGTACAGGCATCCCGGGTCCCTGTGTCATTCCTCAGAGCGGGTCGCCGCGTTTGGGTGCGGGCGAGCCGCTCACCGACGACACCGCAAAATGCCAGCTCACGGCCATGAACCGTACCGACTACTTCCCGAATCTGTTCACCGATGCGCAGTGGAGCCAGCTCCAGCAGGCGTTTCCGACTGGGGTGTGCGACTACACCAAAGCGGGTGTAAATCAGCAGGCGACCGTGCCGTGGATGACCTATAAGAAGGGGCCGGGCGGACAACCGCTGGGCAATGCGCCGCAGTCCGTACCGTTCTGAGCGATTCAGAGGAAGCTGGGGGCGGGCAGCGCAAAAGAGAATTTCGCTCCCTTGCCGACTTCCGCCTCGGCCCAGACGCGTCCGCCGTGGCGCGTGATGATGCGCTGGACGATCGCGAGGCCGACGCCAGTGCCGGGAAACTCGTCCTCCCGATGCAGGCGTTGAAACACGCGAAACAGCTTGTCGTAGTAGCGCATGTCGAAGCCCGCGCCGTTGTCGCTCACGCGGTAAACCAGGTCCGCGCCGCTGCGCTCGCCGGCGACCTCTATCCTGGGCGAGGGCTGGCGGGCGCTGTACTTCAGCGCGTTGGACAGCAGGTTGATCCAGACCTGCCTGAGCAGGGCAGGGTCGCCGTTCGCGGACGGCAGCGCGCCGATCGTCAATTGCGCGACTGAGCTCGCGCCGAGCTCGGTCCAGGCGTCGCGCGCCAATGCCGCCATATCGACCGCCGAGCGAGCGAGCGTCTTGCGCCCCAGCCTGGAGAATTCCAGCAGGTCGTCGATCAGCACCCCCATGCGGAGGCTGTTCTTGCGGATCACCGCGAGAAGGCGCAAGCCCTCTGCGTCGAGCTTCGCCGCGTAGTCTTCTTCCAGCATGCGCCCGTAGCCGTCGATCGCTCTCAGGGGCGCGCGCAGGTCATGCGACACGCTGTAGGAAAAGGATTCGAGCTCCCGGTTGGCGGCTTCGAGCTGCGCTGTGCGCTCGCTGACGCGAAGTTCCATTTCCTCGGCCTGCCGCTTCACCTGCTCGTGCAGCCGCGCCTGGGCGATGGCAATCGCGAGCTGGGTAGCCACTTCACGGGCGATCTCCACCTGCTCCGGCGGGAAAGTGCTCGACTCGCCGCCAAAGCTGAGCGCGCCGATCAGACGCTCGCCCACGATCATGGGCACCGCCATGTAGCTGCGCACGCCTGAAGCGAGCAGCGCATCCTTGTGCGAGCTCGGCGGCAGGGAGGGGGTGTCGATGATCTGCGGCTCGCCCCGCCGCAGCGCTTCCAGGTCGCCCATCAGCGCGATGGGGTAGCGCACGCCCGGGCCGACGTGAATGCGCTGGCGGCCGATGGCCGCGAGCCACTCCACCTCGCCGGTTTCCAGGTCGAACAGGTTGACGATCGCGCGCGGCACCCCGAGCAGGTCGCGCAGCGGCCGCAGCGCCGCCTCGGCGATGGCTGCGGGCGATTCCTCCCGGATCATCCCCCGGTCGACTGCGTGCAGGATCGCCAGCCGCTCGGCATCGCGCATAGTACGATTCTAAGGTGCTGAGGCTCGCCGCAGTCACCAAGCGGTTCGGCATGCGCACGGTGCTGAACGCCGTTTCGCTCGATCTGGCCGCCGGCGAATATGTCGCCGTGATCGGCGATTCGGGCATCGGCAAATCGACCCTGCTCAACGTGATCGCGGGGCTCGAGCCGGTCGATTCCGGAAGGATTTTCTTTCAAGAAACTGAAATCACGGGTCTTGACGACGACGCGTTGACGCTCTTGCGGCGCGACAAGTTCGGCTTCGTGTTCCAGGCCTTCCATATCCTGCCGCACCTCACGGTAGAGCAGAACGTCGCCCTGCCTTTGCTTCTCAGAGGGGTTGCCCTCTCTGAGGCTGCGAAGCGGGCGATCGCGGCAGTCGGTTTGTCAGGCAGGGAACAGAGCATGCCGCGTGAATTGTCGGGCGGCGAGCTGCAGCGCGTGGCGATCGCGCGCGCTCTGGTGGGGGACCCGAAGCTGGTCCTCGCCGACGAGCCGACCGGCAACCTCGATCCGGAGAACGCCAAGCAGGTCCTGAATTTGTTTCAAAATCAAGTGAAACAGCGTGGCGCGGCGGCGATCCTCGCCACGCATTCGGAGCACGCTGCGGCGGGCTGCGACCGGCGCTACCGGCTGAGCGCCGAGGGCCTGGCGCCGCTGGATTAAGCGACGCGATCAACAGGGCACGTGCCACAGTGCGTCCATCTGCGGAAGTAGGCGCTCGTAGGCCGTGTCCTCATTTTCCGGACAACAGACGATTTCGATCTCGCGGGAAGAAAAAGAGGCGAGCTTGTTCTTCAGACCTTCGGTCGCATCGAAGCGGAACAGAACTTTCATGCAGGGGAAATGGTGGTCTGTCCCTGATTATCTTTTGAAGAGCTTGCGCGCGGGATAGGGGAGCGCCTTGCCGCCGAGCGCTTCCTCGATGCGCAGGCCCTCGTTCCATTTCGCCATGCGCTCGGAGCGCGAGAAGCCGCCCACCTTGAGCTGCGGCACGCCCCAGCCGACGGCGAGGTGGACGATCGACACGTCCTCGGTCTCGCCCGAGCGCGCCGAGACGATCCCTCCGTAGCCCATCGCACGGGCCGCGTCCCAGCAGGCCAGAGTCTCGGTGAGCGTGCCGACCTGGTTCGGTTTCAGAAGAATTGCATTACACGCGCCTTGAGCATTTCTTAGTTTCGCCGCGCTGGTGACAAAAAAATCGTCGCCGACGACCTGGATGGGGGCGGCTTCGGTGAACGCCCGCATCGCCTCGGCGTCGTGCTCGGCGAACGGATCTTCGATCGAGACGATGGGATAGCTCTCGATCCAGCGCAGCAGCATGGCATGCAGCTGCTCCGCGGAGAGCGCGCGGCCGTCGAGCGCGAACTGGTAGCTGCCGCCGCGGTAGAGCTGGGTCGCCGCCAGGTCGAGGGCGATCGACACGTCGACGCCCGGCTCGAGCCCGGCGTCGGCGATGGCGCCGACCAGCTCGGCGAGGGCTTCCTCGTTCGACTTGAACGCCGGCCAGTAGCCGCCCTCGTCCGCGACCCCCTGCAGCGCTCCCTTCTTCGCCAGCCGCGCGCCGGCGGCGGCGTACACCTGCGCGGTCCATTCGAGCGCCTCGGCGAAGCTGCCGGCGCCGACGCAGATCACCATGTAGTCCTGCACGTCGACCCGCCCGCGGGCGTGCGCGCCGCCGCCGAAGATCTGGATCTGCGGCACCGGCAGCGCGACGCGGCGCTCGCCTGCCAGATGGCGCCACAGCGGCATTTTCGCCGCCGCCGCGGCGGCGTGCGCGCAGGCGAGCGACACCGCGACGATAGCGTTGGCGCCGAGGCGGCTCTTGTCGGGGGTGCCGTCGAGCTCGATCAGCCGTCGATCGAGCACCGCCTGGTCGGAGACGCTGAGCGCGCGCAGCGCGTCGCGGATGCGCGTGTTGATGTTCTGCACTGCCCTCGGCACATCGACGCTCTTGGCTTCGCCCGAGCCGGTGGACGCGCCGGCGGGCGCGATGGCGCGGCCGGAGGCGAGCGGCGTGGTGCCGCGGCCGACGATGACCTCGGCCTCGACCGTGGGCCGGCCGCGCGAGTCCCAGACCCGCCGGCCTCTTACCTCGATGATTCTTGCCATGCCTTCTGAATTTCTGCCAGAGTGGCCGGTGGCTGCGCGAGCAGCGCTCGCGCCACCCTGCGGACCAGGTCCTTGCCGTCGGTGAGATATTCCACCGGAGACTTGCCGTCCACCCTGGCGAGCAGCAGGGCCGGCAGCAAGGCCGCGGTGCGCGCCTCGAGAGACTTGGGATCCTCGTACGACATCCGCTCGAGATAACCGCCCCGCAGGGCGGCGAAACAGTTCAGGAACCCGCTCTTCGCCTGCGGCACCCACAGGCATTTGAGGAGCAGGTGGTTGAGGCAGAACGCGAGGTCGAAGGCCGGATCGCCGTACCACGCGCATTCGGCGTCGAGAAACACCGGCCCGTGCGGCCCGACGAGGATGTTCTTCGGGCTGACGTCGCCGTGCACCAGGCACAGCTTGGTGATCGCGGTGCGCGCCAGCAAGCCAAGCAAATTCGCCTCGAGGTCCGGATGCGCCGCCGCGGTGGCGACCAGATAGGGCTCGAGGCGGAGGGCGTAGAAGATGTCGTCGGTCGCGAAGCGCCGCGCCACCTCCTCCTGGTTGGCGGTCGCGCTGTGGATCGCCGCGAGCGAGCGGCCGACCTTCGAGGCGAAGCCCGCGTCGGCGTGCCCTTCGCGCAGCAGGTCCTTCCATACCGGGTGGCGGGCCGGGTCGAGGTACTGCATAGCGAGCACGCCGCCTTCCTGCGCGATGACCTGCGGCACGGCCCCCGGCGCTGCCGCCGCGGCGACGCGGAACCATTCATATTCATAGCGGCTGCGCTCGACCGGCGCTTCCCAGACCTGCGCCACGCGCAGGCGCGGCAGCGCGCACTTCACGCACACCGGCCCGCTCGCCAGGTCGACCCGCCAGATATCGGACGAGACGCCGCCGCCGAGCGGCTCGACATGCGGCACCTCGGCGGGCCCGGCGATGCCGGCGCGGCGCAGCAGCCGCAGGACGGATTCGTTCAAGGGGTAGAGCGCTGAAGCGTCGCTAGGGTGCAAGCCGCTCGATTCTCCAGCCGCCGCCTCCGCCTCGCGTATAGAGCAGGCGGTCGTGCAGCCGGTCGGCGCGACCCTGCCAGAACTCGATGCTCTGCGGAATCACCCGGTAGCCGCCCCAGTGCGGCGGCCGGGGAGGGCGCTCGCCATGGCGCCGGCGGGCCTCTTCCATGGCGGCCTCCAGCGTGGCGCGGTCCGGCACGCGCTCGCTCTGCGCCGAGGCCCAGGCGGAGAGCCGGGCGCCCAGCGGCCGGGTCGCGAAGTAGGCGTCCGATTCCCCGGCGCTCAGCTTCTCGACGCTGCCCTCGATGCGGACCTGCCGCTCCAGGTCCGACCACAGGAACACGAGGCACGCGGCGGCGCGCGCGTCCAGCTCGCGGCCCTTGCGGCTGCGGTAGTTCGTGTAGAAGACGAAGCCGCCGCGCTCGACGCCTTTCAGGAGCACCGCCCGGGCGGCGGGTGTGCCCGCTTCCGACACAGTGGCAAGCGTCGCCGAGTTGGGCAGCGGCAGGCGCGCGCGCAGCGCGTCCTCGAGCCAATGCTCGAACTGGCGCACCGGATCGCGGTCGGCATCTACCTCGGAGAGGCCGGCCCGCATGTACTCCTGTCGCAGTTCGGCGACGTTCATCATGGCATTTTACCCAGGCGCTTGGCGCATTTAGGGGATTCGCAGCATGACCCGACCGTGGCTGAATTCAGACTGCCGAGGGAAAACGCCGCGTTCCTCCAGTGAAAATCGTTGACATGCATCGCAGGATTCGGCATCGTGTCGCCACCGCTGCCCGCCAGCGGAGCAGATCCTGGATCGACTAGCGAACCGTATCGTTCAGAGGAGAATCGAGATGGCGAAGAAGAAGGCGAAAAAGAGTGGCAAGAAGCGCAAGCCAAATGCAGCATTCATGAAGCCGATGATGCCGAGCGCAGTGCTCGCTGCCGTGGTCGGCTCCGGCGCAATGCCGCGCACCGAAGTGACCAAGAAGATCTGGGGCTATATCAAGCGCAATAGCCTGCAGGACAAGAAAAACCGCCGCATGATCAACGCGGACGACAAGCTCAAGTCCGTGTTCGGCGGCAAAAACCAGGTGTCGATGTTCGAGATGACCAAGCTGGTCAGCCGGCACCTCAAGTAATCACATTCAAAGGGAGAAAAAGGCCGCAGGGCTGCGCCTGCGGCCTTTTCATTTGTGGTACGAGGTCACGCGTTCGACCTCGTTCCTGGAGCCGAGGATCACCGCGACCCGCTGATGTAGCCCTTTCGGCTGGATGTCGAGGATAGGCGTGCGCCCGTCGGTCGCCGCGCCGCCCGCCTGCTCGACGATCAGCGCCATGGGGTTCGCCTCGTACATCAGCCGCAGCCTGCCCTCCTTGTGCTTGGAGTCGCGCGGGTACATGAAGATGCCGCCGCGCGAGAGCACCCGGAACACGTCCGCCACCATCGAGGCGACCCAGCGCATGTTGAAGTCCTTGCCGCGCGGCCCGTCGGTCCCGGCAAGGCATTCGTCGATGTAGCGCTTCACCGGCGGCTCCCAGCGGCGCATGTTCGAGGTGTTGATCGCGAACTCCTCGGTGTCCTCCGGGATGCGGATGTCGCTGTGGGTCAGCACGAAGGTAAAGGACTCGCGGTCGAGCGTGAAGGCGTGCGTCCCGTCGCCCACGGTGAGCACCAGAACGGTGGTCGGCCCGTAGACCGCGAACCCTGCCGCCACCTGCGAGCGTCCCGGCTGCAGGAAGGCCTTCTCGTCCGGGTCGCAGTCCCTGCCGTCGGCCAGCTTCGGGCAGCGCAGCACCGAGAAGATGGTGCCGACCGAGATGTTGACGTCGATGTTGGAGGAGCCGTCGAGCGGGTCGAACAGCAGCAGGTACTCGCCGCGCGGGTAGTGGGTCGGGATCGGCCGCGGGTTCTCCATCTCCTCGGAGGCGAGGGCGGCCAGGTTGCCGCCCCATTCGTTCGCCTCGAGCAGGATCTCGTTCGACAGCACGTCGAGCTTCTTCTGCACCTCGCCGTGCACGTTGCGGGTCGCCGCGCCGCCCAGGCCGTCGCCGAGCGCGCCCTTGTTGACGCGCGTGCTGATCGCCTTGCA
>Ga0184618_10000183_pt1 | contig 14295 bp, 8 predicted proteins | sample PLM0_30_b1_FD_133159 | JGI IMG/M metagenome (GOLD analysis project Ga0184618, IMG submission 133159) | Groundwater sediment microbial communities from an aquifer in East River, Colorado, USA - PLM0_30_b1 | ecosystem: Environmental > Terrestrial > Soil > Riparian zone | place: USA: East River...
CAATGAAAAAGCGGATCGCTTTTCTTGCCTCGCTCGGAGTTGTAGCGGCGTACCCCGTTGCGGCTCACCACTCGACGACCATGTTCGATCACGCCAAGGTGGTATCGATCGCGGGCACGGTCAAGGAAGTCCACTGGACCAATCCCCACGTGGCGATCTTCGTCTACGGCAGCGTCGCTGCGGGCGGCGAGCCGACTCTGTGGCTGATGGAGATGACCAGCCCCGGCAATCTGGTACGCGCCGGAGGATGGTCGCGCAGCGCCGTCAAGCCGGGCGACAAGGTCACGGTCGACTTCGCTCCGTTGCGCGACGGCAAGAAAGGCGGCGCGCTGAAGAGAATTACGCTCGTCGAGAGCGGGAAGTTCTATACCGCCGACATCCGCGCACAGGAGCGCGCGAATCTCGAGGAGGAAACGCCGGCCAAGCCGGCAGCCAAGTAGCCTCTACTCAGTAAACGTCGCGCTGATAGCGCCCGGCGCGCGCGAGCTCCACGAAATAGCGCGTCGCCGCGGCCGAATCCATTCCGCCCCGCGTGACCGCGATCTGGTGTAGCGCAAGATTGACGTCGCCCGCCATGCGCTTGGCGTCGCCGCAGACGTAGAAATAAGCGCCGTTGTCGAGCCAGCGCCACAATTCCTCCGCGGCTTCGAGCATCTTGTGCTGGACGTAGACCTTGCTGGTCTGGTCGCGCGAGAACGCGAGATCCATGCGGCTCAGTACGCGGCTCTCGGCGAAGTCCTCGAGATCCGTGCAATAAAGGAAGTCGCGATCGCGCCGCTGGTTGCCGAAGAAGAGCCAGTTGCGGCCGCTTGCGCCCGCGGCTTCGCGCTCCTGCAGGAACGCGCGGAAGGGCGCGATGCCGGTGCCCGGCCCTACCATGATGACCGGCGCCGCCGGATCGGCGGGCAGGCGAAAGCCGTGCGCACGCTGCACGAACACCGAAACGGTGCGCCCCGGTTTCAGGTATTCGGCGACAAAGCTCGAGCCGACCCCCTGGTAGGCGCGATCGTTCATTTCGTAGCGCAGCACGCCGACCGTGAGGTGCGCCTCGTCCTTGTGCTTCTTCCGCGAAGAAGCGATGGAATAGAGCCGCGGCTGCACGCGCCCCAGCGCGGCAACGAAATCGCCTATGCGCGGGCGCGCGGACGAGAATTCGACCAGCACGTCGAGTACGTCATGTACGCCCAGGCTCTCGGCCTGCGCATCGTCTTCGGCGAGCTTGCTGAGCCGCGAGCGATCGGCCTCGTTCTTCGATTCGCGCGCGAGCAGCTTGTAGAGCACTTCGCTGGGGACGCGCAGGTCGCATTCGGAGGAGAGCGCCTCGCGCGCTGACACCACCGCACCGTCGGCTAGCGTCACCGCCTCCGAGCCCTTCGCCTTCAGGATCGCGAGCAGCAGCTCGACTTCGTCGGGATTGTTACGCGGCCAGATGCCGAGGGAGTCGCCGGGCTCATAGACGAGCCCGGAACCCGCGAGATCGATGACGACGTGGCGCGTTTCCTTTTCCGCGTCCGGCCCGCTGAGGAGCATGCTGGAGCCGAGCCGCGCGCGGACCGGCGCGTCCCGCCCGTAGCCGCGCTCGACGAGCGCCCGTTCTGCCTTCTGCGCGCCAGGCGCCGTCGAAAGCGCGCCCGCCTGCGCGACCAATTCCTTCAGCTTCTTCGCCGTCGCCCGCCCGCCGGGAACGCACTTGCCCAGGTCCGTTTCGGCGCCGCCGGCAATAGCTTCCGAGTAGGTCTTGCAAAGATAGCCGCATTGGCCGCAGTCGAGCTGGCCCATCGCCGCCATCATGCGCAGCGCGATCGGCCGGTCCTGCGCGAGCTTCATGCGCTCCTCCAGCGCAAGCGTCGGGTCGTGCCAAGGGAACGCCTCTCCAGTTGAAACCGATTTTTCAATAGGCGGAGAAGCGACCGCGAGCGCGCGCTCCATGCCGAGGAGCCCGGCGACGAAGCCGTTCAGCCAGGCGCGCTGCTCGTCGGTGAAGGGCGCGCTCTCGGGAATCAGGACCTGCATCATGCGGCCTCCGGCAAGCGCGGCTGCGCCAACGCGCGCAGCGCCTCGGGCGAGTGCCGCCGGGCGAATGCCTGGAAGGTTTCGTCGGGAGACGCGCGCTGCGCGCGGTACGCCTGCAGCAGGCGCTCGAGAGCATGCGGCACCTCCGGGGCAGGCACGTCGCGCAGGATTTCGCGTGCCAGCTCGCGCCGCTCGCCATAGCCGCCACCCATGTACAGGTGGTAGCCCTCGAGCTCGCTTTCTCCGTCGGCGATCCTCGCGCCGAGCAGGCCGATGTCACCGATGTAGTGCTGCGCGCAGGAATTCGGGCAGCCGGTGAGATGGATGTTGAGCGGTGCCTCGAGCTTGAGCTTCGCATCGAGATGGTCGGCGATCGCGACGGCATGGCGCTTGGTGTCAGTCGCCGAGAACTTGCAGCCGGTGTTGCCGGTGCATGCCACAAGGCCGGCGCGAACCGCAGAGGCCTCCGCGGCGAGTCCGATCTCGGCGAGCGCCGCCTGCACCGCGGCGCGGTCGCTCACCGCGATGTCCGAGACGATCAGGTTCTGCCACACGGTGAGGCGGATCGTGCCACTTCCGTAGCGCTCGGCGATAGCGGCGATGCCGCGCATCTGGGGTACGGTAAGCCTGCCCACAGGCAGCGCGATACCGCAATAGACGCGGCCGGGCTGCTTCTGCGCATGAAACCCGATATGCGCGCCGCGATCGAGTGCAGGCCGCGGCTCGCACTCGGCGACGGCGAAGCGCGTGAGCGGTGCCGGCAGGCGTGCCTCGACCGCGACGAGAAAGCGCTCGCGCCCGAGCCGGTCGAGCACATACTTCAGGCGGGCGCGCTTACGGTCGGTGCGGTCGCCCTCGTCGATGAACACGCGCACGATCGCGACCGCGACCGGCAGGCATTGCTCCGGGGTGATCAGCACACCCAGATCACCGGCGAAATCGCCGTGCCCGGTGATGCCGCCCACTGCGACGCGGAAATGGATCCCCGCCGGCACGCCCTTGCCTTCGGCCACCCGCACGGCGGTGAAGCCGATGTCGTTCGTGTCTTCGAGCGACGCCACGCGGCCGCCGCCGTCGAACGCAACGTTAAATTTGCGCGGTAGCCCATAGAGCTCGCGATGGTTGAGGATCGCGTGATAAAGCGCGACGCCGAGCGGCCGCGTGTCGTAGAGCTCCTGCGGATCGACGCCCGCAGTCGGATTGCTCGTGATGTTGCGGACGTTGTCCGCGCCGGCCCCGCGAGAGGTCAGCCCCGCCTCGGCGATACGCTCGAGCACGGCGAGCGTGCTCTTCGGCGCGATCTCCCTGATCTGCAAGTTGGCGCGCGTGGTGATGTGCGTATAGCCGCCGCCGAACTCCTCGGCGATCGCGGCCACCGCGCGCAGCTTGTGGCTGTCGATGATGCCGTTCGGGTTGCGCAGCCGGCACATGAACGAGTCCTGCGCCGGTGCGACGTAGAACAGGCCGTGAAACTTGTACAGGAAGACGTCGGTCCCCTTCGGGAACTCGCCCTTGGCGGCATTGGCGGCGATCTCGTCCCACATGTCGAAGGGATGCTTTGCGCGCTTCGCCTCTTCTTCGCGCACGAGCTTGCCGCCCGCGGCGAGCACGCGGTCCTGCGCCTCGCGATGAATCTTGTCGGGACCGATAAACTGGGCTTCAGCTTTCGACCCCGAGGCGCGTGCGATCCCGAGGCCCCGGCCGAAGCCTTCCAGGTAGCGCTTCTGCTCTTCGGTGAAGTCGCGGCTCATCAGCCCGTGCGTCGGAGCGGCTCTACGACTGCCTCCGCCGTCACCGGCCTCAGCGCCTTCTCGCCCGGCGCAGCCGGGACTGGAAAACCGTGCGTCGACACCTGGTAGGCGCCAGCGACGAAGACCGCGCCGCCGACGATATTGCCGAGCGTCACCCACAGGAGGTTCCATGCGAAGCCTCCGACCGAAACCGTGGCCGGATGGTTGCCGACAAGCGACAGGCCGAGGAGCGTCATGTTCGCCACGCTGTGCTCGAACCCGGAAGCGATGAAAGCGAGCAGGCACCAGAAAATCACGATGCACTTCGCCGAGTCGGAGTTGACGCGCGCCGACATCCAGATCGCCAGGCACACGAGCCAGTTGCACAGGATGGCGCGCGCGAAGAGAGCCAACGGCGAGTCGTTCATCTTGAGGCTCGCGACCTGCATCAGCAACGTGTCCGGCGCGGCGAGGATCCCGCCGCCGCCGCCGGCGGCGAACAAAGCCACCAGGGCGAGCGAGCCGGCCAGGTTGCCGATCCAGGTCATGCTCCAAGACGCCGCGATGTCGCGCAGCGAGCCCGCGCCGCCAAACGCGCGCAACGACATGAACATCGTGTGCCCGGTGAAGAGCTCCGCCCCGGCGATGATCACGAGCGTCAGTGCGATGCCGAAGGTCGCTCCCATGATCAGCTTGCGCACCTCCACGGGTGCCTGGTTGCCCAGGACGAAGATCAGGATGATGCCCATGCCGACGTAGGCGCCTGCGAGCATGCTGGAGACGAAGAAACCACCAGGCGACTGGCGCAGTGCTGCGAGCTTCTTTTCCGCTACCTTCGCGAACCCCTCGATCGTGTCGGCGTACATATCGGCTCCATAACTGCCCGCAAATCGGGCGTCGCAGCTTTCTGCAGCAAATGGCATGCCAAACTGCTGCATTGCGGTACCTCGGTTCTATTTCCCCGTGCGAATGCACTATTGGCGTGCGTCAATTGGCCTATGCACCGATTACAGACAGAAATTCATCGAGGTGAGCCCTTTGAGCGTGCGCCGCGTGGCTTCTCTTGGTGCGGCGCCAACCGCATTTACCGCACCGCCGCGAAATCCTTAAGTCGAGCGCTCTGCGCGAGTTGCGTGCAGCGACCGGGGAAGATGCACCGAAATAGCTAGGCGGTAACTCGTCTCGCCATGAGATCCGCAATACGCCCGGCATCGTGCAGCTTCTCCAGGCCGAGCACTGCGTCGCGCAGCTCGGCCGCGCGAGCCGGGGGCAGAGCGTGAGCCGCCAGCTTCTCGAACTTCGCGATGATGTCGGCCGGAGCTGCGAAGTTCCGCTCGCTGCCCCGCGGCGCTTCCTTCGCGCATTCGAGGCGCTCGCCGCCGCGAAGCTGCACTTCGACGCGCACCGAGTGGCGGCAGGGCGCGCCCTTTGCGGTGATGGCGGGGTCGGCCTTGACTTCGATCCTTTCCGCGAGCGCCATGCGCTTCGGGTCGGCGACGGCTTCGTTGGTGAACTGCTCGACGAAGCAATCGCCTTCGAGGAGATACGTGGCGACGCAGAACGGCAGGTTGAGTTGCGCGGCCGTCAGGCCCTTCGGCTCGTACTTCCAGCCGACGTGATCCGCCGTGACCTGCGAGCCGTGCACGACGACCTTCTGTACGTCTTCGGCACCGAACGCCCTGCGCGCCCGCAGCTCGCGCAAAGCGTCCAAGGTCGTGTGGTTGCTTGCGGCGCAAGCGTAGAACTTGAGCGCGACGCCCATCGTCTGCCAGGTCTCGCCGAGGCCTGCGGTGAGCTCGACGAGCCGGAAGCGATCGTTTGAGCGCGAAAATGTGGTGCAGAACCCGCCATACTCGCTTTCCAGGACGTCCGCGATCCCGGTGAAGCCCTGCTCGGCGAGCAGCGCGCCGTAGAGGCCGCTTTGCGATGCGCGCCCGGCATGCATGCGCTTTACCATCGCGCCGTACTGTGCAGCCATGAGTCCGGAGGCCTGGGTACCGGCAATCCCCAGTGCGTGAACTGCTTTCCCGGCGTCGAGTCGCAAGCCGCGTGCCGCGCCGGCTGCCGCGGCGAACACGCCCACGGTCGCGCCCGAATGCCAGCCCTGGCCGATGTGCTCGGGCCCCATGCAAAGCCCGACGCGCGGCCCGATCTCGTAGCCCGCCACGGCCGCAGCGAGAAACTCCTCGCCGCCGAGATTCCGGCGCAGCTCGGCGATCGCGAGCAGCGCCGGGAGCACCACCGCACCGACATGCAGCACGCCCGCGCGATGCACGTCGTCGAGCTCGAAGCCCTGTATCTGCGTACCGTTCGCGAGCGCCGCGTGCGGCGCCGAGAGGCGCAGCGAAGTCCCCCACACGCTGCACGAGGCATCCTTATCGATCCTGCCGAGCGTGTCGCACAGGATCCGGCACCACTCCAGATGCGCGCCATAGAGCGCGCAGCCCAGCGCATCGAGAATGAGCAGCTTGATCCGCTCGCGCACCTCGGCGGGAATCGCCCCGTATCGAAGCCCGGACACAAAGCCGGCGATGGCGCGGGTGTACACATCTCACTCCATGCGAATGCCCGCGTCGCGGATCAGCTTTCCCATCCGCGCGAGCTCGGCCGCGATGTGCGCCGCGAACGCCTCCGGCGTACTGCCGATCACCTCGGCGCCCTCGCTTACCAGGCGCTCGCGCACTTCAGGCTGCGCTAACGCATGCACGATCGCCTCGTGCAGCTTCGCGACGATCGCCTGCGGCGTGCCCGCCGGCGCAAGGATGCCGTACCAGGATCCGGCCTCGTAGCCGAGGACACCCGATTCGTCGAGCGTCGGCACTTCCGGCAGCAGCGCCGCGCGCCGCCTTCCTGTGACAGCGAGCGCGCGCAGCCTGCCCGCCTTGATGCTCGGAACGATCGCGACCACGCTGCTGAACATCGCCTGCACCTCCCCCGCAAGCAGATCGACGAGCGCCGGCGCGAGTCCCTTGTATGGAACATGCACCATGCGCACCCCCGTCATCGATTCGTACAGGACGGCTGCGAGCTGGGCCGAGCTGCCATTTCCGTTGGAGGCATAGTTGATCCCGCCGGGGCTCGCTTTCGTGAGCGCCGTGAATTCCGCGAGCGTCCGCGCCGGCAGGGATGGATGCACGACGAGCACCGAGGGCGCCGAGGCGATCAGCGTGATCGGCGCGAAGTCTTTCACCGGATCGTACGGCAGCCTCGCGTGCAAGTTCGGGTTGACCGCGTGGCTGCCCACGCCGCCGAGAAACAGCGTATAGCCGTCCGGGGGCGATTTTGCCGCGAGCTGGGCTCCGAGCATGCCGCCCGCGCCGGCGCGGTTGTCGATGACCATCGGCTGACCGAGGCTCGCGCCCGCGCTGTGCGCGATCGCGCGGGCCACCGTGTCGTTGCCGCCGCCCGGCGCGAACGGCACGATCAGCCGTATGGCCTTGCGGGGATACTCCTGCGCGCAAACCGGCAGCGTTCCGGCGAGCGTGACGAGGAACAACGCGGCGAGCAGGGCGCGGTCTTTCATGCAGCACGCCGCCTGGCGGATTCGAAGAGAACCACGCCTGCAGCGACCGATACATTGAGGCTTTCGACCTCGCCGCGCATCGGGATGCGCACCAGCAGGTCGCAGCTCTCGCGCGTCAGGCGCCGCATGCCTTCCCCCTCGGCGCCCAGCACCCAGGCGACCGCTTCGGGAATGTTGCTCTCGTAGAGTGTTGTCTCGGCGCGCTCGTCGGCGCCGACGATCCAGATGTTTCTCTCTTTCAGCTCCGCGAGGGTGCGCGCCAGGTTCGTGACCATGATGTAAGGCGTGGCTTCAGCCGCGCCGCTTGCCACCTTGGAGACCGCCGGGGTAATTCCCGCGGCGCGGTCCTTCGGCGCGATCACGGCGTGGGCGCCGGCGGCGTTCGCGACGCGCAGGCAGGCGCCGAGGTTGTGCGGGTCGGTCACGCCATCGAGCACGAGAAGCAAGGGGGTTTCGATGCCCTCCAACATTTCATCGAGAGTGTCGCTCACCCGCTTCACCTCTACCCGAGCGACTACTCCTTGATGGCGCCCGCCGCCGTAGAAGCCGTCGAGGCGCTTGGTCGGCACGCGCATCAGGCGAACATTGGACCGCTGCGCGGCGGCGACCAGGTCCTTGCCGCGCGCGTCGTTGCGCGTTTCATCCAGGAAAATCTCCACTACCGATGCCGGGTCGGCCCGCAGGCGGGCGAGAACGGCATGAAAGCCGAAAACCACGCGCGGTTCGCGTTCGCGCTTCATGCCGGCACCAGGTCCATCTTGCGTTGCTCGATGTCGACGCGCACCAGCTTCACCGTCATGCGGTCGGCAAGCCGGTAGCGCATGCCGGTGCGATCGCCGAGCAGCATGTGGCGCGCGTCGTCGTACTGGAAGTAGTCGCGGCCAAGCTCCGAAATGTGCACCAGGCCGTCGACAAAGTAGTCATCGAGGGTCACGAACAGGCCGAAGGGCACGACCCCCGTGATGGTGCCCGAGAACGTGCCGCCGACGTGGTCGCGCATGTAGTAGCACTTGAGCCAGTTCTCGACGTCGCGGCTGGCGTCGTCGGCGCGTCGCTCGGTCTCCGAGCAATGCCTGCCGAGCCCCTCCCAGTCGACCCCGTCGTAGCGCTTTCGCGCGAGGATCGCCTTGATGGCCCGGTGCACGAGCAGGTCGGGATAGCGCCGGATGGGCGAGGTGAAGTGCACGTAGGCGTCGAAGGCGAGGCCGAAGTGGCCGGCGTTGTTCGGGCTGTAGACCGCCTGCTTGAGCGAGCGCAGGAGGATCGTCTGCAGCAAGGCGAAGTCAGGCCGCTTGCGGATGCGCTGAAGGAGCTGCGCATAGTCGGCGGGGCGCGGGATCTCGCCGCCGGGAAGCTGCAGGCCGAGCTCGGCGAGGAACGCGCGCAGCGCGCTCACCTTCTCGGCCGAGGGCACGTCGTGCACGCGGTACAGCACCGGATGAGCGTGCCCAGCGACGAAATTGCCGGCGCAGACGTTGGCCGCCAGCATGCATTCCTCGATCAGGCGGTGCGCGTCGTTGCGCGGCTCCGGGACGATTCGCTCGATCTTGCCGCGCGCGTCGAACAGCATGCGAGTCTCGACGGTCTCGAAGTCGATCGCGCCGCGGCGCTCGCGCTGCTCGAGCAGCACTTTGAAGACGTCGTAGAGAACGACCAGATGCTCTTGCGCCGTTTTGCTCGAAAGTTTCTCCCACACCTCGGTGTAGGTCAGCCGCGCATGCGAGCGGATCAACGCCGGGTAGAACTTGTAGCCGGAGACCTCGCCGCCCGCCGTGATCTCCATTTCGCAGGCCATCGCGAGGCGATCGGCTTGCGGATTGAGCGAGCACAGGCCGTTGGAAAGCTTCTCCGGCAGCATCGGAATCACGCGACGCGGGAAGTACACCGAGGTGCCGCGCTCGCGCGCCTCCAGGTCCAGCGCGTCGCCGTGGCGCACGTAATGGCTCACGTCGGCGATCGCCACCCACAGGCGAAACCCCTTGCCTTCGCGCCTGCAGAACACGGCGTCGTCGAAGTCCCTCGCCGTCTCGCCGTCGATGGTGACGAAGTGCAGTTCACGCAGATCCTTCCTCCCATGAAGGTCCTCGGAACGAACCTCATCCGGAAGAGCGTGCGCCGCGGCCAGCGCCCGCTTCGAAAACTGGTGCGGCAGCTCGAACTTGCGCACCGCGATCTCGATCTCCATCCCGGGATCGGCGTAATGCCCCAGCACCTCGGCCACGCGGCCGATCGGCTGCGCGTGGCGGCTGGGCTGCGCGATCAGGTCGACCGTCACCACCTGGCCGGCCTTGGCGCGGCCCACCTCGGCCGGCGGCACGACGATGTCGTGCGCGATGCGACGGTCCTCGGGCACGAGGAACAGCACGCCGTGCCCGGCGTGGAGCCGGCCGACGATGCGGCGCTTGCCGCGCTCGAGCACTTCGACGATCGTGCCCAGCGGGCGCCCGCGCGAGTCGCGGCCGCTCACGCGCACTGCGGCGCGGTCGCCGTGAATGACCTCGCGCATCTCCGCGGGCGGCAGGAACACGCGCGGGCTGCCGTCATCGGGCTCGAGGAAACCGTGGCCGTCGGGATGGCCCTCGATGCGGCCGGCGACCAGGGCGATACGCTTCGCGACCAGCAGGGCGCCGGCGCGGTTCTGCACCACTTCGCCCGCGCGCTCGAGCGCGGCAACCGCGGCGTCGAAAAGCCTGCGCTGGTGTTCCTTGACGTCGAGGCGCGCGGCGAGCTCCTGCGCAGTGAGCGGCGCGCCGGCGCCGTTCAGCGCGTCGAGAATTTCGTTCCGGTAGTGATCGCGAGGCACGGAGCGCTCTGCGCGAGAGCGCCGGCGCAGTGCGGTTTTCACGGGCTTTTTCTTTGACACTGTCGGGTGCAGACTCTAAAATCCGGCCGGCGCCGAGGTGGCGGAATTGGTAGACGCACTAGGTTCAGGTCCTAGCGGTGGCAACACTGTGGGGGTTCGAGTCCCTTCCTCGGCACCAGCTTCCAAGCGGTCATTTTAGTCGAACCCTAACTGCTACTGCGCACGCCAGCCGCCTCCCAGGGCTTTCATCAGGTCGACGCTGAAGGCGAGCCGCGCCTGCCGATTGCGCACGAAGGCGAGCTCGGCCTCGTTGGCGGTGCGCTGCGCGTCCAGCACTTCGAGATACGGCGAGTAGCCCGCCTCGTAGCGCTCGCTCGAGAGCTGCAGCGCGTTGCGCGCCGCCTGCAGGCGCTCGAGCAGGTCGGCCTCCGAGGTGCCGGTCTGCTCCAGGTTCACCAGCGCATCGGACACCTCGCGGAACCCCGACTCGATCGATCTCTGATAGGACGCCAGCGCCTGCCTGCGCCGCGCCTGGGTCTGCGCGACCGCAGCTTCGCGCCGTCCGGCGTCGAAGATCGGCAGTGCCAGCGCGAAGCCGAGCGACCAGATGCCGGTGCCGCTCGTGAGCAGGTCCGAGAACGCCGCGCTCTGCGAGCCGGCAAGGCCGGTGAGCGAAATCGTCGGGAACATGGCCGCGCGCGCGACGCCGATCTGCGCGTTGGCCGCGATCAGCGTCTGCTCCGCGGCGCGGATGTCCGGACGCCGCTCGAGCAGCATCGAGGGCAGGCCCACCGGCGGTGTCGGCGGCACCGGCAGCGCGAACAGATCGCCCGCCGCCAGCTTTAGATCCAGCTTGCCGACAAGCTGCCCGAGCTGATGCTCGAGCAGCACGCGCGCGCGCTCGGTGTCGCGTCTCTGCACCAGCGCATCGGACAGCGCCGCCTGCGCCTGATAGAGATCGAGCTCGGAAGCGAGCCCCGCGCCGAGCCGGGCGCGCGCCAGCTCGACCGAATCGCGCCGCGTGCGGATGGTTTCCTGCAGCACGGCGAGCTGCGCATCCAGGGAGCGCAAGCCGAAGTAGGTCTGCGCGGTCAGGCTGCCCAGCGACAGGGTCACGACGTCGCTGGCGAAGCGGCTGCCGAGCAGGCTCGCGCGCGCTGCTTCGCTGGCTCGATCCAGGCGCCCCCACAAATCGACCTCGAAATTGGTGGAGGCGAAAAGCCGCGTGTCCGGGCGTACCGGAAAACCGCCCACCGGCGGCGGCACGGTGAGCGAGCTCACGCGCGTGCGGCTGCGCTGCAGGCCGCCGGTGATTTCCGGGAAAAGAGCGGCGCGCGCTTGCCGCAGCACCGCCTCGGCCTCTTCCACCTGGGCTGCCGCAAGGCGGATATCGGCGTTGTTCGCGCGCGTCGCCGCCACCAGCTCCTCTAGCGTCGCATCGCGATAAAGCGTCCACCATTCGGCGGGGACTGCGGCTTCGCTGTCGAGCGCCTCGACCGGATAGTCTGGCAGCGCGATCGCCGGGCGCTCGTAGTCGGGTCCCACCGCGCAACCCGCAACGGCGAAAAGTGTGATGAGATAAAACCGCTTCAGGCGGGCACCTCCACGCGGCGCGTCTTCGGCCGCCTCGCCACCAGCACGAAGAACAGCGGCACGAACAGGGTCGCGATGAAGGTCGCGGCGAGCATCCCGCCGACCACGCCGGTCCCCATCGAGCGGCGCGCGGCGGCGCCGGCTCCCGTGGACACCATCAGCGGCATCACGCCGAGCACGAAAGCGAGCGAGGTCATGATGATCGGCCGGAAGCGCAGGCGCGCGGCATGCAGCGCGGCCTCGACCGGGGACTTGCCCTGGAGGAAGGCCTGCTGCGCGAACTCGACGATCAGGATCGCGTTCTTCGCCGCCAGCCCGATGAGCACCACCAGGCCGATCTGGAAATAGATGTCGTTCTCCAGCCCGCGCAGCGCGACGAAGCTGAGCGCGCCCGCGACCGCGAACGGCACCGCCAGCACCACGGCGAACGGCAGCAGCCAGCGCTCATAGAGCGCGGCGAGGATCAGGAACACCATCACGATGGCCAGGCTGAAGGCGAACGCCGAAGCGCGGCCGGTGCGCTTCTCCTGGAACGCCTGGCCGGTCCAGGCGATCTTATAGCCCTCCGGCAGCGTGCTGTCGGCGACTTCCTCCACCGCCTTGATGGCTTCGCCCGACGAGACTCCCGGCTTGCCGCCGCCCAGCACTTTCGCCGCCAGGAAGCCGTTGAAGCGCTCGAGCTGCTCGGGGCCGACGACGTTGCTGGTGCGGATCAGCGCCTTGAGGGGAATCATCTCGCGCGTCGTACCCGAGCGCACGTAGACCGAGCCGAGGTCCTCGGGCTGCGCGCGGAACGGCGCCTCGGCCTGCATCTGCACGCGGTAGGTGCGCCCGAACTTGTTGAAGTCGTTCACGTACAGCGCCGACATGGTGCTCTGCAGGGCGTCGAACACGTCCTGCACCGGCACGCCGAGCGACATCGCCTTCTCCCGGTCGACCTCCACCTTGAGCTGCGGCACCGTCGGTCGGTAGAACGAGTTGATGCCGGCGAGCAGCGGATGCTGCGCGAGCGAGCCCATGAAAGCGCCGGTCACCTGGTACAGGCGCGCAGGGTCGGAGTCTCCTCTGGCCTGGAGATAGACCTCCAGCCCGCCGGCGGTGCCCAGACCGCGGATCGCCGCCGGGTTGAAGGCGAGCGCGATGCCCTCGCGCAAGCCGCTCGCCTTGACGATGATGCTGCGCGCGACGACCGGTGCGGTGTTGTCCTTGCGCTCGTCCCAGTGCCTCAACGGCACGAACATCGTCGCGGCGTTGGTCTTGTTGCCGCCGCCGATCAGGTCGAAGCCGGTAATCGCCAGCACGTTCTGCACCGCCGGCTGCTCGCCGATCAGCTTGCCGAGCTCGGCGCTCATCTTGCGGGTGCGCTCGAGCGTCGCTCCGTCGGGCAGCTGGACGGTGGCGAAGAGATAGCCCTGGTCCTCGGACGGGACGAAGCTCCCCGGCACCCGCAGGAACAGGCCGACGGCGAGCCCGATCACGCCGAGGAGGGCGAGTACCGAAGCGACGCGGTGCTTGAGCGCGAGCTGCACCAGGTCGAGGAACCTGCGGGTCAGCCACGCGAAGCCGCGGTTGAACGGCTCGAACACGCGCGAGTGGTGGTCGCCTTTCTTCATCAGGATGGCGCACAGCGCAGGGGTCAGCGTCAACGCCATGAAGCCGGAGATCAACACCGCGATCGTCAGCGTGACCGCGAACTGCCGGTACAGCTGCCCGGCGATGCCGCCGAGGAAGGCCACCGGCACGAACACCGCGCACAGCACCAGCACGATCGCGATCACCGCGCCCGAAACCTCGCGCATCGCCTCGAGCGCCGCCTCGAACGGCGGCATGTCGTCCTCGCGCATCAGGCGCTCGACGTTCTCCAGCACCACGATGGCGTCGTCCACCACGATGCCGATGGCGAGCACCAGCGCGAACAAGGTCAGAGTGTTGATCGAGAATCCCGCCAGCCACAGGCCGGCGAAGGCGCCGATCAGGGACACCGGCACCGCGATCATCGGGATCAGCGTCGCGCGCCAGGTCTGCAGGAACAGGAACACTACCCCGAGCACCAGCAGCGCCGCCTCGAAGATGGTGATCGTGACTTCCCTGATCGAGGCGTCGACGAAGCGCGTGGTGTCGAAGGGAATGGAGTAGTCGACCCCCTCGGGGAAAGCGGCCTTCAGCTCGGCCATTCGGTTGCGCACCAGCTGCGCCACCTCGAGCGCGTTGGCGCCCGGCTGCAGGAAGGTCGCCATGCCGATGGTCGACTTGCCGTCGAGCGTGTTGTAGGTATCGTAGTTCAGCGCGCCCAGCTCGATGCGCGCGATGTCCTTCAGGCGCAGCACGCCGCTCGGGCCGCTCGCGCGCACCACGATCTCGCCGAACTGCTCCGGGTCGACCAGGCGCCCCGTGGCGGTGACGGTGTAGACGATATTCTGCCCCGGCGGCGCCGGCTCGGCGCCGATCTTGCCGGCGGCATATTGCGCGTTCTGGTTGCGCAGGGCGTTGGCGACATCGGCGGTGGTCAGGCCGAGGCGCGCCATCTTGTCGGGCTGCACCCAGACGCGCATCGAATAGTCGCGCGCGCCGAAGATGGTGACGTCGGCGAGGCCGGGCAGGCGCTTGAGCTCGTCCACCACGTTGAGCGAGGC
>Ga0184618_10000184_pt1 | contig 14246 bp, 9 predicted proteins | sample PLM0_30_b1_FD_133159 | JGI IMG/M metagenome (GOLD analysis project Ga0184618, IMG submission 133159) | Groundwater sediment microbial communities from an aquifer in East River, Colorado, USA - PLM0_30_b1 | ecosystem: Environmental > Terrestrial > Soil > Riparian zone | place: USA: East River...
GGCGGTGGCCTATTTGAACACCGATTCGAACGGCCGGGGATATCTCGGGATGGCTGGCTCGCACTCGTTGCAGCGGTTCATCAACGACGTGGCGCGCGACATCGAGGATCCGGAGACACACCTCAGCGTGTGGAAGCGCGCGCAACTGAGCGCCATTGCCGACGCGTCTTCGGCAGACCGACGCCGCGAGATCCGCTCCGAGCCGGACCTTCGAATCGGCGCGCTGGGATCGGGGTCGGATTTCTCGCCGTTCCTGCAGCACGTGGGAATCGCCTCGTTGAACCTCGGCTACGGCGGGGAGGACGGCGGCGGCATCTACCATTCGGTCTACGACGACTTCAGCTGGTACACGCGGTTCAGCGACACGTCCTTCGTCTACGGCCGCGCTCTGGCGCAGACGGTCGGGACGGCGGTCCTCCGTCTCGCCAACGCCGACGTGCTGCCCTTCGAGTTCACCGGGCAGGCCGCGACAGTCGCGCGTTACGCCAAGGAGGTCGAGAAGCTGTTGCAGGACGAGCAGGAGCAGACGGAAGAGCGCAACCGCCAGCTCGACGAGGGGGTGTTCACGGCGACCGCCGATCCCTGGGAGCGCTCGGTGGCGCCGCCGCGTCAGGACCCGCCGCCGCATCTCGACTTTGCGCCGCTCCAGAACGCGGTAGACGCGCTCAGCCGGGCCGCCGACCGCTATGAGAAAGCATTCACGCGCGCCCAGAGCGGCGCAACCGCGTTCGCTCAAGCTGGCACGGCCGCGCTCAACACTACGCTCGTCCAGGCCGAGCGAGCCCTGACGACCGCGGCGGGGTTGCCGCGGCGGCCGTGGTTCCGGCACACGGTCTATGCCCCCGGCTTCTATACCGGCTATGGGGTCAAGACGCTGCCCGGCGTGCGGGAGGCCATCGAGCAGCGCAACTGGAAGGAGGCCGAGGCGCAGATCGACATGGCGGCGGGGGCGCTGACGGCGGAGGCTGCGCTGCTCGAGCGCGCCGCAACGCAGCTGGAACAGTTGGCGCCCTGATTAGATTAGCAGCGCGCCACTGGCCCCTCGTCCAATGGCAGGACAGCGGACTTTGGATCCGCGAATCTAGGTTCGAATCCTAGGGGGCCAACTTCCCCACCATGAAGCGATGCAATTGCCCCGCTGCGCATGCGCACGCAGCGTGGACGACCTACTGGCTCGGCCCGGTGCCTCGCTCCAGCACCCCAACCACACCCGCGGTCGATCTCGTGCAGGGATACGACGAGACCGCTACCCAGCGGAACTCGGTTCTCGTCGAGACGGTTCTGAACCGGACGCTCAGAGGTGGGGAGAAGCACGCCTTGGATGCCGCGATCGCTGCGTACGGCAAATTCGTCGGCTTGACGGCCACTCGGAGGAGCCGCAAGTAAGTCCTATGGCAAAGAAAGCCGAAGCCCGCAGCTCCGAGACCGGCCGCTCCTACCGGCTGGACCGACTCATCGGCCAGGGCGGCTTCGGCGAGGTGTACCTCGCGACTCCCACGCCACAAGGCGGGCTACCGCCGCAGGTCTGCATCAAGATCAGCAATCGTCTCACGCCCTGGCTCCGCGAGGCCTATTTCGCCGAGCTGCTCGACCGGGAACCGCGCGCGCTCCGAATCTTCGACCGGTTCGCCGAGGTCGATGGCGACGGGATGCGCTACTGCATCGTGATGGAGTACGCGGAGCACGGCGACGTCGGAGCCTGGCTCAAGCGCCGGGGCCCGCAGCCCGAGCGCTTCGTACGCCGCGAGATCGCCGCACTCCTCGGCGCGCTCGACGCGCTGCATCGCGGCCAGGCGCTGCACCGCGACCTCACGCCCTTCAATGTGTTCGTATGTGACAAGGAGCAGCTCAAGCTGGGGGACTTCGGCATCGCGAGGCACCAGCGCAATCGTCACGGGGTCACGGCCGACGCTTTCAACCCCATGAACGCGCCGACGGAGATCGCGTGGGGATGGATCCGGAGATGGCAGCAGCGCGACGACATCTATCAGGTCGGCCAGCTCGTCGCGATGCTGCTGCGCGGTGACATCACGAGTCCCATGCGCAGCAAGGATGTCCGTCGCCTGCCCTGCAGCGACCACTTGAAGGAAGTCATTCACCGCTGTCTGGGAGTACGCGGCCGGCGCTACGAGGCGGCGGGCGAGCTCATTGCCGCGCTGCGGCATCGTCCGAAAGACCTGCGGGTAGGCCGCATCGAGAGTCTCCGTGGAAAGCGGCTATCCATCACCGGGTTCCTGCGCCGTCCCCGGAGTGACGCGATCACCGCGGCCCGCAAGGCCGGCGCGATCATCCAATCGAAGCCCGGCCTGACGACCGACGTGCTCGTGCGCGGGCGGCCCAACCAGCTGCAGATCGCGGGTGAGGATGGCGGGACGAAGCTGATGGAGATCCGGCGCCTCGCCGCGCTGGGACACCGGATCACCATCATCGGAGAGAAGCAGTTCTGGAAACTGGCCGCGTCGAGGAAACGCGCGCGGCGGCGCAAGGGCTGAGCTACTCCATACCTCGCGTACGCGTCGACACCCAGATATCCGTCCCGCCAAAACCTCCTGTCCGACTCGATGCGAAAAGCAGCGTCAGGCCGCCGCTCGAAAGGCTGGGCTGCTGTTCGGCGGCCGTCGAGTTCAGCGGAGCCCCCGCGTTCACCGGGGGCGTCCAAGAATCGTGAACGCTGCGCCGGGTGGACGTCCAAAGATCCGCCCCGCCGATCCCACCGGGTCGAGTTGAGAAGAAGAACACTTCCCTGCCATCCGAACGCAGCGTCGGACCTTGATCGGTGGCGATCGGATCACTGAGCTCGGAAATGAGCATGGCAGGTCCTCGCGTTTCGCCGGCCCGCGTGATCGCAGCAGCGTAAAGATCTGCGGTCCCACCTGGGGGCGCGCGATTGAAGTAGAGGTTCACCGCGCCATCCTCGGCGCTCTGCAAGAACTCCGCACCTGCCTCGGCCGCCGCGGTGTTGACGTCCGGACCGAGTGCGACGGGGGCACCCCACCCGAAGTCGTCCGTCGGGTTAGCGCGGTTTGACAGGAAGACGTCCCCGAGGCCCGCCCCGCCCGGCCGAGTGCTCCTGAAGAAGAGCAGATGCCCATCGATCGAGAGGCCGGGGCCAGTCTCGTCCGAGGTCGTGTTGACAGCCGGTCCAACGTTCACCGGAGTTTCCCATGCGCACGTCTTGCAGGCGCGCTCAGAGACCCAAATGTCAAATCCGCCGATTCCGTCTGGTCGGTCAGATCCGAAGTAGAGGCTCAGCTCGTCGTTCGAGAGCGTTGGACCTTGCTCGTTGAACGTCGTATTGATGATCGAGCCGAGGTTTGCCAGCTCGGACCACGCGGAGAAGTGCGATGTATAATCGGCGACCACGTTCCCCGTGATGCTTTGATCGGCTTCGGGTGCACATCCGAGGAGCAACGCGATGGAAGCCACCGCACCGAGTGTCCGCGAAGTCGTGGTCATGGCTGCACACCCGGCCGGCGCGTGGACATCCAGAGGTCCTGCTGGCCGAAACCACCCGGGCGGATCGACGTGAAGATCAGCGTGCGACCGTCGCGCGAGAGACTCGGCTGCGAGTCGACGTCGGGCGTGTTGATCGGCGCGTCAAGGTGTTCGGGTGCCGACCATGGATCGCTCGTGCTTTGGCGCGTCAACACATAGATGTCGAAGAGGCCAAAACCGCCGCTGCGAATCGAGGCGAAGAACAACTCGTGGCCATCCGTGCGCACGGCCACTTTCTGATCGAAGCCGCTCGGATCGTTCAGCTCCGGAACCAGTACCGCGGGTCCCAGCGGCACGCCGTCATTCGAGACGAAGACCTTGTAGATGTCTGTGCTTCCACTGGGTCCCGGCCGGTTGAAGTACACGGACGCGTTCGCTTCCCCAGTGACCTTCACGTAGTAGGAGCCCTGCTCGGCCCCTGACGTGTTGACATCGAGCCCAAGGTTCTCTGGTGGGCCCCAGACATCACCATCCGCGCCAGTGCTCACACGATGCGACACGTAAATGTCGGTATTCCCCAAGCCGCCGGACCGAGCGCTGAAGAAAAAAAGCAGGCGCCCGTCTTCCGAGATTGTGGGTGCGCCATCGCCCAGGTCACTGTTGATCGGAACCCCGAGGTTGACCGGCGCTTCCCAGTCGCACTGCAAGCACTGCCGCTGGGCCATCCAGATGTCGTTACCGCCGAGGCCACCCGGTCGATTGGAAATGAAGTAGAGCGTGTGCTCATCGGGGGACACACCCGCATTTGCGTCGAGAGCACTCGAATTGACCAGCGGGCCGAGATTCACCGGCTCGGACCACTCGGAGCCGGCGAAGCGATCGGCCTGGAGCTGAAATACGACCTGGTCGGAGCTCGGTCTGCAGGCGACCAGCAGTCCTACCACGGTCAATGCAGCGAGATGGCGGCGTGTGATGGCCATAGCCCCCCCTAAGTGGGATGCCCGCTCGGCGCGGGTGCGGTCTCGGTGTCGGAGGGGCGTCCTGGAGGGGCGTCGATTCGGCATCAGGCGCTGGCGGGCTCGACGAGGGAATAACGTACCGTCACAATCATGACCCGGCAACTTGCGACGACTGCGATGACTCTCGATTGATGAGATCCGGCGCCTAGCGGCGCTCGGACACCGGATCACCATCATCGGAGAGCAGCAATTTTGGAAACTGGCCGCTAGGGCATCCCCTTCTCATTGCCCCCGTGCGGCGGCTCGCCCAGCAAATAGCGCCACGCATCACGCAGCAGCGGCGTGCCGTCCGGGCCGAGGGGGGTGTTGGTGTCCTTGGCCGTGCTTTGGTGTGGGTTGGGACGGTCATATCCCAGTGTGGGCCTCAGGTCCGTGAAGAGGATGTGCGTCCCACCGTAGGGCGGCTCGCTGAGCTCCGCCTGTACCGGAGCGCCAAACCGCTCCATGTCGAACGCAGGGAGATTGAGGCGGATCCCCACGACGAGATGGTCCCGGTTGTGGAAGAGCGCGAAGTACTTCGCCGCCGGCGTCTCGCCGATCGACATCCACGGGTCCACCTGCTCGGGAACGCGTTGCTCGGGCGGCCCCGAGAGCATCACGACACGATCGACGTGGCGGAGCTTGCCGATGAGCGCGGCCTCGCCCGCCCCTTGCGATGTGCCGCTCACCGCGATCTGCGACCACTTGGGCGTGCCGTCGTCCTCCAGGAACCGCGACCACCCCTCGGCTGGGAACTGGTCGGCGAGGTATCCGAGCAACTTCGCCAGCCGGTTGTCGATGCTGTTCGCCGGTGTCACGGACACGGTGGACGAGACATCGGCACCGGTGAGGACCTCGAGGCGCTGGTTTCCAGAGCAGTTAGGATCGAGGCTATGTCCACTGGGGTTGAAGCTCCCTCCGCAAGGGACAACGACCTCCACGTCGTTCTGGTAAACGAGGCCGATCACGTGGTAGCCCAGCCGCGCGGCCTCCTGCTCGAAGAGCTGCCAACTGGCCGGCACGTTACCGGCGCCTGGCATGAACACGAGGAGCTTGGGATTCCCCCGCACGGTCGTGTCGAGCCACACGTAGTGGTTGGCGAGCTGGGGGTTGCCAGCAGGAGTCCAGGTGATCTCCGGGTCGGTGGTCTGTGGTGCGATGAGGTGGAGCACTAGCGGGGCCGGGTCGTCACCGACTCGCGACATCGTCGACCCAACAATTCCCCACGTCGGCTCGGGGTTCACCGGACGCGCGGCATCCTCACAGCCGGCGAGTGCGAAGGCGACTAGTGGTGCGGCGAAGAGACTGCGGGCGAGGCGGTGCATGAAGTCCTCCTGCGGGTGCGAGTCCGTGCTCAGCCAACCATGCTGAGCGTAAAACGGACAGCGCCGGCAGATTGCTCAGGAGCACGGGTGTTCAATGCATCACCGCCGCCAGGCCGGATCGAAGCCGCTCGTGAACGGCGTACCCGTCCAGCGCTCACTCCCGTCCAGTCTCATGATCAGGACGGTGACAGGCAGTATTAGACCGTCTGGGGAGTAGGGGTCCCTGGACACGAACGCGATTTTGCTGCCGTCCGGGTACCACGCCGGATCCGTGTGGTACTCAGCCGCTGTCAGCCACGAGCCCCCGGACCCGTCGGCGCTCATGATGACGATCACGGACGTCGGGCCGAATTCTGGATTCCACACGCCGCGCGAAAACGCTATCCAGGCACCGTCGGGCGACCAGGCCGGGTCGGCGTCGGGATAATCGCCGGGGATGGTGAGTTGCCTAACGCCCGAGCCGTCGGCATTCATGACGTAGATCCCGTAGCCTTCGAACGCGATCTTCGTCCCGTCGGGCGACCACGCGGGGTCGGCGCCAGGGCTGAGTCTCACCTGGTTCGTACCGTCTGCATTCATCACGTAGATGTAGATCGCGGCGTACCCGTCGCGGTCGGTCGTGAACGCGATCTTGGTGCCATCGGGTGACCAGACTGGCCGATAGTCCCATCCCGCAGCGTTCGTGAGCCGAAGCGGGTTCGAGCCGTCGGCGTTCATCACGTAGATCTCGGCGTTGCCGTCGCGGTCGCTCGTGAACGCGATCTTGCTCCCGTCGGGTGACCACGTGGGCTCCACATCCCGCGCCGCGTCCGACGTAAGTCTCGTGCGCCCGGTGCCGTCCGAGTTGATGACATAGATGTCGGCGTTCCCATCAACGGTGTCTGCGAATGCGAGCTGCGTGATTGAGTCACAGCTGATCTCGAACACCACCGACCCGAGTGGCACGATGCGCGGGTTCGGTCCGATGACGTTGCAGTTCGCTGCAACATCAAGCAGCCGCACGAGGTACAAGACGCTGTAGTTTGGGTTCCCTGTCGCTGCCGTCGTCACCGTCCCATTGACCGGCAGGGCGACGGAGCGGAAGCCCCCGCCTGCAAGGCAAGTGGATGTTCCCCAGCAGGTCTGGTCCGCCATCACGGAGTAGCCGTTCGGATCAAGGTCGCTCCCCTTCGTCACCGCGGTCACTTGCGTGGTCAAAGGTGCAGGCGTCGTGGGAGGGTTCTCCGTAGTGAACGCAACAGTGACGGCGGCCTCGAGCGAGTCACCGTCCAGATCGCGGACTCGCTGGGTGACAACGAGCTCGTACGTCGTCGTCGGCGCGAGGAGTGACGCGGGCACGAACGCCGCCATGACGTGATCGGGATCGAGGAACTGGAGCTGCCCGGCGACGGGCGCGGTCCCTTGCAGTAGCTGCACCGCGGCCCCGGTGAGCGTTGCTCCGGCAATCGGCTCGCTGAACACGATCACGATAGCGGAGTTGAGCGGCACGTCTCGCTTGCGGGGCGGAGGATCGGTCCTCACTACACTCGGCCGCCGCGCCACGGCAACGGCGGTGTGCGACTGGAGCACGACGGCGCCAGCCGCGTCCTGGACCACCACCTCGACCGTATCTCCGACTTGCGCGGCCAACGCCACGGGATCGAACCCGCCGCTGAGCAGGGTGGCCTCCACCGCGCTACCGCTCCGCGGATTGCGAACGGTCGCGCGCACACCATTTGGGACCGCTCCGGGCGACAGCGAGACGTAGACCAGGCTGCTGCCCGCCGGGCTCGCGACCAATGGCCCAGGATCGGAGATGACTAGTCCCTCGGGGGGGGGAACGATCCCGGAACCGGGGCCTCCGGGAGTGTCCGAACAGGCCCACACCCAGCCGAGCACGAGTAATCCGGCAAGCGCCAGTCGCAGCTTCACCTGATGAGCGGTACGCATATGGTCAGATGAACCCATGGGACGGACCGCCGGCCAGCACTTGCTCATGGCTTCACTCCTTGCCCCGCGGCTCCGCCCAACGTCACAAACCCTGCCCAGTAGAACGGATGCGCCGTCGCCGGCGCGGCGAGCAGCGCTCGCTGCGCCTCGGCGAGTGCGCGCGCCGGCGCGGCAGCGGCGTTGCCAGCGCCATAGAACCGCTCCATCAGCGCCGCTGTCGCCCAGTCGTCCACCGGCCAGAGGGTCGCCACAACGTACCGGGCTCCTGCGTGGAGAAACGCACGCGTGAGCCCCACCCAGTCGTCGCCCGCGGGCACATCGGCGAGCGCGCCCGAGCCGAGTCCCGTCTGGCACGCCGACAACACGACGAGGTCCGCCGCGAGGTGCAGACCGAAGACTTCGTGCACCTCGAGCCGACCGTCCTCCGCGCCGTCAGGCGCGAGCTCCAGGAACGAAAACAGGGGGTTCTGCTTGTTGAGCACGCCGTAGGTCGCGAGGTGCAGTACGCGCCGGGTGGGAGCGAGTCGGCGGAATGCCGACTCCGTCGCGTCGCCGCCGGTCAACACCTGCGCGTCCGCCCCGGCGAGTCGTTGGATCGTTGCGACTTCCTGACTCGATCCAGGCAGCGTCGCGGGCCGCGGCGCGAATGCCAACACGCCGGCGCCGGCAGGCCCCGCGGCGCGGTCACCGAGCGCGATCCACACCGACGCCGAAGGCGTCATCGCCAGCTCATAGCGCTCGATGAGAAAGTGTCCGGAGCTATCCATCAGCGCGGCGAAGGGCACGTATTGCAGCTCGGCGTGCGGGACCAGTACCAATCGTGTCTTGCCGGCGAGCAGTCCCGTTTCCTCTGCGGGAGCGATCAGCGCAGTGTGGAGGCGTCGCAGCGGTCCGCGCCACAGTGAGTCGGTGCCAGCACTACCCCGTCGTTCGATCGTAGCGCGAGTGAAGTCGACCAGTCGCGCCAGGTCCCGGCGGCGCGTCCCGAGATCCAGCACGGCAATCGTATCGCTGGTCACGACGAAGGCGAGCGTAGTCGAGTCGCTCACCAGGTACTCGATGAACGCGTCCTCCGTGGTGAGCCGCCGCGCGACGCCTTGCCATGTGGCGACATCAGGCGCAACGAGTCCCGCATGCCGCGGGGCGCGCTCGCGCGCCTCGAGCAGGAGGTCGGCATAGGTCTCTTGCACGCGGACCAGCGACTCGCGGGTCGTGCCGGCATTGGGCGCTACGTCGGATCCACGCAGCGTCTGGTCCGTCGCGCCTGACTGCTCCAAGTCGTGCGTCAGCTCACCAATGCGCCGGCGCAGGTCCTGCTCCCGCGTAACGAGATCCTGAGCCGTGTCGAGTGGCGCCGTGATGCGGCCTCGCGCGAGCAGCTCCAGCATCTCGCGCGCCCGCATGCGCTCGCTCGCCTCGAACGCCGCTCCCACACGGCCGCGGTCGCGCTCGACTAACGCGAGCTGCGCGTATACGTCCCATTTGTCCGCAAAGAACGCCGATCGGCGCTCCGGCAGAGCCAGCGAGCGGCTGGGGCGCTCGAGCTCGGCGAGCGCGCTCCGCAGCTCGCGAGCGGCCGCATCGCTCGTGCCCTGGCCGCGGAGCACGCTCGCCCAGCCGGCATGCAGCTGCCACGCGACCTCCGGCGCGATGCGGTCGCCGAGCCGGGCGAGCGCCGCGCGATACAGGGAATCAGCCGCGATGGGTGCGGCTGCGTCCTCGAGCGCCGCCCGTTCACCGAGCGCGGCTGCGGTCGCCACCGGATCGCCAGCGCGTTCCAGGTCGGCTGCCGCTCGCATCAGGTGGCCACGGGCGGCAGCGGTGTCACCGCGCATCAGGACCGCTCGTCCCAGCGAGACGCGTGTCAGCGCGGCCGCGCGCAAGCTTCCCGCTCCCAACTCCGTGCGCAGGGCGGTTTCGAGCAGCGACTGGGCGTGGACCGCGTCGTCCCGCGCCAGCAGCAGCAGCGCGCGTCCCTCCTGCGCCTCGGCCTCGCCGATGGGCTCGGCCGCGAGCCGGTAGAGAGCCTCCGCGCGCGCGTATAGGCGCTGGGCTTCGGCGCGTGTGTTCAGCTGGAGGGCGAGGTCGGCGCGGGCCAGCGCGATGGCGGCCCGCGCAGCGGGCGGCGCGCGGGTCGAATCGGCGCGGCGCTGCGCGCGACTCAATTCGTCCCGCGCGCCCTGCAGATCCCCCGCCGCCGCCTGCGCCCCCGCGAGATCGCGCCGCACGGCCAGCTCGTCCGCCACCGGCCCGGTGCGGGCGTAGATCGCGAGCGCCTCACGCAACGCCAGTCGCGCGGCCGGGTAGTCGCCGCGCCGCAGCTCGAGCTGGCCGAGACCGTGGAGCGCCACCGCCGCATCGGCCCACATCTCGTGGGCCCGCCAGGTCGCGAGCGCGTCGCGGTACAACGTTTCCGCGCGTACAAAGTCTCCGGCGAGACTCGCGAGACCGGCCAGGTTCACCAGGTTCGTCGCGGCGACGTCATCGCGACCGTCACGGCGATTGAGTGCGAGCGCGCTGTCGAATTGCCGCTGTGCCTCTTCCAGGTCCCCAAGTCGTTGGGCCAACAGGCCGAGATTGTTGTGGTCGGCCGCGGTGCCTCGCGTGTCGCCGATGCGGTCCCGCAGTGTGAGCGACTTCGCGTAGTAGTCGCGCGCACTCGCGAGATCGCCACGGTCTTCCCGGACCCCGGCGAGCGCGCCCACCGCGTTGGCCTCGACGCGCAGGTCTCCGATCGCCGCGGCCAGCGCGCGCGCCCGCTCGAGGTAGGAGGTGGCGCTGTCGAGCCGACCGTCTTCCAGCAGCCCTGCCCCGATGTTGCCCAGCAGCGCAGCCATTCCGGCCGAATCGCCGTTCCTCGTTGCGCGTGCGAGGGCGCGTTGCCAGAGCACGACCGCGGCGCGAGGCCCGGCCCCGCCGAAGGCCTTGATGCCCGCGCGGCGCATGCTGTCGACCGCAACCTTCCCTTCCCGGCGCGCCGCCGGCCAGGCCCCAAAACGTACGACCTCGCGCACCAGAAATGAGTCGCGCCAAGCGAGCGCGTACGCCGCGGCGATCTTTCCCGCGGCGTCGAGCTCGCCACGTCGCAGCGACTCGTTGACCGCTTCGCGCACGGCGAGCGGCCGCTCGCGCACTTCAAGGACCAGAGAAGAAGCAGGCAGGCTGACGGCGAGCAGTCGGAGGGAATCAGAGGCAGGCGATTGCAGAATAGCGAGTACGGAGCCCAGCGCAACAAGTGTCATCGCCGCCGCGGCCCTGCGATCGAAAACTGGGCCAGCTCCGATGCGCTCCACCGATCAAACCCGGTGCGCGCGTCCACCTTCCAGAGATACGACGCGCCGGGACCGAGCGCGACGGAATCGGGAAATGCGACGACGGTGTCGGTTGCTTCGGCAGAGTACACCACGCCACCCGTCGCGTCGAAGACGGTCACGCGATATCGGTCTGCTCCGGCGACAGGGCTCCAGCGGAGATCGTTCACGGCGGCTACGGCTCCAACCGGGGATCGCGGAATGGGCGTCGTCGCGGGTGGTGGCGGCGGCGGTCCGCGGTGCACGGGCGACCGGTCATCCGCGGGAGACCACAGGAGAAGGAGGACGGTAGCGGCAGCCGCCAGTGGCACCCCAATCCGAAGGAGCGGTCCACGCCGACGCCGGCGTCCCTCGACGATCTCGATTTCATGGGTGATGGGCCCAGCGGCGAGCGCTTCGGCAACCGACGCGACCGCACGGCGACACAGCGCACACGTCGCGACGTGGGCCAAGGCGCGACTCCGCGCGTCGGCATCGAGGGTCCCGTCGGCCAGCGCCGCCACCGTGTGTTCATCAAGGCAGTCCGGCGTCGCGATGGGAGTTTCGCCCGTGTGGAAATAGCCGCGGAGGTGATCCAGACGATTGGAATCGGTCATATCCTACCAGACGTGGGACGGCCAGCGCCGTCGGGAGTGCTCAGCCGCGCACGCAGGGCGGTGAGTGCGCGATACACGTGGTTGTAGACAGCCTTGGCATTCGGCCAACCGACCACCTTCGCGACCGCGTCGGCCGGCATTTCTTCCACGACGTACAGCTCGACGGCCACACGTTCCTCGGGACTGAGGCAGCGCAGCGCGTTCTCCAGCTCGTCGCGCCGCTCGCTCGCGCTGGCCTGCTCGTCATCGCCGTCGTCCACCGGCGGCGCCGGCCCGCCGAGCTCGCGCAGGATCTGCCCACGCCGGCCGCTCGCCACCGCGCGATAGGTCGCACTGACTTCAGCGAGGAACTGGCCAAACGTGAGATCGAATCCGTCGGAACCCTTCAGCAGCTCGTAGGATTCGACGTGACTTCTCTTATTAATGAAGAGGAATTCGAAGATGCGGCGCCGCAGCGGCGGCAGCTCCGCGGCGACCGTCGAGAGGCGCCGGCGACCGTCACGATGGCGAAACCAGTCAACGGTGAGGTGGCGAACGACGGTGACGAGCCAGGTGGAGAAGCGCGCGCTATGGGACGGGTGCTCGCAGTAGCTCCGCAGGCGCTTGAGATCCGATTCGCGCAGCGATTCGCACGCGTGCGCGAACACATCCATTACATCGTCATAGTCCTGGGCGTAGTGGCGGATGGCCGCGAAAATGAGGCGGCGATATCGATCGAGAAACAGGTCCCACGCGGCGTCAGCCCTGCCGCGCCGGAGCTCGGCCACCCAAGGATCCACGGCCGGCCCTTCCTGAGAGTCAGGCCGGATATAGCCCTGGACGTTGCTTAGTGCAACCGTCGGACGGGACCGCCCGGGGAACGTGCCACGGGCCTGGCCAGACGCTGCGGTGACATACACGTCGTCAGACGGACGTCATGCCACCGATTGCTTAGTCGCCCTCTAACTCAGGGCGTAAAGAACTCCCCCATCCCCGGCGCCGTGGCCGCCGCGCCCGGGAACTGCGTGACCCCCAGCGCTTCGAGGATCAGGCGCAGCGTGCTCTGGTGCTGGTACAGCGCCGTCGACTGGTAACCCAGCTTGGCCTTGGGGCCGACGACCACCCACGCGATCCGGCCGCCGCCGTTGGTGTTGTCGCTCCCGGCCTCGTCGAACACGATGATGAGCAGCCCGTCCTGCTGGAACGTCGGGCTGGCGATGAGCGGCGCGATGTTGTTCCTGAGCCACGTGTCGGCGGTCGTGAGCGAGCAGTCGTGCGCGTCGTTGCAGAGGTTCGGCACGATGTTGGAGAAGTGCGGCAACGTCCCGCTGGCGAGGTCGGTCGCGAACTGCGTGAACGGCACGAGATTTCGGCGCTGCACCGAGTCGTTTGCGACATCAGACAGCAGCGCGAAGATGTTGTGCTTGCGGGCGTACTGGCCGACGTCGCCGCCCGTGTACCCGACCGATGGCAAGTTCTCGGCGTACGACTTCCACGTCTTCCCCGCCGCCAGCAACCGTCGCACGATGTTGTCCACCGTCACGATCGTGGAGTAGCTGTCGTTGTTCGTGATGATCTGGCCCGTCGACAACTCGAAGTAATTGCCGATGGACGGGTGGGTGTTGGCGTAGTACTGCGTGGCCAACCCGTACTGCTGCGCGAGACTGTTCAGGTACGGCATCGACGAGCTGCCGATGACGCTCGAGTAGTTGGTATTCTCCTCGGTCACGATGAAGACGTGCCCGGCCCGCGGCACGCCGCCCGTCCCCGGGTTCGTGACCGTAACGCCCGCCGTGCCGCTCTTGCCTTCACTCGTCGCCCGGATCATGGCGGTGCCGGCTTTGACCGCCGTGACGAGCCCGCTCGCGCTCACCGTGGCGACCGACGCGGAATCGGAGGACCAGGCGATCGTCCGCCCGCTCAACGTGCGGCCCGCCGAGTCCTTGAGCGTGGCCGTGAGCTGCACCGTGCCGCCGACTTGGAGGGACGCGGTCGCCGGGCTCACCGTGACGGTGGCGACCGGCGCCAGGGTCACCGTGATCGTCGCCGTGCCGCTCTTCCCTCCGCTCGTCGCGCGGATGATCGCGGTCCCGGCCCTGAGCCCCGTCACGAGCCCGCTCCCGCTTACCGACGCGACCGCGGCCGAGTCCGAGGACCAGGTGATCGTCCGGCCGGTGAGTATGTTCCCGGCCGAGTCCCGGAGCGTGGCTCTGAGGCGCAGCGTGTCGCTCACGCGAATGCCGGCCGTGCCCGGGGTCACCGTGACTGAGGCAACCGGCACGACGGTCACCGTGATCGCCGCCGTGCCGCTCTTCCCTTCGCTCGTCGCCCGGATGATCGAGGTGCCGGCCCTGAGCCCCGTCACGAGCCCGCTCCCGCTCACCGACGCGACCGCCGCCGAGTCCGAGGACCAGGTGATCGTCCGCCCGGTGAGGACGTTGCCGGCCGAGTCCCGGAGCGTCGCGGTGAGTCGGAGGGTGTCGCCGACGTGGATCGCCGCAGAGCTGGGACTCACCGTCACCGATGCGACCGGCGGCGGCGGGGGCGGCGGGGGCGGCGGGGGCGGCGGCGGCGGCGGCGGCGGCGGCGGTGGTGGTGGTGGGCCGTGGGCTAATCGTTCAAAGTCGGCGTCGTCCGCCGCGATTTCTGGCGCGAAGAAGGGTTGCGACAGAC
>Ga0184618_10000186_pt1 | contig 14148 bp, 13 predicted proteins | sample PLM0_30_b1_FD_133159 | JGI IMG/M metagenome (GOLD analysis project Ga0184618, IMG submission 133159) | Groundwater sediment microbial communities from an aquifer in East River, Colorado, USA - PLM0_30_b1 | ecosystem: Environmental > Terrestrial > Soil > Riparian zone | place: USA: East River...
ATCACATTGGAAAGCGCGTCGCCTGGAACATCGACACCGCCCCAAAAGCTGTCCGTCCCGAAAAGGACGCTGCGCGGTGTGGATTTGAATTGCTCGAGCAAGCGGCCCCGCGGAGCGCCGCCGCCCTGGATAAGAAGATTGAGTTTTTTTCGCGAAAAAAATTCCTGCATCTGCGCCGCCACCTGCTGCATGTCGCGGTAGCTCGTAAAAAGAACAAAGGCGCAGCCGTCGGTTTTTTCGACAAAATGCGCGATCCAACGTTCTAACTCTTTCTGGTACCCGGCGTCGCGCGGATCGGGCATCCTTTTCACAATGAACAGCTTCATCTGTTTTTGGAAATTGAACGGACTTCCGAGTTGCAACGGCTCCGCTTCGGTCGCGCCAATGCGCTCCCGAAAATAAGCAAGGTCAGGACGTCCGACGGAGAGCGTGGCGCTGGTCATGACGGAGCAGCAATTCTCCCGGAAAATCATGCGGCGCAGCACCGGCGCCACGTTGATCGGAGCCGCATTAAGCGAGAGAAATTGTGCCGTCTTCCCGGTGCGCTCGATCCAATAAACATGTTCGCGCGCGCTTTGCTCAAGAAAGATGGCGATACCATCGCGCGTATCACGAATGCGCCGTCCAAGTTCCTGCAATTCGGCTTTCAGGAATTCATCATCAGCGCGCTTAATTACATCGGCGAGGCGCGCCTGCAACGCAGTTAATCTTCCCGTGATCGTGTCTGGAACCAAATCGGGGACGCGGACACGGAATTCGCGCCCCTTACGAAAATCGGATTTTGATTCGACGGCGGCGAAAAATCTGTCCACGTCGTCGACAAGCTCCGCCGCCAGCCTCACTCCGTTTGCATCGCGCATGACCGTGAAGAGTCCTTTGCGCGTTCGCGCGTTGTAGAGACGTTGAATTGTCGATCTTAGGCCGTATTGCGAAATGCCGATCCCGACCTGGCGTGACGCGACTTGTTCGACGGTGTGCGCTTCGTCGAAAATAATGAAGTCGTTTGGAAAAAGAAAACCGCTTTCGCGTTCTTCCTGCTCATCCGGCCTGCCCAGGAGCATGAAGAGAAGCGTGTGGTTCATCACCAGCAGGTCCGCGGCAAGAAGGCGTTTACGGGCTTGCTGATAAAAACAGCGCGGGTTTTGACCGCATGTTTTTTGAGTGCAGATATGCCGTTCGCTGCAAACTTGCGTCCAAACTTTCGGATCAGGCTCAATCGACAGATCGCTCAGCGAACCGTCGCGAGTTGTTTGCGCCCACTCCGCGAGTCTTGTCAGCTCGTTTTGTTCCGGCCCGGTGAAAAGCTCGCTTTGCTGCTGGAGCGCGCGTTCCAGTCGCCGCGGGCAAAGATAGTTTTGCCGTCCCTTCATCAGGGCAGCTTCGAACTCGACCGGCAGAATCTTTTTTAGAATTGGAATATCCTTGTAGAGAAGCTGTTCCTGAAGATTGATCGTATGCGTCGAGACGATTGCTTTTTTATGCTGCTCAAGGGCAAACAAGATTGCCGGAGTGAGATAGGCCAATGACTTGCCAACCCCCGTGCCCGCCTCGACGACGAGATGCCGCTCTTCCTCCAGCGCTTTCGCGACGGCCGCGGCCATTTCCTGCTGTTGCGGACGAAACTCGAAGTTCTTGGCCTTTGAAAGGAGGCCTTCCTCAGAAAAAATTGCGCGAACTCGTTCGACAAATTCGGTGCTGAGAGAATCTTTTAGCGCGATCATTAAATTTACGTTTGATTTACCTCGTGAGACTCCTCGATCGCTACGTCATTCGCAATTTCGTGCAGGTCTATCTTTACTGCATCGCTGGTTTTATCTCCATCTGGCTCATCTTCGATATTAGCGACAACATTTCGACATTTATCGACGAACACATCAGCCTTTTTCTCGCCGCCCGATACTACGCCACCCAAGTCCCGCAGGTTTTCATCATTCTTCTGCCGGTCTCGCTCCTGCTCGCGCTCCTCTTTACGCTTGGCCGGATGTCGCGTGCCAACGAAATTGTGTCCATGCTAACTGCGGGCGTAAGTCTTCCGCGCGTTCTCCTGCCATTGATTGGCATTGGGCTGCTCACGGTGGCAGCAAGCATGGCTCTGAACTATTCGCTTGCACCCCATGCGGAACTGGCGCGCAAAGCACTGCTCTCGGAATTGCGTGCGCGTCCGGAAGCCTACATTGAAGGACAAATTTTTCGTAACCGAACCGATGCTCGCACCTGGTTTATTCAGAATTTTCGGCCCGGCGGCAACAGATTTAACAATGTGCATGTACTTCAACAGGACGCGAAAGATAATATCGTCACCAGTTACCTGGCGACGCGCGCCTTCTACCGCGCGGAAACGAAAACCTGGGATCTGGAGAATGTAAAAGTCGTTCATTACGATAGCGGTGGAAATATCATCGACGAGCAGATTTATCCGTCGTTGAAAATCGAACATTGGAGCGAAACGCCTTTTCGGCTGGGCAGCGCAAATGTGCGCGCAGAATTCCTGAGCTTGCCGGAGCTGCGGGAATATCTGCACTTTAATGCGGATTTTCCCGCTACGTTGCTTGCGCCGTTTCGCACGCACCTTCAGTATCGCCTCGCTTTACCGTGGACGTGCCTTGTTGTTGTCTGTATCGCGGCCCCACTTGGAATCGGTTACTCGCGCCGTGGAGTGTTATCGAGCGTTGCGGCTGCGGTTGTTCTCGTCTTCTCGATGAACTTTCTCACTCATCTCTTCCTAGCCCTCGGCGAAGGCGACCGCGTCTCTCCCTGGATCGCGGCGTGGGTCCCGAACCTTCTTTTCGCTGCGATTGGTTTCTATCTCTTCTATCTGCGCGCTTCCAACCGCGAAGCCCCCGGCTTTCATCTTTTCACCACGCGACGTAGGATTGCGCGATGAACCCGCTGCCGAAGGAATGGGCCATTAAACATCGCGCCGACGCGTGCGCCGTCACGCATCGCCCTTTTGCGCCGGGAGAGTATTTTTACACGCTGCTCTTTCACGAGACTGATGGTTACCGTCGGGAAGATTTAAGCGAAGAGGCGTGGCTGAACCGGAATGACAACATTCAACCATTCTCGTTTTGGAAATCACGCTATGAACCTCTGTCTCCGCCATCGCCCGAGCCGCTCGCCAAAGAAAGTGCGGAGCAGCTCTTTCGTCGTTTGATTGCTTCGGAGAACCCGCCAGCGAATGCATGCTACGTCCTCGCCGCCATGCTTGAGCGCAAGCGCGTCCTAAAACAAGTTAAGACCGAACACAGTGCGGATGGGCGGGTGCTGATTTACGAGCACGGCGCGACCGGCGACGTCTTCATCGTGCCCGACCCGAAATTGCGGCTCGACGAATTGGAAACCGTGCAGAACGAAGTCGCGCAATTGCTGCAGAGCGCCGCCCAGTAAGGTGGATCGCCCGGCGCAGCGGCCGATCCACCTGCGCCGCAGCTGATTTTGTGAGAGAATACAACGATGAATCCTAGCTTGCCCTGGTTCTCGGGTTTTCCCCTTTATCTTGCACCGATGGCTGGAGTATCGGACAAAATTTTCCGGCAGCTTTGCAAAGAACATGGCGCGGACGTTCTCACGACCGAATTTGTTTCTGCGGAAGGCGTTTTCAGGCGTAACAAACGAACTCGCGAATATCTCGATTTTGACGAGATCGAACGGCCGATCGGCGTGCAACTTTTCGGCGCTGACCCGGGACACATGGCAGATGCGGCGCGTCAGGTGGTGGATTGGGTCCGTCCTGATTTTGTCGATCTAAACTTCGGTTGCCCGGTCAACAAGGTAGTCGCGAAAAATGGCGGTTCAGCACTGCTGAAGGATTGTCCAACCTTGGCTAGCGTGGCAACCGCAGTCGTGCGCGCGATCGCACCGATTTCGGTAACGGCCAAAATCCGGATCGGCTGGGACGCGGATTCGATCAACGCGCTAAGTGTCGCGCGCATCCTGGTTGACGCGGGAATCGCCGCGCTCACAGTCCACGGACGCACGCGCGAACAAGGCTATTCCGGCGCGGCCAATTGGAACGTCATCGCCGAAGTTGCCGCCGCCGCTTCGATTCCCGTCATCGGAAACGGCGATCTCTCCAGTCCCGCGGATGTTGCAAAACGACGCAGTGAAACTGGAATTGCCGGCGTCATGATTGGCCGCGCGGCCATGAGCGCACCATGGATTTTCCGTCAGACGAAGCAGTATCTCGCCACGGGTGAGACTCTCGATGCCCCCAATCTTTTCGAGAGATGGAATTTGATCCTGCGACATTGTGAGTTGGCCGTGAGTACGTGGGGCGACGAAGAACCGGCTATCCGGTCGATGCGCGCACGCCTGATGGCCTATTCACGGGCGATGCCTGATGCAAAACGGTTACGGCAAATTTTTTCACATGTCGCGACACTTGCCGAAGTTGAGATGATTGCGGAAGAAAATATCTTAGATTGCGAAAGCAGAATCAGCGAAGACCCGCAGATTCCTACTCTGTTGGCATGCTAATTTTTTGATGATTACCGAATCCTCAACAATCAATTACAAGATCGGCAACGAGCGACTGGTCAAAGTTACCGAGGCCGCTTCGCGCAAATTAGCGGCGCTGCTGGAGGAAAAAGGCAAAGCAAACGGCGCGTTGCGCCTCGCTGTGATCGGCGGCGGCTGCTCCGGCCTCCAATACACCATGGACTTGGTAGACGGTCCCAAAGAGCGTGACATCCTCGTCCCGGCTTCCAACGTGCGTATCGTTGTCGATCCAAAGAGCGCGCTCTTCGTCAGCGGCTCGGTGCTCGACTACAGCGAAGACCTGCAAAAAGGCGGCTTCAAAGTCACCAACCCGAACGCCGTCGCCCATTGTTCCTGCGGCGAAAGCTTCGCTGTTTAACACGAGAGAGTTGTATCTGTTCATTTGAACTTGCGCGCTCGGCGAGTTCGGCGATCATTTAAGCATGCTGACACACCGTCAGAAAAATGTCCTCGATTTCATCCAGAGCGAGCAGCGCGAAAAGGGCCTCACGCCAAGCACGCGCGAAATTCAAAGTCATTTCGGGTTCGCCAGCCAGACGTCAGTGATGCAGTACATTGCCGCGCTCGAACGCAAAGGTTTTCTAGAACGGCATGCTGGCAAGGCCCGCGCCTTAATCACGCCAGTTCAGAAAGTGCGTATTACCGACGTGCCGATTTACGGGCAAATTCCAGCAGGTATGTCGGCACTGACCGAGCAGACCGTTGAAGGCCATGTGTCGCTCGATGCCCGCTCAGCCAATATTTCAAAAAATCGCGGTATGTTTGCCTTGCGGGTCCGCGGCGATTCGATGATCGGTGCGCACATTGTCGATGGTGACATCGTGATTTTGGAAGACAACAAGGAGGTGTACAACGGTGATATCGTGGCGGCGTTAATCGACGGTGAAACAACACTGAAGCGTTACGTGGTCGACCATGGCCGGCCCTACCTCAAAGCGGAAAATCCGCGATATCCAAATTTAATTCCAGCGCGCGAGTTAAAAATTCAGGGTGTAATGGTATCCCTAGTGCGCAAGCAAGAGCGACGGCAGAAGCGCCATTAAATGTTCTGTTGAACATATATTCTGATGGTGCCATCTTTGCCGATGGCTGCGAGCGGGAAGATTGATGACTCACCTTACGGTTTGTCCGCCTCTCGGTCTGCCCGTCCACGTCGCGGCTTCCCAGCTCGCTCCGTTGATTCGCTTTCTCCCGAAAGCTCACCTGTTCGGGTCGCCCATCCATGTCGCTCGCGTCCCCGCGGCTCCGTTGTCGATCTTCGAAACCTACTGGCGGAGCGTTTTCCACACTCGGCTGCAGCGGCGGGAACGCGTCTAATCACCCGTTTATCTTTTCTTGATCAAGTGATCGGCGGCGGGTTGCCCAAAGGTGCAATCACGGAATTGATCAGCTCGCAAATTAGCGTGGGCAGCGCATCGCTCATTCATGCGTTCCTCGAGGCCGCCCAGCGCGATCGTTATTTCATTGCCCTGATCGATGGCCGGGATTCCTTCGACCCGTCCATCTCAGGCGGACTGGGCAATGCGCATTTGCGCAATCTTCTTTGGGTTCGCTGTAGCAAAGCCCTCGAAGCAGTGAAAGCAGCTGATCTGCTGTTGCGGGATGGCAATTTTCCGCTGGTGATTCTCGATCTTGTCCTCAATCCACCGGAAGAATTGCGCAAAATTCCGCAGACGAGCTGGTATCGTTTGCAACGACTGGTGGAATCAGCCCCCACCGCATGTCTAGTCTTGACGCGGCGAGGGATGGTCAGCAGCGCACAACTGAAAATTGTTCTCGAAAGTTCATGGAACCTGGAAAGTTTTGAAACGGAGGCTGTGCTTCCGCGGGTGCGAATTCGCGTTCAACGATCGCATCTTCATCGACAGGAAAGGGCCACTGCGAATTAATGTTTGCGACCATTTATTTGCCGAACTTCTATTTGCAGGCCGCCATGCGCCATCAAGCTGAATTGCGCGCAAAACCGGTGGCTTTACTCGATGATAAAGACAAAAGAGCAGTCATTATTCAACTCAACCAGGCTGCCGAAGAGGCTGGCGTGCGAAAAGGCATGACACCAAGTCAGGGCTCGGCGCGATGTTTGAGTCTGATCATAAAAACACGCGCCCGATCGCAAGAAAAATCGATCGACGACATCGTGCTTCATTATGCTTTCACGCTTGCTCCGTATGTGGAAGCTACTGCGCCCGGCGTTTGCACCATTCAATTTACTGACAATCGAGATCTCAATCCGAAAGTCTCGCGCGTCATCGAGCAATTAGCGGCATACGAAATCACCGCTCAAGCCGGGATTGCTTCTACGCCGGATGCAAGTCTTCTCGTCGCGCATTTGGCGCATCCGGTTTTGCAAATCGAGCATGCAAAAGAATTTCTCGCGCCGTTGCCAATCGAGACGCTAGCCTAAGCCGCGGGTCTTCGTTCGATCAACAGACGATAGACAAAGCCGCCGAGTGCTCCGCCTAACAACGGACCGATCCAATAAACATAATGGTCGTGCCAGAAATTTGCTGCCACAGCCGGACCGAAGACTCGTGCGGGATTCATCGCCGCCCCGGTGAGCGACCCCCCAAACAAGATGTCGAGAGTAATTGTCGATCCAATAACGAGACCGGCAATTCGCCGTGGCCCACGCTCATCCACGGCAGTGCCATGCACTACGAAGACGAGAAAGAAGGTCAGAATTCCTTCCACCAGAATCCCCTGCCCCGCCGTGAGATTAATCGCGAGTTGCGGGGTGCCAGTCACAACAACTTCGCGTCCGAACAAACCGAGGCAAATCAGCGCGGCCGAGATTCCGCCAAGCAATTGCGCGATCCAGTAACGAAGCGCGTTCGTCCATTGCATATGACCGCCACAAACGAGGCCGAAGGTCACTGCCGGGTTTAACTGGCCCCCGGAAATGTGCATGGTGGCCGAAACAAAAGCCGCAATCGTGAGACCGTGAGCCAGTGCAACGGCGAGCACATCGTGCCCTGCGGTTTTGATCGCACCGATCCCGACAAAGATCAGCGCGAATGTTCCGATGAATTCTGCGAGCAACGGGCGAAATTTGGCCATACGTCGATGCAAGCAAATTATCCAGTCGCTGACAACTGAAGATGTCGAATCTAGCCCCGGGCGTAATTTGGATATCTCTGCCGCAGCTCCCGGCCCAGCCGGTCTGCTTCATCCGCTTTGCCCGCACGCTGATACGCCGAGGCGGCCTTGTCTAATGCGCGAGGAGTAACCGCTGGATCATCGTAAAGCAAAGCGACGCCCATGAAGGCCTTGCCAGCGTCATCGAAATTTCCCCGCTCCAATTGGACGTCGCCGGCCAGCAGCCGCGCTTCGGCATTGACGCGACCTTCCGGTTGCAGCGCCATAATCTCCTCGGCAATTTTTTGGGCGTCGTCTGGTTTATGCGCACCGATCTTAACAGCGCCCAGCGCGAGCAACACTTTCGCCTTTCCGGCCGGATCTTTGGCAAGCTGCAAATATTTGCCGAATGCATCCTCAGCTTCAGGCAGCTTCTTCAGCTTTGTGGCTGCGTCTCCCAGATAAAATAAAAAATCGGGTTTGACGCTGCCGCGATTGTCGATTTTTCCGAGCGCGCTGAGATACTTTTCGGCGACTTCGTAATCTTTCTCATTGTAATATTCAATCCCGAGCCACTCGAGGACTTCTGGCGGCACATTTACATTCGGACTATTGGCCATGAAATTGTTTACCTCTTTCGTAAGAGAAGCCCGATCTTTCAGATAAAACTGGCACAAGATGAGCCGAAGCGACGCCAGGTTGTAGTACTGTTCCTTGTTTAGTTGCCGCGCGGCAGTGAACGCAGTCATCGCCGTTTTGTAATCCTTCCCCTCAAATGCAGCCTTGCCGATGTAGTATTGGGCTTGCGCGGCGACAGAGCTCTTGGGGAATTCTTTCAGGAGCTGGCGAAAGGTTTCGACCATGCCTTTCACATTTTCCTGTTGTCCAAGGATCAAGCCCTTTAACTGCAGCGTCGCTTCCCGTTCGTGTGCGCCGGGATACTTCGTAAGGATAGTGTTCAAGTCGGAAAGTGCGGCGTTGTAGTTTTTATCCTGTTCGTAAGCGAAAGCGCGCTGCGCCAAAGCGGCCGGCACCTGCGGGTTGTCTGGAAATGTCTGCACGTAATAGGTGAAAGCTTCGATAATTGCTGGCGTGTCTTTCGTCTGCACGTAAGACAAACCCAGTTTATAAGCCGATTCGGCGCGCAACTTTGAAGAGAGCTGCGAGGCGCGAAGCTCCGCGTAAATGGCCGCCGCCTCGGTAAAATTCTGTTGTTTGTAGAGAGCTTCGGCTTTTAAGAGCTTCGCCTGATCCGCGCGTTCGCCTGTGGGATTTGTTTTGAGGAATTCCTCGACTTCGGTGAGCAGCGCAGATGGATTGGAGTTGTAAACGTTGATCAAGCGCTGATAGGCCGCGTCCTTGGCTTCATCCCGATCTGGATACCTGGCAATAATCTGGCGATAGAGCTCTTCAGCTTGCTTTGGGTGACCCAGTTGGCGCTCGCTGTTTGCGGCAAGCAACAACACCTCGGCTTGAGCTGCCTCTGGCAGCTTCTCCTGTTCTTTCTTGTACTCGGCCAGCAGCTGCGCGTGTTGGCCGGTCTGATATTGTAAGCGCCGCAAACCGACCTGCGCAATCGCCCGGAATTTACCAGCTTCGGGAAGAGTCCGGCCCTTTTGCAGTAGCGTTGTCGCCCTGTCGACCATCGCCTTGTCGATCTTGCCTTTATCAGCCTGCACAAGATCGAGAGCGATCATTCCGCCCCGCACGGCTGATTCGGCTTTTAACGCCGGTTTCTGCGTTTCATTCGAGAGAGCTTCATATTGCTTGAGCGCATCGATTTTCCGTCCCCGTGCAACGAGAATAGATGCCGCCGTTAACCGGGCGTCTTCGCGATACGGGTTCGGATTTCCAGCCTCGGCGACCTCCTGATAGATATCAGAAGCCTCATCTTTGCGGCCGAGAACTTCGAGGCAACGCGCCTCGAAATAGCGCGCAGAAAGCGCCACCGCCGATTCCTTTGATTTCGCGGCGGAGCGATGAAAGAGCGGAAGGGCCGCAGCATAATCCTTCCCGGTAAAAGCCATTTCAGCGAGAGCGTATGCGGCCGGCCCCGCAAATTCGCTGTCGTCATAGTCGCTTAGTACTTTCTGGAAGTTCGTGCGAGCGCTGGACGGCTTGTTGAGATTTCGATAGCACTCACCAAGCGAGAAGTAGACATTCGCCCGGCCGGAGCGTCCTGGGTAATCGTCGAGATATTTTTGATATTCCGGGACCGCCAGGTCGTAGAGTTTCCGAGTGAAAAGCGCATTTGCGTAATCGAGCTGGCGACGGTCCGGCGCTTCGCTATCGCGAGTTATCGGTCCAGAAGAATCCTCTGCCGAACGGCGCGGAAATGGCGTGGGCGGTTCCTCAAATGGAAGAGCTCGCGCGACTGGCGGCTCATTTATAGGCTGAGCCCGACGTACTTCAGGCTGCGATTGAGCGAGAATCCCGCCTGGTAAACAAAGCAGCATGAACAGTCCAAAAAGACCGGATGCGCTGCGCGCTGTCTTCATCTCGCGGTGGCGAAAGCCACGTTGGTGACGCCTGCTTCGCTGCAAATATTTAAGACACCAATTATATTTTTGTAAGCGCCAGCCTCATCGCCGCGGATTACGACGGCCTGGTCGGCATTAAGTTTGATCAGGCTTTTGAGCAATTCGCTCAACTCGGGGCCGCTCAGCGTTCGCCGATTCACAACAACGTTGCCGTCCGCTTTGACATTCACAACCACATCTCCAATTGGCGCCGTTTTCTCCTTTGCGGCCGAAGCCTTTGGTACTTTCACATCGAGTTCGTTCTCAGTTCGAGCCGCATTCCACGTCAGCAAGAAAAAAATCAATAACAGCAACAAGACATCGACAAGCGGCGCGAGTTGAATGCCGGGGTGATGCAGGGGCGCGTGACCACGCAAATTCATATGACGAAGGAGACGATGGCGATCGTGCGGGTTACTAGCGAGATTAACAGCCTTACAGTTCGTCCTCGATTAGCACAGGGGTTCGCTCGGTCCGCTTGCCATACTGCAACGAAAGCAAAGCCAGAACATGCGTCGCAGCAGCTTCCAATTCTGAGATCAATTTTTGGGCTCTGCCGCGGAAAAAAGCATAAAACATCATCGCCGGAATACCAATGGCCAGCCCGGCAGCTGTGTTCACCAGCGCCTGACTGATCCCTCGTGAAAGAGCGACGTAGCGAGCGGATCCGATATCGGCCCCAAGTGCACCGAAGGAATGGATAATTCCAAAGACCGTGCCGAGCAGCCCAAGCAACGGCGCGATCATTCCGATGTCCGCGAGATAAGTAACACGATTATTCAGACTGGCGGCGACCCGGCTTCCCTCCGTCTCGGCGATTTCGCGGACTTGCTGAAAATCCGCATTCGGGTTCTTGGTTGTAAAATCGAGCATTTTTTGCACGACCCGCGCGATGGCTTCGCCGTGCCGATTGGAAACGGCCAGCAATCCAAGGTAGTCGCGCTTGCGCAAAAGTGCGTCCGCCGTCGCCATGTAACCGCTCGAAACCACGGCGCCGCGCCGGATTGTCATCAAGTAAACGATCACGAGCATGAGGGAAAAGATCGACAACAGGACAAGCGGGACCATTACCGGCCCAGCATTGACGAGCGTATCCATGATCGTTTGCTGGTGCGGGACATCGGGCACCAGAGGCGGTGTCGCGGTCTGCGCCAGCAAAGGAGGTGCGCTTGCCAGAAGGGCAAACAGCGAGAACGAAATCTTCATGCCAAGAATTTCGTAATGATATGCGGAGCGATCAGCGGATGCAAATGCACAACTGCCAGATCAAACACAAATCGGCGCGTCAGGTTGCTAAACAAATCGATCTCCGCCCGCCCAGCGGCGCACCCGAAAAATATGCGCTGGTTGAATTTCCGGATCGAGCTCGACGTAATTTCGGCGACCGCGCCAGATGTAGGTCGTGTCACTCAGCAAATCGTGCACTTGATACACATCGCCTTCCATTTGCCCGAACTCATCAATCGGGACGTCGATATACGAATTTTGTTTGCGATGCGGATCGAGATTTACAACGACCAGAATGATGTTGTCGCGCGCGGCCGTCATCTTGCCGTAAAAGAGGATCGCGTCGTTCTCGGCCGGATAAAATCGCAAATTCGCGTAAAACTGGAGTGCGCGGTTTTCCTTTCGGATTTTATTCAACCGGGCAATCCATTCCTTGATGTTTCCCGGCGCGTTCCAATCGCGCTTCTTGAATTGGTATTTTTCGGAATCGAGATACTCCTCACCGCCCGGCAGCGCCTCGTTCTCGCACAGTTCGTATCCGCTGTAGATGCCGTACAGAGTTGAGAGTGTGGCGGCGAGCAGCACGCGAATCATAAACGCCGGCCGGCCGCCCTTCTGAAGCACAAATGGCAAGATGTCGGGCGTGTTCGGCCAAAGATTAGGGCGAAAATATTCGCTCATTTCGGTTTGCGTCAGTTCCGTAAAATATTCGATGAGCTCACGTTTCGAATCGCGCCACGTGAAATAGGTATAGCTCTGGTTGAAACCAGCTTTGGCCAGCGCTTTCATCATCTTCGGCCTGGTGAATGCTTCGGAGAGAAAGATCACGTCGGGATATTTGTCGCGGACGCCTTGGATCAAATACTCCCAGAAAGCAACCGGTTTGGTGTGCGGATTATCGACGCGAAAAATGCGCACCTCGCGCTCCGCCCAAAAAAGGACAATGCTCTTCATCTCGGCCCACAGGGCGCGCCAGTTTTCACATCGAAAGTTCAGCGGATAAATGTCTTCGTATTTTTTCGGTGGATTTTCGGCGTACTTGATCGTTCCGTCCGGGCGCTTGTAGAACCACTCGGGATGCTCTTTGACGTAAGGATGATCGGGTGAGCAGTTGATTGCGAAATCGAGAGCAATTTCCATCCCGCGTTTGCGCACCTGTTTTTGAAGCCAGTCAAAATCGGCCAGCGTCCCGAGTGAAGGTTCGACTGCCCTGTGTCCGCCCGCTTCACTCCCAATTGCCCAAGGCACGCCCGGGTCGCCCGGTTTACAGGTGATGGAATTATTGCGCCCCTTGCGGTTAGTGTGACCGATCGGATGAATCGGTGGAAAATAAATGACGTCGAAACCCATGGCCTTTGCGTCATTGATTCGCGGCAAACAATCGCGAAACGTCGAGCCGCGATCACCGCGGCCTTCTGCCGAGCGCGGGAAAAATTCATACCATGCGCCGAACAAGGCCGCGGGACGATCCACAATAACGCGCGCAGCCGGCGTATATTCGGTCGCGTTGGAGCGGTCAGGATAGGTCGCCATTAATACCTCGAGCTCGCCGGATTTTGAAATGGCATTAATTTTGGAATTGGCAGCCGTCGAGATTCCTTCAGCGAATTCCAGTAAACGGGTCGCGTCGGCGGAGTCGTGCGCGCGCTGCGCGGCGGCGCGAACCAATGCTGCGCCTTCCATTGCTTCGCTTCTTAGCGCAGAAATGCCAGCCTCAAATTTCGCGCTGAACTCGCGTTGCCAGCTGCGAAATGTGTCGGCCCACGCTTCGACCGTGTATTCGTGCATGGCGTTATCGTAAAGCGTGCAAACACCACGCCAGCGGTCGTTATCGACGAAAGTCATCGGCGTTTCACGCCAGGGACGCTTTCCCAGAATCCGCCACTTGAGAACGGCCGCAACAACGTCGTGTCCGTCCTTAAAAATGTCCGCCTCGACGGCAAGATCCTCCCCGAGGACGCGCTTTACTGGATAGCGTCCGCCGTCGATCAAGGGCTGCAAGTTCTCGATGACCGCGGAAGGAAAGGCCCGGGGCATGGGCCATAAATCAACTGAGATTCGCTGGCCGCGAAAGGAAAAATCGCAGTGATCTGGAAAAGATACGCCGCGGTCTTACACGACGAAATAAAATGCGCACTCGTACAATCCCGAGTTGCGAATCATTTGCCGGCGCACAGGAGTGCCAAGGACAGCTTCAAACATGTCCTGCTCAAGCCGGGCGGTGATCGGGTAACGCTCGAGCAAATTCATAATCGGTGAGTGACATTCGAGAATCTGGGGGCCGCCCTCTTCCGTGGTTGTGAACTGGGCCATATAGCCCTCGCCATCACGGATGCGAGCGATCCATTTGGCCCGTTCCGCCACTGTTTCTCCCTTCGCCTTGGCCTTGAGCGCCGCAGTCTTTTTTTCGAAAACATTGTAAAGAAGCTTCTCGGGCCCGTTCGACCCGTAGATTTCTTGCATCGATGTCAATAGCTCGAGGGTGAATTGGTTGCTGTCGGCCTGAAAAAGATCATGGGTGCGGCGCGTCAGCCGATAAACCATTTCCGGGCGGCCCATCTTTTGTGGGCGGCGCCAGGTATCGAGATAGCCATCGCGCTGGAGGGTAAGGCAATGCTGTTTGATGCCCATGTAGCTCATCTTCATTTTTCCCACCAGCTCATTCACAGACATGCCCTTGGTCCGCTTGAGCGAGTTAAGAATTTCGAGCCGCTGGGTTCGGCCAATTTCCGCGATTAAACGTTGATTCATAACGGGATAAAAAAAACTGAGGTGGGGACTTTATACGTCGCGATCTTTAAAAGGCAAGACTAAAATCTACGCAACTACC
>Ga0184618_10000191_pt1 | contig 13977 bp, 12 predicted proteins | sample PLM0_30_b1_FD_133159 | JGI IMG/M metagenome (GOLD analysis project Ga0184618, IMG submission 133159) | Groundwater sediment microbial communities from an aquifer in East River, Colorado, USA - PLM0_30_b1 | ecosystem: Environmental > Terrestrial > Soil > Riparian zone | place: USA: East River...
AAGAAAAATTTCGTGAGCACGGCGTGACGACCCCGCACTGGGAGGTCGTAAAGGCAGACCAGAGACCAACGATTCCGTTACCGATCGTCGTAAAGGCGCCGCGTCAGGGTTCCACAGTTGGTGTCGTCATCGTGAAGGACGAGCGTGAGCTCGACTCGGCCATGGCTGAGGCGGCGAAGTACGACCATGAATTGCTGATAGAAAAATTTGTGCCGGGCCGAGAATTGACCATTGGTATCCTCGGTGATCAAGCCTTGCCGATTCTCGAAATCATTCCGAAGGGTGGCTTCTACGATTTCACGAACAAGTATCCTTTCTTGAATCCAAAGGCGGGCGGCGGAGCCGAACATGTTTGTCCGGCCGAGATCCCCGAAGATCAAACCCGCGCCATTCAGGACCTCGCTTTGCGCGCGCATCGCTCGCTCGGTCTCCGGGTTTATTCGCGCGTCGATGTTCTCCTGCCCGAAAATGGCGCGGCCACTGTGCTGGAAGCGAACACGATTCCTGGCATGACCGAAGCGAGTTTGCTGCCCGAAGCCGCCGCCGCAGCCGGCATCAATTATGTCGATCTTTGCGCCCGCATCATTGCACTTTCTCGTGCTAGAACGGAAGGCGCTTCCAAATGAGAATCGTTCAAAGAAGTTCCCGGTTGCGCAATCGGCGCGTTTCAAATTTTCGTCAGCGGCGTCAGCAACATTTACTTGATGTAAAAGTACGGTCCCGAAGGGCTGCGCGGCATCGCACCCGAAGGGTGCTGGTTGTGTTCTCCAGACTGGTACTGCTGGCCGGGCTCTGCGCTGCCGTTTATCTCGGCGCACGCGAAGGCGCGAGACGCTTTTTCTTTGAGAATCCCGATTATCAGGTGAGGACAATCGAACTGCAAACGGACGGCACCTTGCAACGCGAGCAGGTCTTGAAAGTGGCCGGTTTGCGTGAAGGCGAAAATATTTTCAGTATAAATCTGGCGCGTGTTCATGATTGCCTGCAACGGCTTCCGCAAGTCGATGAAGTAGAGGTGGTGCGCAAATTGCCGGGCGAGATCGACATTCGTGTAGTCGAGCGAAAGCCGATCGCCTGGATTACAGGCGAAAAACAGATTTCCGACCCATTTGTATCAGATGTCGCTTTTCTAGTGGACGCGCGAGGCGTTTTGATGAAAGAAAAGAAGTTGTTGCCAGAATATCTGGGATTGCCGCTCATTTCAGGGTGCTCGAGCGAATCGCTCGAGGAAGGCAAGGTCGTCGAATCGTCCGAAGCAAAAACAGCGCTCAACCTGCTGCGTTTGAGCAATGGCAGTTTTATGCAAATGCGCTTTCAGATTCGTGAGATTGATGTTTCCAGAAGTTACTGCCTCCTCGTAACGGATAAAAATCACACCCGGGTCACGTTTGCGTTAGATAATCTCGAGACGCAATTACAGCGGCTCGAACAATTTCTCGTTTACTCGGATGATTCAAAGCAGGAACTCGAGACCGTAAACTTGCTCGTGCAACGAAACATTCCGGTGACTTTTACGAAACCGGCGGCAGCGGTCATCAATGACACAATTGATCCGGCTGCGGAATCCCGAATTTTGAAGGCAATTCCAGTGCATCCGGAAGCAGCGGCCGCGTCGCCCGCGAAAACACACGCGAGCCCAGCTTCGGTCCGATCGCGCAAAGCAATTCCGGTCGAACACCAGAAGAAGGACTAACGAGGATGGCGAGTGGCAACTTAATGATTGGTCTTGAGATTGGCACGTCTAAAATTTGCGTCGTTGTTGGAGAAAGCCGGCCCGATGGCACGGTCAAAATCCTTGGCGTTGGCCAAACGCCATCGCGTGGCGTGCGCAAAGGCGAGATCGTCGATTTTGAAACTGCAATGAAATGCGTGCACGAAGCGGTCGTCGATGCCGAACAAAAGAGCGACGTCATGATTCGGAGTGCTTATGTTGCCGTCGCCGGATCGCATCTTCACGGTTTCAACAATCGCGGATGTGTCATGCTGCCTGAAGATCGCGATGAGATTGATGAGCAGGACGTCGACGATGTAAAGATCAACGCGCGCGAGGTAAGCATTCCGGCGCAAAACGCTTTCCTGCATTCCATCATCCAGCATTATCACGTTGATGGACAGGACGGCGTGCTCAATCCGGTCGGGATGCTTGGGCAAAAATTAGAAGCCGATTTTCATATCATCCACGGCGTGCGCACGCGCATCCAGAACACTATCCGGTGCGTGAAAGAGCTGCCATTAGACGTCGAGGATGTCGTCTTCGGCGCGCTTGCTTCCGCTCAGGTGATTCTGACCCAACACGAAAAAGATCTTGGCGCGCTGGTGATCGACATTGGCGGCGGGACGACCGATTACATTTTGTACGTCGATGGCGCGGTCAAGCAAAGCGGTTCTCTCGCGGTGGGCGGCGACCATATCACGAATGATATTTCAATGGGGCTGCGCATCCCGATGGCGCGCGCGGAGAAATTGAAAATCGAGGAAGGTAGCTGCATGGTTGGCGATTCTCTTCCAGGCGAAACAATTTTATTGAAGGACGATTCCGGTTTTGCCGGAAAGGAGATCGGACGCAAGACATTGAACACCATCATTCATTTACGATTGCGCGAGACTTTCGAGCTGCTCAAGCGCAGGCTCGAAGAGGAATCATTCGTCAATTACCTCGGCGCCGGTATTTTTATCACCGGCGGTTGCAGTCTTCTTAGCGGCATCGATCAACTTGCGGCAGAAGTCTTTGAGATGCCCGCCCGCCTCGCGCACGCCCAAACCACGTCGGGGCTTACTTCTGCGGTTGAAAATCCGCAATTTTCGACGGCGATCGGTTTGATCAGATACGCACAAGCTGTGCACACCGATCGGCCACGCCGCGGATTTGGACGAATCTTCGGTAAATTCTTCAGCGGAATGCGGTGAAAATCGGCAATGATAAAAACCAATACTAACTAAATGATTCAGCTCAGCAAAAACTACAGCTTGCCCGAACGTACCGAGGAATTTATTCCGATTAAGATTGTAAGTGTTGGTGGTGCGGGTTCGAACGCGCTCGATCGTATCGTGCTCGACGGCTTGGAGAGAGCCGACGTGGTTGCGATCAACACCGATGTGCAGTCGCTGGCGAGTTCCGTGGCAGCGCATAAGGTGCAGCTCGGTCGTGCCGTGACGCGTGGTTTAGGTGCGGGCGGCGACCCGGAACTTGGCTATCAAGCAGCGGTAGAATCGGCCGACGAAATCCGGGAGGCCCTTTCCGATGCGCGCATGATTTTTATTTGTGCAGGGCTCGGTGGCGGCAGTGGCTCGGGCGCTGCTCCCTATATCGCCCAGCTCGCCCGTGAAGCCGGTGCGCTTGTTGTCGCGTTTGCTACTCTCCCCTTTGCTTTCGAGGGTAAACGGCGGCGCGCCCAAGCCCAAGAGGCGCTCGCCCGCCTCAACGAGATCGCTCACGCAGTCATCTGCTTCGAGAACGACCAGATGGGCGATATGGTCGCACCAAACGCAGGTATTCATCAGGCTTTTGCCATGGCCGATATCACAATTAGCCAGAGTGTGCGTGCGGTCGTAAACCTGATCCAGCGCCCGGGACTGATCCGCATCGGATTCGATGATTTGCTGGCAGCGTTGCGAAGCCGGAATGGCCGATGCTTGTTCGGTTTTGGTGAATCCGATTCGGACAACCGCGCCCATGACGCGCTCACACAGGCGCTCAAGAATCCGCTGATGGATCGCGGCCGGATGCTCGCGGAGGCGGCGCGTGTGCTAGTGCAGGTCGCAGGCGGGCCGGGCATGACGTTGTCGGAGGTAGAAATTTTGATGCAGGAACTCGGCCGTCACATAAATGAGCAGACGCAGATTTTGTTTGGCACCGCGGTGGACGGCCGAATGGGAAACCGGTTGAGTGTCACAATTATCAGTTCGTTCGGGGCGGAGGACGGTTCCATCCAGCAGGCTCAGGCAGTGCAAAACGCGATGCCTCCAGTTTGGGAACAGCCTCAGGAGACTCTGGCCAAGATCGACATCGAGCCCGCAACCCCGGCGGACGTTGCCTCAACGGTGGATTTCCTTCCGCCTGAGCAACCGGCCCACACCGAAATTGTGCCACCGCCGCCAGCACCTGCAATCAAGAGCGCTAAGTCGGACCTGCCAATGCCACAGAAGAAACCGGCGCCGCCGACCGCTGAAAAAATTGCGCAGGCGAAACAGGAAATCTTGCAATTCGAGCCGGTCACACGAGGGCGCTTTGAAAAAAGCGAGCCGACCATCGTTGAAGGCGAAGATCTCGACGTCCCGACCTATCTACGGAAAAACATTAAGGTCAAATAATCGCGCAGCGCGCGATCACTTCTTCAGCAATTCCAGCACCGCGCTCGTCATTCCAATCATTCCGACGCGAATCGTGGGCTCCGGTACAGGCGCAAATTTGCTCGAGTGCAAACTCGGCAGCGGCGTTCCGTTCTTCTTACTGTCCTCAATCTTCGTCGGATCGACTGCGCCGATCCAAAAATCGCAAGCGGGAATTGAGTGATCGGGCAGACTATACTCGGAAAAATCTTCGCCACCCATCGTTGGATCAGTCGCTTCCACATTTTCCGCGCCTAATTGCTGCTTCCATACAGCGACGAGCCGCTTGGTCAGTTCCGGATTGTTGTAGGTTGCGGGCGTAAACTGATTTTGTATTACATTTACTATCGGTGCGCGGTCCGGTGGAATTCCGGCAGCGGTCGCAATTCCTTTCGCGATCCGATCGATTGCCGCCAGCACACGATCGCGCACATCGGACTTGTAAGTGCGCACCGTGAGCTGAAGCTTTACTTCATCGGGAATAATGTTGTGCTTCGTCCCGCCGTGGATTGAACCGACCGTGACGACGACCGGATCAACCGGATTATTTTCTCGGCTGGCGATGGTTTGCCACGCGTTGATCATTTCAGCTGCAAGAACGATCGGATCTTTCGTTTTGTGCGGATAGGCGCCGTGCCCACCAACGCCGCGGACGGTGATGTCTACCGAATCCACATTCGCGTAAGTGTAACCTTCAGTGACTCCAACGTGCGCCGTCTGCATTTGCGCATTGTCATGGTAACCAAGCGCAAAATCCGGTTTTCCGAACCGATCATAAAGTCCAGCTTTAAGCAGCGCACGCGCGCCGTTGCCTGTCTCTTCAGCCGGTTGTGCCACAAACATGATTGTGCCATGCCACTGATCTTTCAGTCGTTGCAATGCCCGCGCTGTGCCGATGAATGCGGCAATATGCACGTCGTGCCCGCAGGCATGCATTACGTGGACCTCTTTGCCCTCGTCATTCTTGGTCGTGATTTTGCTCGCGTACGGCAAACCCGTTTCCTCTTCCACCGGCAACGCGTCCATGTCCGTGCGAACCAGCACAGTCGGCCCATCGCCATTCTTCATAATTCCGATAACGCCGTATCCTTTCAGCTCAGGCTTGTCGTATATGCCGAACTGTTCTGTAACAGCGCAACCTGCGGCCCGCAGTTGCTTCGCGACCATCGCCGAAGTGTGTTCCTCGTGGGCGGACAATTCCGGATGACTGTGAACGTCTTTGTAAATTGCGAGCAACGACGGGAGCTCTGCGTCAGCGAGTGATTGTGGAGTTTGCTGCGCGAATGTCAGCGCCGGAATCAAGGTCGACAACGATAAGATCGAGAAGGAACGAATCTTCATGCTTGTCATGCTGAGCGAAGTCGAAGCATCTCTCAATCTAATTCAGTTCGAGAAACAGTAAGAGATTCCTCGACTTCGCTCGGAATGACAGAAGCTTTGTGAAGAAAATGGATTTTGAGAAGAACACTATGCTATTCGGCGCCGATCCCACGCTCCGCATCGTCGCGATCGAGCTGGGCGATACAGGCACAGTTAAAGTTTATTGCCGGGAAAAGGATGGATCGACAATCGTCGAGGTCGAGCCGTTTCATCCTTTCGTTTGGGCCGACAGTGACGTTGTCGATCTTGGCATCGATGCCGAGAAACTGGAAGGCGATCTCAAATACGGCTGGCGCATCACGGTCGATAGTTGGAAGGAACTGATCGCCCTGCGCAACGGCCTCAAAAAAGCGAACCGCGATTTCTTTGCCTTCAGCGATCCTGTTCAGCATTATCTCACTGCCACTGGTCGCACGCTGTTCAAAGACCTGCCGTTCGAGGCACTGAAGCGATTGCAACTCGAAGTCCTTTCCTTCGAAGAGCCGGTAACCGGCGTGGCTGACGCAGGCCCGACCGATCACATTATGAGCATCGCCCTCTCGGACAATACCGGCTGGACAGAATTACTGATTGTCGATCCTAAAAACGTCGACGAATCAGAGCGTACCGCGCTCAAGCGACTTACGTCGTTGATTAAAGAACGCGATCCGGACGTGATCGAAGGTCATAATTTGTTCCGTTTCGATTTACCGTACTTGGTCGCGCGTGCGCGCAAAGCGAAAACGAAACTCGATTGGGGGCGTAGCGGCGGATTTTTGCGCTCACGTCCATCGCGACTTCAAATCGCGGAGAAGACGATCGATTACCCAAAGTTCACGATCGATGGCCGCCATTTTGTCGATACATTTTTGCTCGCCCAATTCTATGATGTCGGCATGCGCACGCTCTCCGGATTCGAGCGCGCGGATGTTGCGCGGCATTTTGGGTTTTGCGAGAGCGAGGAAATCTCGGCGTTGACCGGAAAGGAATTGCAGCGCGCTTACATCGACAATGACGAAAGGTTTCGCGAGCGCGCGCTCTGTGCGGTGCGCGAAACGTGCGCAGTCGCCGACCTGCTCAGTCCAAGCTATTTCATCCAGGCCCAGATTTTTCCTTACAATTATCAGGATGTAATCGTGCGCGGTAACGCCACCCGCATCAACGCCCTCTTTCTGCGCGAGTATTTCCGGCAACGCCATTCCATTCCTGAGATGCCGCTGGTGCGCGGCTTCGAGGGCGGTTATACCGATATCTTCTTCACGGGCGTCGCTCGCAACGTCTGGCATTGAGACATCGCTTCACTGTATCCCTCGATCATGCTCCAGTTCGATTGCTTTCCAGCGACCGATCAGCTCCAGATTTTCCGGCACTTGCTTACCGACCTCCGCACATTCCGACTCGAAGCGAAAACACAAATGCGCGCCGCGAAAAAATTGAAAGAACAGCGTTACTTCCATGCGTTGCAAAACACTTTCAAGATTCTGATCAACAGCTTCTACGGTTATCTGGGTTTTGCACAGGGGCACTTTGCCGACTTCGATGCCGCCGCGCGCGTTACGCAAATCGGGCGTGATCTTTTGAAAAAAATGATCGAGTGGCTCAAGGAAAAAGGAGCACAGGTGATCGAGGTCGATACTGACGGCGTCTATTTTGTCCCTCCGGACAAGATCGACATTGACGAATTGCGTAGTGGCCTCGCGAAAGAATTGCCATCGGGCATCGAGATCGAGTTTGATGAGCAATTCGACGCGATGTTTAGCTACAAAGCGAAGAATTACGCGCTTCTTACCCGCGACCGCGACGTCATGATCAAGGGCGGCGCGCTCAAGTCCCGTGGACTCGAAAAATTCCAGCGCGTTTTCCTCGAACAAATCATCAAGCTTCTCATGGAAGAAAAACCTGAAGAAATTGCGCAGTTGCGCGAGGAGTTCGAAGCCAAGATTCGCAACCGCGAATGGAACATCGACATGCTAATGAAGACCGACACCCTCCAGGATTCACTCGACAAATACCGAGCGAAAATCGCTGGCTCCGCGCGCAACCGTGCCGCAGCTTACGAACTTGCTCTCTCGAGCGGTCGCAATTATCGGCCGGGCGACCAAATCAGTTATTACATCACCGGATCGGAAAAAAAGTTGGCTGCTTACGAAAACGCGAAGCTCGCTTCGGACTTCGATCCACGGAATCGCGACGAGAACGTTGATTACTACATCACAAAACTAGGAGAGTTGGTGAAGAAGTTCTCCTCGATGATTCCCGCAGCTGAACAAGAAACGCTCAAGCTGTAGAGGGGCGCAGCAGTGCCCAAACAAGCAACGCCTGCACTCCGCGACTGCAGCTACAGCAGTTTGGCGTCTAGGTTGATCTGCGTACCGGCGAGTGCAACCGAGACTGGGCAAGTCTTTTTCGTTAGCTCGGCTTGCTCGCGAAATTTTGCTTGGTCAATTCCGGGGATGTCAGCTTCCACGTTTAAATCGATGGAGGTGATTTTGAATCCGCCCCCGACTGGTTCGAGTTTCACAGTCGCGGTGGTGTTGATGCGCTTAGCAGGATAACCTGCTTTTTCGAGATTGAGCGAAAGCGCCATCGAAAAGCAACCCGCCTCGGCCGCGCCGATGAGCTCCTCCGGGTTGGTGCCTGCGCCGCTCTCGAACCGGGACGAGAACGAGTAAGGCCCTTCGAACGCGCCGCTCCCGAGTTTCATGGTTCCCTTGCCTTGCTTCAGTGTGCCTTCCCAAAGGGCCGATCCAGTTCGTGTTGCCATTGGCTTGCCTCCTTGAATTGTTATTGGTTACGATTCGTGCCGGGCGGGGGCGAGGGCAATCCGTTTTTCCCAGCAACAAACTGAGAACACCCCACGGCGCGGCGAGCGGGACAGCGGCGAACCGTCCACAGAGCCGTGGCTAGGTGTGCTTTCTCCACGCGTGAAGCACTTCTGTTTCGCGTTCGGGCGTAAGGCCCGCGCGCAATTTCGATTGTCGATCTTGTGGCTGCGATTTGAACCAGGCGAGCGTATCGCGCGCAGTTTCGGCGAGCGGGCGAAATGTCAATCCCTTGGACAGTGCTCGGTTGATGGTGGTTCGTGCCATGCCGCTTTCTTCGCCCGTCCAGACCGGCATGTCCGACCACGCTTCGATCTTTTCTTGTTCGAGAAAACCAGCCGGGACCCAGGTAAAGGTTGCATTTGAATTAAGCGCATCCTTGATTCCGTCGAGCATCTTGCCAATTCCGAACGGTTTCGCCGGTCCGGTCGCATTGTAAATTCCGGTCTCGCGGTTCTCTGCCATGCGGACCGTCCACTCAGCGAGATCACGTGCGTCGATGAACTGCACGGGATCATTTGGATTGCCCGGCGCTAAAACTTCTCCACCACGATCGATGCGCACGGGCCAGTAGGTAAAGCGATCGGTCTCGTCGCGTGGCCCGACGATCAGACCCGGCCGAATGATCAATATTTTCGCCGGAAACCATTTCTCGGCTTCCTGTTCGGACAGCGCTTTTAGAGGGCCGTAGGTCTTATAACCGGACGCCTTCATCGCTTCGAGCGTTTCCTTGTACGGATCGGGACCATCGTATTTCGCAAGGGGCGCGGTTTCATCAACGCCTTTGCTAGTCTCGGCATAAACCGAGATCGTCGAGATGAAAACGTAGCGTTCGACATTGCCTTTAAGGATTCGCGCAGCGTCGCGCACCCACGCCGGCAGCGTTGTCGGGTTATCGATCGCGACGTCCCATTGTCGATCTTTCAAGGCGTCGAGCTTCCCGTTGCGATCCCCGATCAATTGTTCGACTTCATTCGGCAATTCACCCGGATGCGTTTTGCCGCGGTTGAAGGTAGTCACCTTGTGTCCGCGGCTGAGCGCATAACGTAGCTGACAAGGCCCGGTGAATCCGGTGCCGCCAAGGATGAGAATGCGAAGCGGTTTCATAGCTTTTTCAGCAAATAAGCTGCTCGATTTAATTCCTAATCCAAACGCGCCACCGGCAGCAGCGGAGAGTTTGATGAAATGGCGGCGACTTAGATTCATTGTTTAGCCTTTACGAATGCAGGTTTTATTCTTTTGTTCAAATAACCGGCTCGACAGAGTCTCGCCCCACCAATGAAGGAAAAATTTACGCGCCGGGAGGCAACCAAATTGATGAGCGCAAGTGCGGCGGGATTGCTTTTCCCGATTGCTGCATCGCGCGCAGAGACGAAAAGCGAATCATCAACGATGCTGACGCGCGCAATTCCTTCGTCTGGTGAAAAGTTGCCCGTGATCGGGTTGGGAACATGGCGAACGTTCGATGTCGATCTTACGCCGGACAACCGGAGGCAACTCGGGGATGTTCTCTCGTTTTTTTTAAAACTTGGCGGGCGCGTGATCGACACATCGCCCATGTATGGACGCGCTGAAGAAGTGATCGGTGATCTCGCAACGACGCTTGGAATTCAGCAGAAGCTTTTTCTAGCCACCAAAGTCTGGACGCGCGGCAAAGGGAGCGGCATCAGCTCGATGGAACGCTCAATGGCCCGACTTCAAACAAAACGCATCGATCTGATGCAAGTCCACAACCTCGTCGACGTCCATACGCATCTCGCGACGCTTCGAGAGTGGAAGGAGCAGGGCCGTATTCGCTATATCGGGATTACGCATTATGAATCCGGCGCGTTCGGCGAGATGGAGAAAATCATGCGAAGCGAAAAACTCGATTTCGTGCAGATCAACTATTCACTAATGGAACGCGAAGCGGAACGACGGGTTTTGCCGCTCGCACAGGAGCAGGGCATTGCTGTGATCGTGAATCGGCCGTTCGGCGGTGGCGATTTATTCGAACGAGCACGTGCAAAACAATTACCCGATTGGGCAACCGAATTCGATTGTCGATCCTGGGCACAATTTTTTCTGAAGTGGATCGTCGCACATCCGGCCGTGACCTGCGCGATCCCGGCGACCAGCAAGCCGCGCCACCTCGAAGACAACATGCAAGGAGGAATCGGACGGCTTCCTGACACAAAAACGCGCCAACGGATGCTGGAGATTGCTTCAGGGCTGTAATGGCTCTTTGCTTTAGCCAAAATCTTCGCCCAAAGTTGCGGTAATTCCGATGCATAAGTCACTGAGTTTTAAGGATATAAATTGGTGTGGAAAAATTTACGATTTTCTTGAAAAAAACCACTTGCAGGGACCGGTAAAATGATCGATATGACGCGCTCTTTATGCGAAAAATCTCCCCCCTTTTCATTTTCGGCCTCTGTTGCGTTGCATTTTACCCCCGCCCCGCTGAGGCGTTGGTCATGTCGGCGCAGAAACCGAAATTCGTTTACAAGGATGCTTCCGGCAAAAAGCAGTCGGTTGAAATAGTAGACAAATATCAGCCGAAGAAAATCGTGCATCCCTTTGCTAAGATCGACACAAACATCGATCCGAAGCTATGTCGTGCCGCGACGATCGCCGAAGAGCGCGCTCGCGCACATTCACATTCGCTTTGCTGGCGTTTTGTAAAAGAAGCCCTCGTTGCCGCGGGCGTGGTAAGCTCCCGACCGACAACATCATTGGCGAAGCAAGCCGGGCAGGAGCTCGTGAACAACTACGGCTTCAAAAAGCTCCCGGTTTCGAATCCCTATGAAGCGCCGGTCGGTGCCGTCCTTGTGTATGGTGCCAGTCGCGCAGCCGGTCACGTCGAGATTCGAACAGTCGATGGCTTCGTAAGCGATTTTAAATCGACGATTCCGTCGACACGGCCATTGCTGGGCGTTTACGCGAAGTCGTAAGCCGTAGGCTTCGTTAGAGACGGGGTGGTTGCAATCAGCGACTGGACGGAGCTTTTCCGTCGGTAAGATTGAGTTCCGGCTGGTAAAAAGCGCCGAGGAGCCGAATCTTTGTGAATGTCCCAAGACGGGCCAGTACGCATCGCGATGTGGTCGGGCCCGCGAAACATCTCGACCGCGATGATGCGCGCGTGGGGCAATCGCACAGATACTTTTGTCGTCGATGAGCCGTTTTATGCATTTTATCTAAACGCGACTGGCAAGAAGCATCCGGGTGCAAATGAAGTGGTCGCAGCCGGCGAGACGGATTGGCGAAGAGTTGTCGCGCAATTGACAGGCCCAGTCCAGAACGGCAAACCCATTTTCTTCCAGAAACAGATGACGCATCATTTGTTGCCAGAGGTGGACCGAGAATGGCTTGTCGCGATGACGAATTGTTTTCTCATTCGCAATCCGCGCGACGTGATTTTGTCTTATGTTAAAAAGCAAGGCGAACCGGCGCTGGAAAATCTCGGTTTTGTGCAGCAGGCGGAGATTTTCGATTGGGTGCGCCTCCGCACGGGTGCGACGCCGCCGGTGATTGACGCACGCGACGTGCTGGAAAACCCAAAAAGAATCTTGGGACGATTGTGCGAGGCAATCGGGATTGAGTTTAGCGAGTCGATGCTTTCCTGGCCGAGTGGATTGCGCGAAACCGATGGCATCTGGGCGAAGCATTGGTACGATGAAGTGGCAAGATCGACATCGTTCCAGCCGTACCGCCCGAAAGATGAGCCTGTGCCGCAACGTTTGTGCGAAATCCATGAACGGTGTCGCGTATGTTACGAACGGCTGTATGAATCCCGACTGCATTAGACCGCGGATTACGTCATGCTGCAGCAATTTAACGAGAAGAATCGCGATCTGATCGTAAATATCAACGGGCGGCTCGTACATCGCGATGAGGCTGGCATTAGTCCGTTCGATTCCGCCGTGCAAGGTGGCGATGCCGTCTGGGAAGGCTTGCGTTTGTATAACGGCCGAATTTTCAAGCTCCACCAACACCTCGATCGCTTGCATCGTTCCGCGGTCGCTTTGTCGTTCTCGGAAATCCCATCGCGCGAAAAAATTGTTGAGGAAATCAAACGCACGCTAGTCGCCAACAAAATGCGGAATGGCGTGCATATTCGATTAACGCTCACGCGCGGCCTCAAAGTTACTTCCGGAATGGACCCACGGCTGAATCAGAGTGGATCCACATTGATCGTCCTCGCCGAACATAAAGCACCGGTTTACGCGAAGACTGGCCTGAGCTTGATCACGAGCAAAATTCACCGGCCGCCGCCCGATATTCTGGATGCGCAAATTCATCATGCCAACTTGCTGAATTCGATACTCGCCAAGATCGAAGCAAACAATGCCGGCGCGGACGACGCGCTGATGCTCGACTCGCGCGGCTTTGTCGCCGAAACAAATGCGACTCACATTTTCATCGTGCGCAAAGGCGAGCTGGCCACGAGCCGGGTCGTGGCCTGTCCCGAAGGAATCACACGCGCCACGGTGATCGAAATCTGCGCGGCTCAAAAAATCCCGTGCACAGAAACCGATCTCACCCTCGATGACGTTTATCGCGCCGATGAAATGTTTTGCACTGGAACTATGGGAGAACTGGCCGGAGTTATTGAAGTCGATGACCGCCTCATCGGCGATGGCAGAGTTGGTTCTATCACCAAACGATTAAGCGACTTCTATGCGCAGCGCACCGCGAACGAGGGCGTGCAAGTTGTTGATAGTTGAGACGTCCGCCCGATCAAAGGCATCGCGAAGAGGCTCATTGCATTCTCGTGGGCCCCGAAACTATTGGCCGTCGCCCCAGGTTTTCTTTTCGAAAGAAACTCGGCCTGATCCTCTTTCGAATGCCTCGAAGTGCTCTGGGTTCTGTTGGTAGTATTTTTGGTGATACGCTTCGGCCGGATAAAACTTCATCGACGGCAAAATTTGGGTGACGATCGGTTTATCGAATTTTCCCGAGCGCGCCAGCTTCTCCTTTGAAGCTTCCGCGATCTTTTTTTCCTCATCATTTCCATAGAAGATCGCGGCGCGATAACTCGGCCCGATGTCCGTGAACTGGCCGTCCGCCTGGGTGGGATCGATTTGCCGCCAGTAAATGTCGAGTAACTGATCGAATGAAATCCTGGCCGGATCGTACGTGATTTCGATTGATTCGCGATAGCCGGTTTTTTCCGAAGAGACGAGTTCGTAGGTCGGATTCGGTTCCGTTCCGCCAGAATAGCCCACGACGGTCTTGATCACGCCTTTCGCCTTATCGAATGCAGGTTGGATGCACCAAAAACAGCCACCGGCAAAGACGGTCGTCTTGGTCGCTGAAGAGGGCGAACTTTGGCCGCGAGCAGGATCGTTAAAAAACGCAACCGCAGCGCTAAAGAGCAGGGTGAAAACGAGGACTCTTTTCATAACTGTCGATCTTAGACAAAGCTGCTCGCCGTTCGTTCCGCTTTTTTGGCTTGTTGAGGCGGTGACTGCTTAGTTTTCTCCTT
>Ga0184618_10000193_pt1 | contig 13884 bp, 10 predicted proteins | sample PLM0_30_b1_FD_133159 | JGI IMG/M metagenome (GOLD analysis project Ga0184618, IMG submission 133159) | Groundwater sediment microbial communities from an aquifer in East River, Colorado, USA - PLM0_30_b1 | ecosystem: Environmental > Terrestrial > Soil > Riparian zone | place: USA: East River...
ACCAGCGCGAAGCCCTTCAAGCCCTGCTCGTCGAGCGTGGGGACGTCGGGCAGCGAGGGCACGCGCGCATTCGAGGTCACGCCGTAGACCTTGATCGTCCCGGCCTTGATCTGCGGCGTGGTATTAGTGGTCTGATCGCACATGAAGTCGACGCGGCCGCCGATCAGGTCGGTCATCGCCGGACCGGTGCCCTTGTACGGCACCGTGGTGAAGTCGGCCTGGATCGTGCTCATGAACAGCAGCCCGCACAGGTAAGAGGCCGAGCCGATGCCGGCATTGGCGTAAGTGAGCGTGCTTTGATTGGCCTTGGCGTAGGCAAGAAACTCGCCGAAGGTCTTCTGCGACATTTCCTTTTTCGCGACCAGCGTCATCGGCACGTCGGCCACCTGGCCGATGTACTCGAAGTCATTGACCGTGTCGTACGGCAGCTTGCGATACAGCGCAGGCGCGGTCGACATGCCGACGTGGTACAGCAGCACCGTGTAGCCGTCGGGCCGCGACTTCGCGGCCTTGTTGATGCCGATGATGCCGCCGGCGCCGCCGGAGTTGTCGATGATCATCTGCTGCCCCAGCGCGCTTCCCATCGCCACGCCGAGGCTGCGCGCGAGCGTATCGGTCGGCCCGCCGGCCGCGGCGGGCACGACGATGACCACCGGCTTGGTCGGATACTCCTGCGCGCGCGCAGTTGTCGCCGCCGCGGCCGCGAGCAGCGCCGCCGCGGCGGCGCTCAACCATGCATCGCCAAGTCCGCGCATCATCGTTTCCCCTTCTCTCACAGCCGGTACGAAGCGCTCATGGTAAACGAGCTCCCATTGATCCCGAGGAGGTCGTGGGCGCACGACAGCGCCTGCGCGCGCTTGCATTTCGCTCGGTCAGGTAGCATGATAACCAGCGTAGCGACAATAAAAGGGGTGTGGATCCCCTGCAATGAGGATGAACACCACGCTGGTGATCAATCCGAAAGGTGGTGCAGGAAAAACCACCGTCGCGATCAATCTGGCCAGCCACTTCGCCGCTGCCAACACTGCAACCACCCTCATGGATTACGACCCGCAAGGGTCGAGCCTGCACTGGCTGCGCTCGCGCGCGCCCGAGGCAGCGAAAATTCACGGCGCCAACGCCGCGCCGCCGAAGCCCGACCGCCTGCGCAGCTTCGAGATGTATGTGCCCCCGGAGACCCGGCAACTGGTGATCGATACGCCGGCCGGCGCCTCGGGCCTGCTGCTGCAGGAGATGCTCGGCAGAGCCCATTGCGTCATCATCCCGGTGGTGCCCTCGTCCCTGGACATCCACGCCACGGCGAACTTCATCAAGGACCTGCTTCTCAAGGGCCGCATCCGGGAGCGGAACATCCGGCTGGCGGTGGTCGCGAACCGGGTCCGCAGGTCAATGCCCGTCTACCCGCCGCTGGAGCGGTTTCTCAACGCGCTCAACATGAAGCTGCTGGCGCGCCTCATCGATTCCGACGTGTACGTCCACGCCGCGGAAACCGGGGTTGGAATTTTCGAGATGGACTTCCCGGTGTCGCTCGCCGAGCGCAAGCAGTTCATGCCGATCATCGACTGGGTGGACAGCCAGCAAGCGCCGCGCGACGAGCGCACGGCGGGGACGCTCTACGAGCTGGGGCGCACCCGCTCCGCGTAGACAGGACGGCCCAGCCAGGATGGAAATCGACCGGCGCGTATTCGAGCTCTACGACGAGTACTGCCACGGCCGCATCGACCGGCGCGAATTCCTGGCGCGGGCCGGCGCGCTCACCGTCGCCGGGGTTTCGGCGCTGGCGATGGCGCAGGCGCTCCTGCCGCGTTACGCGCAGGCGCAGACCATCTCCTTCACCGATGAGCGGATGAAAGCGCAGTACGTGAATTACCCGTCGCCCGGCGGCAACTCCGGGAGCATGCGCGGCTACCTGGCGCGGCCGGCAGGCCAGGGCCCGTTCCCCTCGGTGCTGGTGATCCACGAGAACCGCGGGCTCAATCCCTATATCGAGGACGTGGCGCGCCGCGCCGCGGTCGAAGGGTTTCTCGCCCTCGCGCCCGACGGCTTGTCGCCGGTCGGCGGCTACCCCGGCAACGACGACGACGGCCGCACGCTGCAGGCCGGTCTCGACCAGGGCAAATTGCGCGCGGACATGCTGAACAGCGCGCGCTTTCTCAAGTCGCACAAATCATCGAGCGGCAAGCTCGGCGTGACGGGCTTCTGCTGGGGCGGCGGCACGACGAATTTCCTGGCAGCCGCGCTGGGGGCCGAGATGCATGCGGGCGTGCCGTTTTACGGCGCCGCCGCCGAAACCGCCGATGTTGCGAGGATCAAGGCCCCGCTCCTGATCCACTACGCGGAGACGGACGAGCGAATCAACGCGATGTGGCCGGCCTTCGAGGCCGCGCTGAAAGCGGCCGGCGTTCCGCACCAGATGCACAAGTATCCGGGCACGCAGCACGGCTTTCACAACAACTCGACTCCGCGCTACAACGAGGCGGCCGCAAAGCTAGCGTGGGAGCGGACGATCGCCTTCTTCAAGAAGAATCTGGCCTGAGGTTTTTTTCGCAGCCAGGTAGAGCGGCATCAGCTTCTCCGCGTAAATGCCCAGATCCCTGATGCGGTCCTCGGGCGCCGGGTGCGTGGAAAGGAGCTTCGGCGGCCGGCTGCCGCCCAGCTTCTGCATCTTTTCCCAGAGCGCGATCGCGGCGCGCGGATCGTAGCCGGCGCGCGCGGCGAGCTCGACGCCGACCCGGTCGGCTTCGGCCTCCTGCGCGCGCGAGTACGGAAGATTCAGCGTCAGGTCGAGTAGCGTCGGCGCAAGGTCCAGGGCGGGTCGGGGCATGTTTGCAACGGCGCCGACGGTCTCCAGCGCCAGTTGCTCGGCGAGCGCTATCGACATGCGCTCGCGGCCGTGCTCGCGCAGCGCGTGCCCGATCTCGTGGCCGAGAACCGCGGCCAGCTCCTCGTCAGCCGGCTGAAGGCGCTCGAGGAGGCCGGTGTACACCGCGATCTTTCCGCCCGGCATGCACCAGGCATTGACCTCGCTGGACGACAGGACGTGCGCTTCCCAATCCCATCCAGGCGCGTCCTTCCTGAAAGCCGCGGTCTGCGGGATCAGCCTGCCGACGATAGCCTTGACCTGCCGGACCTGCGCCGGATCGCGATCCAGCGCGCCCTGCCTGCGCGCCTGCGCGAGCACCTGCTGATAAGCCTCCTCGGCGCTCTGATTGACCTGCTCCGACGGGACCAGCAATAACTGTGGCCGCTCGATTCCGACCGCACCGGGCGCGGTAGCCGTCCCGCAACCCGCCAGAAATGCTGCGATGGCGACGACGCAAAAACCGAGTATCCGCATTTAGCCGACCTTGTATTCGTCGGGGGCACCAGGAGGTATCGGTGAGTGCGTCTTAAGGCTTTGCTGGAATTCCGCGAGCATCCGCAGCATTGGGCCACGCACCCAATTTTCTTCCGTCGCTACGTTCGTCTCTTCTTTCGGATCCCGGATGAGGTTGAAGATACAGAATTTGAACCCACGACCCCCTGGTTCGTAGGTAATCCTCTAGGCGTAACTCATTGACGCAACAGAATCACGGCGCCGCCCGTTCCGAGCTTCTTGCGCCCTTGTGACCTGTTCTGTGCTGTTGAGTCCCCGCAGAAGTCCCCGCTATATGGCCGCCGACCAGCAACATCTGAACGAAAACCCACGTCATATTGAACATTGACCTTCGAGGAACTCAGCAATCTCGACTATGCGTCCGAGGTATTGGTCGCCACGACGAATAGTTCCGGGACGGAGCCCTAACTCCGTCAACCCCATAGCGCGGCCTGTTGTGCCTTCATGCTGGCGGGCACGGCTTCACCTTGCGAGCCTTGTCGAGGAACGCGGTGATCTGCCCGGCTATCCCCTTGAATTCCTCGACCTTGCCGTAGTTGGCGACGAAGTTCGCGAGTAGAGCGCGGCCGTCGAGCCGTTCCTGCTCGAGACGCCGACACTCACGCTCGGCTGCCTCACGCGCTTCCTGCTCGGCGCGCTGGCGGGCACGGGCTTCTGCCTCCACCCTCTCCTGACGCTCGCGCTCTTCCTGGGCCTTGCGCGCGGCCTCGACCTCCAGCCGGCGGCGCTCGGCGGCGAGCCGCTCCTCCTCGGCAGCCAGCTGCTTCCGGGCGGCCTCTTCCCGGGCAAGCTGCTCGGCGCGCTCACGCTCGAGGCGCTCGCGCGCGGCGCGCTCCTCGGCTTCCCTCCGGGCCCTGGCCTGCCGCTCTTCTTCCGCGATCTTGGCACGGCGCTCGGCCTGAGTGACCTCACGGCACATCAGGTTGCCGCCGTCGGTACCGATCGGTCCGCTGCAGTCCTGCTCGCTCACCTTGCGCGTCGGATCCATCGGCGGCGCGTAGGCTCCATCCTGCGGTTTGCTACTGCAGCCGGCCGCGAGCATGAGGAGGAGGACGACGGTTATGTTCTTGTTCATGGCTCTCCCTTCAGGTTCGGTAGGCGCGCAGCGCCAGAACTGCGCGAATTGACTTCCAAGCGAAGGATACGCGCAGCGCGCTCGGCGCGCTGCGACACAATCCCCGCTCGCATCGCTGATTGCCCAGCACCGCGCTCAGGTCCCCGTCGAAGTCCCCGCGGCAAGAAAAACGGCCTAGGCGGAAAATCACCTAAGCCGTTGATGTAGTTTGGCGCGCCCGGCAGGATTTGAACCCACGACCCCCTGGTTCGTAGGTAATCCGCTAAGCGCAAGTGATTGATTGCAGCACTAACACGGCACCGCCCGTTCCATGCTGTTGCGCCGTCTTGCTCTGTCTTGAACTGTCGAGTCCCCGCAAAAGTCCCCACTGATTATTTCTCCGGCGCGCTTGCCTCCCAGCCGCCGCCGAATGCCCGATATAGGCCGACCGTCGCCAAGGCAACTCCTGCGGAACTTCGTACGAGCGAATCCTCGACTGTCAGAGCAGTGCGTTGAGCGTCCAGCACGGTTAGATAGTCAGCGGCGCCTTTGCCAAAAAGAGCTTCGGCTCTGCGCCGGGCGCGCTCGGCAGCCTCGAACGAGGCGGCAAGGTGCTCGCGCCGCGTTCGCGAGCTCGCATAGAGCACGTAGGCGTTTTCAACGTCCTCCAGCGCCTCTAGAAACGTTCTTTCGTAAGCGGCGCCGGCTTCCGCGAGCCGCGCATCAGAGGCCTCGATGCTCGCGCGGATGCGCCCCGCGTTGAAAATCGGCGCCGTGAGAAGCGCGCCAAGCGAAAACACGTCCGCCGTCCGGTACGGAAGGGGATTGATGCTCGCCGACTGGCGGCCAGCGCTCGCGGAGAGAAAGAACTTCGGAAAGAGATCCGTCTTCGTGGATCCGAGCTCCGCCGACCGCGCCGTCAATTCTTCCCGAGCACGCCTCAAGTCTGGCCGCTGCTCCAGCAACTCGCTCGGCAGAAGCGCCGGTAACGCTGGCTGAGAAGCGGAGAAGGCTGGCGACGCAGGCGGCGAGATCTGGAGGGTGGCGGGCGGCTTGCCGAGGAGCACAGCCAGGCGGTGCGCGCGCGCGGCCGTCTCGGCTTCGAGCTCCGGCAGGAGCGCCTGCGTGCTTTCGAGCTGCGCCGTGGCGCGAGCGACATCGAGATCGGTCGCCAGCCCGGCTCTGAAGCGACCGTCGGCGAGCCGTTGCGTCTCGCGCTGCACGTCGATATTGCGGCGGACGATAGCGGTCCGGGCCTGCAGGCCGCGCAGCTCGAAATAGTTTCGCGCCACCTCCGAGATCAGGGTGACTTGCGCCCCATACAAACCTTCCCCGGCGGCCCGCGCCTGCGCTTGTGCGGCCTTGACGTCGAGACGGTTGCCGCCGAAGAGGTCGATTTCCCAAGAGGCGACGAGCAGCGCCGACCGGCTGTCGACGATCGGCAGCGAACGTGTCAGATCCTTGCTCCGGCTGGCGGTGGCATTGGCGTCGACTCTTGGAAGCAGCAGCGACTGGGTTGCCGCCGTACCTGCGAGGGCTTCGCGGATGCGAGCCCGTGCGATGGCCAGATCGCGGTTCGCCACCATAGCGTCGGCGATCAGCCGGTCAAGCTCGGCATCGTCGAACCCCCGCCACCATTGCCGCAGGTCCCGGCTGTCTGCCGGCCCTGCCTCAACCTGATTGGTCCACCGCTCGGGAATCGGCAGATCGACGCGAGCAGTCTCCGAGGCGCAGCCGCTTGCAAGTGCAGCGCAAGCAAGCACAAACCTGCTTGCCCAGTTCATGGCGAGGCCTTGACGGCCGGCGCCGCGCGCCGGACCCGGAACCAGGCCGCGTACAGCGCGGGCACGAAGAACACCGTGAGCAAGGTGGCGACGAGCAGCCCGCCGAGAATCGTGATCGCCTGCGGGCCGAAAAAATCGCTCCTTGAGAGCGGCACCATCGCCAGGATCGCCGCGGCCGCGGTGAGCATGATCGGCCGGAAGCGCCTGACGGTCGATTCGACGATCGCCGTCCACGTGTCGGCGCCGGCGCGTTCATCCTGCTCGATCTGGTCCACCAGGATGACCGAATTGCGCATGATCATGCCGGCGAGCGCAATGAGACCGAGCAGCGCCACGAAGCCGAACGGCGCGTGAAAGGCAAGCAGGCCGAACGCCGCGCCGATCAGGCCGAGGGACGCGGTGGTGAGAACGAGCAGCGTTCGCTTCACGCTGTGCAGCTGCATCATCAGCAGCAATAGTGTGGCGACGACAACCAGCGGCAACCAGACGAAGATGGAACGCTGCGCGATTCCGCTGTCTTCGAGCGGCCCGCCGGGCTGGATGGCATAGCCGACGGGCAGCCGCTCGATCAGCGGCCGCAGCTCTCCCATGATCGCTCTGGCGACGTCGGGCGCTTCCGCGCCGTCGACGAGATCGGCCCTTACCGTGACGGCGGCAGAGCGACCGCGGCGCCAGATCACGCTTTCCTCGAAATGCGGCTCGATGCGGCCGAGCTGGCTGAGCGGCACGGCCTGGCCATTGCCGGTGCGCACGGCGACGTCTGGAAGCGTCTCCAGACCGGCGCGCAGATCCCGTCTTGCCCGCCAGACGATGTCGATCAGGTCGGTGCCTTCGCGATATTGGCCGACGACGAGCCCGCGGTAATGAGCCTGCAGCGCCTGCGAGATGCCCTCGCTCGTGACGCCGAGCGCTCGCGCCTTCTCCTGATTAAGCGCGAGCGTCATGGCGGGAATGCGCTCGTGCCAGTCGTCGTTGACGTCGACCGCCTTCGGATTGGCCCGCACGATCTCTGCGACCCTGTCGGCGAGTGCGCGCACCCGCGCCGGGTCGTCACCGGTGACCCGGAATATCAGCGGATATTCGAACGGCGGGCCGACCGCCAGCCGGTTCACGCGCCCGCGGAATTCCGGGAACTCCGCGAGGCGCTCGCGCAGCCTGCGGCGCACACGCTCTCTCGCCGCGTTGTCCTTCGCCATGACGACGGTCTCGGCGAGGTTGGTATTGGCGAGCTGCTGTGTGATGAGCAGGAAGAAGCGCGGCGTGCCTGCCCCGACGTACGTGGCGTAGTGGAGCACGTCCTCGTCCTTGGCAAGCAATGCTTCGACCTGCTTCGCCGCCGCCTCCGACTGCGCGAAACTCGAGCCTTCGGGCAGCCACAGGTCGACCAGCAGCTCCGGCCGGTTCGACTGGGGGAAGAACTGCTTGGGCACCTTGGTGAATGCCAGCCCGCCGGCAATAAAAAGGAGCGCAGTCGCTCCGATGACGAGAACGCGGCGCTCGACCGACCAGTCCACCGCCCGCCGCAGCCGGCTGTAGAACGGTGTCGCATACGATTCGTGCGGCGCCCCGTGCGCCTTGAGCAGGCGGAAGCCGAGGAACGGCGTGAACAGGACCGCGCCGATCCAGGACAGCAGAACGGCGATCGCTACGACCTGGAATATGCTCAGCGTGTATTCCCCCGCTGAAGAGCGCGCGAGGCCGACCGGAAGGAAGCCAGCCACCGTGACTAGCGTCCCCGTCAGCATCGGGAATGCAGTCGAGGCGTACGCCGCGCCCGCCGCGCTGATGCGATCCATGCCCGCGTCGAGCTTGCGGGCCATCATCTCGACGACGATCATCGCGTCGTCCACGAGCAGCCCCAGCGCGAGCACCAGAGCCCCGAGCGAGATGCGCTGAAAATCGATTTTCAGCAGCAGCATCAGGAGGAACGTCCCTGCAAGCACCAGCGGCACCGTGAGCGCGACGATCGTGCCGGCGCGCAAGCCGAGGCTCAGGAAACTCACCACCATGACGATGATCAGCGCCTCGGCAAAGGTGCGCATGAATTCCGCGATGGCCGCGCGAACCACCCTAGGCTGATTCGCGACCTGCTCGATCTCGATTCCCTGCGGCAATTCCGCGCGCAGGCGTGATACCAATCGCTCGATTTCCTTCCCGGTCTGCAGGACGTCTCCCGCCTTGTCCATGGTGATGCCGACGCCGATGACTTCCTTACCGTTGAAGCGCATCTTGAAGTCCGGTGGATCGACCAGGCCTCGCCGCACCTGCGCTAGGTCGCGCACCCTGAAATCCGAGCCGTTGAGCCTCAATGCAAGTCCCGAGATTGCGCCGAGACCGTCGAGCCGCCCGGTGACGCGCAGCGGCACATCGTGAGACGGCAGGGTGACCGTGCCGGTCGGCACTACCGCATTCTGCGACTGCAACGCGGCCGATATCTGCCCTGCGGTCAGCCCGAGCTGCGCGAGCTTCTTGTCGGAGAACTCGACGTAGACCTTCTCTTCCTGCGCCCCGATCAGATCGACCTTCTCGACGTGCGGTATGACGAGCAGCTGCTGCCGCGCAAGTTCCACATAGTCTTTCAGCTCCGGGTAGCTGAAGCCGTCGGCTGAAAAGGCGAGCACGCTCGTATAGGTGTCGCCGAACTCGTCGTTGAAGAAAGGCCCGAGCGCCCCTGGCGGCAGCGTATGGCGCATATCGGCCACCTTCTTGCGCGCGATATACCAGATGTAGGCGATTTCCCTCGGGGGAACGTCCTGCCGCGGGGTGATAAAAATGACCGACTCCCCAGGCTTCGAGTAGCTGCGCAGGTTGTCGAGGTAAGGCAGCTCTTGTAGCTTCTTCTCCAAGCGGTCGGTCACCTGGCGCTCGACTTCCGCTGCGCTCGCGCCGGGGTACAGCGTCTTCACGACCATGACGCGGAACGTGAACTCGGGGTCTTCCTTCTGCCCGAGGTTGAAAAAAGCGAATGCTCCGCCGAGCACCAGCAGCACCATCAGAAATCCCGTGAACGCCTGATGCCGCAGAGCCCACTCGGTAACGTTGTAGCGCATCGACAGGCTGCCTACTCGCTGGAGCGAATTCGCGCCTGGACCGGCGCCTCATCGCCGAGCGCGCGAACCTTCTGCCCCTCGCGCAGACTGCGCGCTCCGGCGACCACGATCTTTGTCCCCGCCTCGAGTCCCCGCACCTCGATGCGCTCGCCCTCGAGCGAGCGTCCCAGGCTCACGGGGATCGATTTCACCGTCGAGCTGGCATCGTCGAAGACCCAGACCCGTGGACCGGTTTTCGGAGCGCTTTGCGGCTCGAAGACCGCCGCGAGCGGCAGTGCCATCTGGAAGGCGCCGCTCGCCCGCATCGCGACGCTCGCCGTCATGCCGAAAGCAACCCAGGCCGGCGCGTCCGGCAGGCTCACGCGCACCGCATACGTGCGCGATCCGGGATCGGCAACGGGCGAGATCTCGCGAACACGCCCCTCTACCCGTTCAGCCGGCCTTGCAACGAACGACACTTCCAGCGCCTGACCTTTGCGGATGTCGGCGAGGTTCTCCTCGGGCAGGCGGATGAGGATCTCGCGCTCGGACTGCCTCGCCACGGTGATGACCGGGGTCCCGGCCGCGACCACTTGCCCCGCTTCCACATTGACCGCGGTCACTACGCCCTCGCGATCGGCGACAAGCCGCGCGTAGCCGAGCTGGTCGATCGCCTGCGCGAGCTGCGATTCCAGCGACCGCAGGCGGCCTGCTGCCACCTGCAGCACGGTATCGCGGCGGTCGAGCTCCGCCGGGCTGATCAGCTTCTGCTCGGCGAGCTCGCGATGCCGCTCGAGCTCGTCGCGCGCAAAACTATGCTCGGCGCGCGCCGCCCCGAGCTGCGCCGCGAGCGAATCGCGCACGTGCTCATAGTCCGTCGCGTCGATTTGTGCGAGTACCGTCCCGGTCTGCACACGGTCACCGATGTCGACCAAGCGCCTGATGACCTTTCCGGGGACGCGAAAGCCTAGAGTGCTCTCGTGACGCGCGCGGACTTCGCCCGAGAACACCTGACTGCTGAGCTCGTTGCCGTCTGCGACGCTCATCAGCCGCACGGGTCGCACCGTCTGGAGCGGCGCGGGCTGTGGAGCGCAAGCCGTGACCGCTAGAATCGCGAGCGCTGCAATGAGCGCGCGCAGAGGCCGGTGCATCGTGCGCATTACTGCTTCCCCTCTGGCCGGCGTAACAGCCAGCGGTTGACCGCGAGCGCGATACTGCGCGGCGGGAGTTCACCCGCGACGGCCAGGATCTTGGCGAAGAAGCCTGGGATCACGACGCCGCCGCCACGCTCCATGGTGCGGTAAGCGGCAGCGGCCACAGACCGGGCCGACATCTGCGGCATCAGGCGGTAAAGGCGCGTGCCGTTTGCTCCGGACCTGTCCTCGAACGCCGACCTCGTCACGCCGGGACTCAGCGTGGTGACCGAAACACCGGTCCCCTCGAGCTCAACGGCAAGGGCCTTCGAAAACGAAAGGACGTACGCTTTCGTCGCGTAGTACACCGTCATGCGCGGACCTCCGGGCTGGTAACCGACGATGGAGGCCACATTCAGGATCCGTCCCCGCTTGCGCGCGAGCATTCCGGGAAGAGCGAGGCGCGTGAGCGTCGTGAGCGCCAGCATGTTTAGCATCTGCATGCCTTGCAGCGCGTCGAGTGACTGGTCCTGAAAGGTGCCGTAGACGCCGACGCCGGCATTGTTGACCAGCGTTTCGACGGTGATGCCGGCGCTCGAGAGCTCGTCCCAGAGCCCTTGCGCGGCGCGCGGCTCGGATAAGTCCGTCGCAAAGTGCCTTACCGGCACTCCATATTCGACGTGCAGTTCACCGGCCACCTTTGCCAGCCGCTCGCGATCGCGCGATACGATGGCCAGCGGATTGCCGTTCGCGGCGAACTGTCTGGCCAATTCCAGCCCGATGCCTGTCGAGGCTCCAGTAATCAGCGCGGTACCGCGGGCACTCATCGGGCAGCCGCCAGGCCTGCGCGCGGCGCGCGTTGCTCGCCCCAGCCGAGCCCACTCGCCATGGCGAACACGTTGATCGCGCCGAAAAGGAAATAACTCGCGCCGACGATCCAGTAGAGTCCGTCGAGCGAGCCGTGCAGGCTGTTGATCCAGTAGCCACCGACAAGCAGCAGCACGAGCAGTCGCACGAGGCCGGCGGCGAACGGCCACGCCATCTTTCCCGCGCCCTGGCTCGCGAAATAGAGCGACATGCCGGCGCCGAACAGCGCGTAGAACGGTGCCACTCTGGTGAGGTAAGCAGATCCGACCTCGACTACTGCCGCCTCGGTGCTGAAAAGGTGCATCCATGCCTGCGGAAGCAATGCGGCCGCCAAACCGATCGCACCGGTGGCGAGTGTCGAGATCAGTGCGGCGGTCCACGCCACCCTCTTGGCGCGCCCTGCGGCGCGCGCGCCGACAGCTGTGCCGACCATCGTGACGGTCGCCGTTCCAAGCGCGAAGAGGAGCGGGATCAGGAGGTAGTCGAGCCGGGAAGCAAGACCGTATCCGGCAATGGCGTCCGCGCCGTATGCGCCTGCCAGTGCCGTGGTCAGCACCACGGTCAGGTTCGCGATCACCGTGCCGGCGGCAGAAGGCAGTCCGACCTTCAGGATGTCGGCAAAAAGCCGCCGCTCAACCGGCGCTACCGCGAGCCTTATGGGACTGCGCGAAGAGCGCATATAGAGGCCGAGGGCGAGAGCGGAGCCGACGTTGAAAATGGCTACGCCAATACCGGCGCCGGCCACGCCCAATGAAGGTATCCAGCCCCAACCCAGGACCAGTAGCGGCGAAACGCCGAGGGTGATCAGAGAACCGACGGCTGTGATGATCGCGGGTACGCGGACATTGCCGGCGCCGCGCAGCGCCGCGGCGAGAACATTGGCAATCCAGCCGGGAATCGCCGCGGCAAAGACGATGTTCGCGTAGAGCGTCGCGTTCGCGAGCACATCGCCTTGTCCGCCCATGCGGGCAAAGAGAAGCGGGCCGCCAAGCCACACCCCCAGGCTGAAGATGCCGCCGAACAAGAGGCCGATCAGCGCGGCGTGCATGGCAAGCGCCTGCGCATCGCGCACCCGTCCCGCGCCGATCGCGCGCGCGACTGCGGACGAGACGCCGCCGCCGATGCCGCCGTTCGACATCATCGTCATCAACATGAACACCGGGAAGACCAGCGACACGCCGGCGAGCGCCGCGGTGCCGAGAAAGCTCACGAAGTACGTCTCGGCGACGCCGACAAACGTCTGTAGCGTGAGCACGACGAGGACGGGCGCCGCCAGGCGCAGCAGCGTCGGGGCGATCCGGCCAGCGAGCAGCGACGACGGCATGACGACTTCCTTTTCAGTAGTGACTATTGTAATAGTAGTAACTTGCGAAAGAGTTGTCAACCCGGTATGCTTTCCGCTATGGCGCGCTCATACAGCCAGAAGCACTGCCCGGTGGCCCGAACGCTCGAACTCATCGGCGAGCGCTGGACGGTCCTGATCCTGCGGGACCTCTTTCTGCATGGTCCGCGCCGATATCAGGATCTTCAGGAGTCGCTCGCTGCCGCGCCCAACACCCTGTCTGCGCGGCTAAAAGACATGGAGGCCAACGGCTTGGTGGAGCGCAAGCTCTACAGCGAGCATCCGCCGCGCCTCGAGTACCACCTTACGGACAAAGGCAAGACGCTCGGCCCGATCATGAGGGCGCTGCGCGACTGGGGGCAGCGAAATACTTAAGCCGAAGCTGTCATCCAGGAGTTCGGGTCTGCGCGACACGTCGATCGCTTGATGATGCGACCTCTGCGTTCGAAGTCCCCACCGGGAGATAAGGGGTCGTACCTGCTGAACTTAACCCCTTGAGGAATTTGGCGCGCCCGGCAGGATTTGAACCCACGACCCCCTGGTTCGTAGCCAGGTACTCTATCCAACTGAGCTACGGGCGCGAAGGCCGCGAATTATAGCAAAATCGCGCATGGCCCTCGATCTCGTCATCCGCGGCGGAACGGTCGTCACGGCGGAAAAAACGTTTCGCGCCGACGTCGGCATCGAGGGCGACAAGGTCGTCGAGCTGAAGCCGGGTCTCACTGGAAGAAAAATCATCGATGCGGCGGGAAAGCTGGTGCTGCCCGGCGGCATCGACAGCCATTGCCACATCGAGCAGCTCTCCTCGATGGGGGTGATGACAGCGGACGATTTCTATAGCGCGACGGTGTCGGCCGCGTACGGCGGTACGACGACGGTGATTCCATTCTGCGCGCAGCATCGCGGCGACGTGCTCGCCGAGGTCCTTGCGGACTATCACTCGCGCGCGCGTGCGAGGGCGGTGATCGACTACGGGTTTCATCTCATCATCGCCAATCCCGACGAGCGCACGCTGCAGCGGGATCTGCCCGCCGCGATTCACTCGGGTGTGCGCTCGTTCAAGATCTTCATGACGTACGAGCGCACGCGCCTGACGGATGAGCAGATCCTCGACGTGATGGCCGCGGCGCGCAAGAACGGCGCGCTGGTCATGGTGCATGCCGAGAACCACGGCATGATCTCGTGGCTCGCGGGGCGGATGCTGAAACAGCGCAATACCCTGCCCCGCTACCACGCCATCTGCCACACGCGCGGCGCGGAAGCCGAGGCGATCGAGCGCGTCATCAAGCTCGCCGAGCT
>Ga0184618_10000198_pt1 | contig 13614 bp, 12 predicted proteins | sample PLM0_30_b1_FD_133159 | JGI IMG/M metagenome (GOLD analysis project Ga0184618, IMG submission 133159) | Groundwater sediment microbial communities from an aquifer in East River, Colorado, USA - PLM0_30_b1 | ecosystem: Environmental > Terrestrial > Soil > Riparian zone | place: USA: East River...
GCCGAAGGATTCGGCAAGAAATTCGATGAAGGCGCGGGTCTTCGCCGGCAGGAAGCGACGATGGGGGTACACCGCGTAAATGGCCACGTCGGTGCCGAAGGTATATCCGGGGCACAACGGCACCAGCGACCCGTCCTCGAGATGGCGGCGCACATCCCACGTCGACTTCAGCGCCACCCCCAGCCCAGCGAGCGCCCACTCGCGCAGCACTTCCCAGTTGTCGCACGCGTAGCGACCGGCGACCCGGACGGAGCCCGGCTTGCCGTCGGGCCCGGTGTAGTCCCACGTCATGGCGAAATCGCTGGTCGTGAGGCAGTTGTGGTGCGCGAGATCCTGCGGCGTGCGGGGCGTGCCGTGCCGCTCGAGGTAGGCTGGACTTGCGCAGACCACGCGGCGGTTGGGGGCGAGCTTTCGCGCCGCGAGCGAGGAATCCTCGAGGTGCGCGATGCGGATGGCGAGATCGAAGCCCTCCTCGATGATGTTCACCGCGCGATCCGACAGGCTCAACGCAAGCTGCACTTTCGGATAGCGGGCGGCGAAGGCGGGGATCAGCGGCGCGATGTGCCGGTTGCCGAAGGACGCCGGGATGGCGACTTTCAGCGCGCCTTGCGGCTCGACGCGGCCCGCGCCCACGGCGGCGTCGGCTTCCGCGATTTCGGCCAGGACGCGGGAGCAGGTGTCGAGGTAGCTCGCGCCTTCATCGGTGAGCCGCAGGCTGCGGGTGGTGCGATGAAGCAGGCGTACGCCCAGGCGTGCTTCGAGGGCCGCAATCCGCCGGCTGACCAGCGCAGGGGAGAGTCCGAGCTCGCGCGCGGCTGAAGACAGGCTTCCGGTCGCCACCACCCTGGAAAACACTGCCATCTCGTGTAATTTTTGCATTTTCTGCAAAAGTGTTTTGCAAAGATACGGTATTCTAATCGAGGCTGCAAAGCCTTAACTTTGTTGCGTCGCAACAGACGTAGTCTCGGATCCTCCTCCTCCTCTTTCCGCGATTAAGTCAGCGACACCCGGGGGCCGGCCCGCAAGGGTCTGGCCCCTTGTTTTTTCTAGGCGATTTTCAGAAGAATCCCGATCCAGTCGCGCCCCGCGGCTGCAGGAGCGTGGACACGAGCCACGTAATCCCGCGCGCGGCCGAGGCGTTCGAGCACGTCCTCGGGATGCGAAAGCGCCCAGCGTATGCCTTCGGCCAGGTCGTTCCCCACCCAGGCAAACTCGCCCAGCGCCTCGTAATAAGGGCTCGGGTGACAGACCGGGAAACGACCCGCCAGCAGTGCCGCGATCAGCCGGCTGGCGTGGGCGGGGGTCTGGCCGGGCAGCAATACAAGGTCACATGCAGCAAGCGCGTGCGCCGACGCCATCGGCGACCATGCCTCGATCGACAGCCGCAGCGAATCCGGATCGTCTTCGTGCAGCCCCTCCGCCAGCGCGTCGAGGCCGCTGCCGGCCGCGCACAGGCAGCGCAATGCCAGCGGAATCTCGCGGCCAAGGCGCTGCAGTTGCGGCGCGAGCTCGATGATCGAAGCCACGCCGTCCGCCTCGCCGATCCAAAGCAAGCGCATGCGCCAGGCATCGGCCGCTACGCCGGCGCGCGCCGCGAGCCATTCCAGCGCGCGCGAGCGGCGTCTCGGTCGCGCTGCCCGCGGCTCCCCCGGGTAGCCGGCATGCGGCTCGGCGATCACCTCGACGCGCCGTTTTGCGAGCGGGCCGAGCTCCGCGGCCACGTACTGCGTAGCGGCGGTCAAGCCGGCGGCCCGTGGGAACGCGGAAGCATAAGAATCGAAGCGAGCCGTGCCGGGCCGGGGAGCGGCGACGAAATCGAGGAGCAGCACCTTCTCTGCCGCGATGCCCGCGAGCAGCTCGGCGTAACACCACTTGCCTTCATCCTCGCCCGCCAGCGAGTCTCCCAGCACGATGGCCTTGCTGTCGCGCAGAGAGGCTGCAAGATCATGTTCCGCGCGCAAAGAGTAAGCGCGCGCGTCGTATCCCAGTTCGATGAGCGCGGAGACCGGAGCCAGCGTGCGCGACCGCGCCACTGCGCTGGGACTGGTCCTCGGTGCGCCCTCCTTGATGAAAGGCGCCGCAGTGACGAATGCGTATTCCGGTCCTGCGCTCATCCCTGGAGCAGGCCGCGGACCGCTTCGATCACCGGCGGCCAATCGCCGATCGCGCGCTGGCGGACCAGCCGTACCGAGGGATACCAGGGCATCCGCTCGCCTTGCGCGCCGTAGCGCCAATCGGAGCCGAACGGCACCATGACGATCGCCGGCCGGCCGAGCGCTCCGGTGAGATGAACGAGCGCGGTGCATACGGTCACGACGCGGTCGAGCGCGCAGACCAGCGCTGCGGTCTCGTCGTAGACGTCGATCGCTCCCTGCCAGTGGTGCACGGTGATGCCATGGCGCGCGGCGAGATCGCGGATTTCGTCGTCGACGTCGGTGTATTGCAGACTGACGAAGTGGACGCCGTCAAGGCGCAGCAGCGGCAGCAGCTGCTCCAGCGTCAGCGAGCGCCGCGCCCTGCCCGTATGGCCGACGCCGCCCTGCCATGAAAGCCCTACCTTGGGGCCGGGCCCGAGCGCGTCCAGGCGGCGTTTCCACGCCGCCACTTTTCGCTCGTCCGGCGCCAGGTAGCCGCCATGCTGGGGAAAGTCCTCCACGCGGCGGCGGAAGTGGCCCGGCAGCGAGGCCATCGGCACCTGGTAATCGGGCCGCGGCTCCAGGTGATTGACCCAGTCGTTCGCCATCGTGCGCAGCCGCGCCGTGACGGTGCAGAGGGGAAACGAGCGCGCGAAAAGCGCCCCCAGCTTGTGATCGCATTCGATCGCCACGCGCCGCGCGCGAGCGGTCAGCTCGGGGATGCAGGAGCCGTACATGATCTCGTCGCCGAGCCCCTGCTCCGGGTAAACCAGGATCGTCTTGCCGTCGAGCGGCTCGCCCTGCCATTCGGCGAATGGAAACTTGCGGTAGCGGCCGATGAAATTCTCCTTGCGCCGCCGCAGCTCGAAGCCTTTCCAGCCCTCGGCGAAGCGCGCATGGCGCAGCCGGCAGATGGCGAGGTTGTAGCCGATGTCGGCGTCATCGGGCGCGACTTGCAGCGCCGCCGCGAACAGCGCCTCGGCTTGCGCTTCGCGTCCGGTCAGATCCAGCAGAATGCCTTTCGTCGCCAGCGCGAGGGCGGAATTCGCATTGCGCGCCAGCGCCTTGTCGATGCAGGCAAACGCTTCCTCATAGCGCATCTGGTCGCCAAGCACCATGGCGAGATCCACCAGCAGCGCGATGTCGTCGGGGCGCGACTTGAGGCCGTCGCGAAAGCGCCGCTCGGCCTCTTCGATCTTGTTCTCGTAGCGCAGGATCTCGCCGATCTGCTGCAGTGCCTGGGCGCGCTGCGGCTCCAGGCGCAGCGCCTGCTCGAAACGCGCCACCGCCGCGGAGGTTCTGCCCTGCTCGCGCAGCGCGAGCCCGAGGGCGATGAGCGCGGCTGAAGACTCGTCGTCCAGCGCCACCGCCCGCTCGGCACACGCCTTCGCCTCCTGCAGCCGCCCGCCGAGGCGAAGCAGGCCGGCGAGCCGGATCCACGCAGCGGGCGCGGCTGGATCCAGTCCGATGGCCTGCCGAAACGCGAGCTCGGCTTGTGCCGCGAGGCCCTGCTTCGAAAGCAGCTCGCCTAGCCTCACCCACAGCGCTGCATCCCTCGGCCCCAGCGCGCTCGAACGTTGCGCCAGCTGGCTCGCCTGCTCGCGATTGCCGAGCACCATGTGCGCTTCGGCAAGCGCGAGCAGCGCCTGCGGCGAGCGCGGCTGCAGCCGTACACATTCCTCCAGGTGCGGCAGCGCCGATTGCGGTGAACCCGTCTCGAGCAGCAAGCTGCCAAGCTGTTCGCGCGACTGCGCATCGGCGGGACGGAGTTCGACCGCGCGCTTCGCGCAGCCGATGGCGTCCTCCATCGCCCCATCCTTGCGCAATGCCGCGGCGAGAAGCGCCACCAGGCGCGGGTTGCTCGCGTCCTGCTCAAGCGCCCGGCGGCCGATGCGCAGGGCAAGCCCCGCGTTGCCGAGGCGCAGCTCCTCGTGCGCCAGCTCTGCCAATGACCGATGGCGCTTCTTCAGCCGAAAGAAATTGCGCAGCCGCAGAACCAGCTCACGCTGCAAGGCGTGGCGAGCTTCGCGCGGCATACCGAGCCTGCGATACACAGCGCCGAGGTTGGCGTAAGCGACTGCATGGCCGGGCCGCAGCTCGGTGGCGCGGCGGTAGCTCTCGGCGGCGCGCGAGGGGTCGCCTTGCGCGAAAAACGCGGTGCCGAGGTCGTTGTGCGCTTCAGCGAAATCGGGCTTGAGCCGAATGGCGCGGCGATAGGCGGCGACCGCCTCGGGCAGCGCGCCGCGGTCCTGGTAGACGTTGCCCAGGGTGCTGTGGAAAACCGCCACCTTGCCGTTCGCCTGGATCGCTTGCTTCAGACGAGCTTCGGCGGCGGCCAGATCGCCGTCGCGGTAGTGCGCGGCGCCCAGCAGGAACAGCGCGTCTGCATCGTGCGGGTCCTGGCGCAGCGCTTCTTCGGCGCACTGCAGCGCTTCGCTGGCGCGCCCGCGAGCGAGCCATTCGCTGCCCTGCAGGATCAGATCAAGCGATGGCAACGGGCGAGAGCTCGACGCCGGCCGCGTTCCCCAGGCGGACATCGCCGCCTTCGCTGCCCTTGGTGTAAGCCCGGGCTTCCCATAGCAGGTCGGGGTGGCTGTTCGCTGCGGAGATGAAAAGCTCGGCCCAGAATTGCGGCGGCCTTACGGTGCAATGCGCGTTCTCGCCGTTCGGCAAGCGCTTCACCGCGGGGTGACAGGCGATGCTGGCAAACACGAAGCGGCGAGCAAAGCCGAACAGCTCGGCGATGATCCAGGGCAGGTCGGCCTCGGGACAGTGCTCCAGCACGTCGGTGCAGATCACGCCGTCGAACAGCCCTTGCGGCGCCCTCGAAAAAGGCTCGTAGGCCGGGTCGAAGCAGACGATGCGCTCGACCCCCCAGTATTCCTGCACGCTTTCCCAGCGCGCGACGCCGTTCTCGGCAAGCCGCAGCGGCCGATACTGGCTGCCTTTGCCGCTGCCGTAATCGAGAATCGAGCGCGCGCCGGTCTGCGCCACCAGCCGGCGCACGTGGTGCGCCTGGGGCAACAGGCTGCTGCCGGGAAACGTGTGCTCGGGAGCGATGCTCCGCATGAGCTCGCCGCGCGCGTGCATCTCGCGGTAGAGCTCGAGCAAGCGCCGGTAACGAGCGCTCGGATTCTGGCGGCTGTGCGTGGCGGCAACCCTGCCCATGAGGCGCAATTTTAGTGAATTATCCAGCTTGTAAGGCGAGCGGAAACAAGCTAAGTTGCCCGGCAGCATGGCGACTCCAGGCTCGACGACCGAACCGGTACGCGCCGCGGGCCGTCCGCAGCGGCTGCGGCTCGGCGACATCCTGGTGGCGCAGAAAGTCATCTCGCAGGAACAGCTCAAGCTCGCGCTCGACGAGCAGAAGCGCTCCGGCCGCCGGCTCGGCCGCGCGCTCGTCGACATGGGGTTCACCGCCGAGCTCAATATTGCCCAGGCGCTGGCGCGCCAGCTCAACGTCGGCTTCGTCGACCTCAAGCATCACAACTTCAAGGCGAATGTCGCGCTGAAGCTTCCCGAGAGCTCGGCACGCCGCTTCCGCGCCCTAGCGCTGGAGGAACGCGGCGCGAAGATGCTGGTCGGCATGGCCGATCCCACCGATTTGTTCGCCTTCGACGAGCTCTCGCGCATCCTGAAGAAGGACATCGAGCCGGTGGTGGTGGCCGAGAGCGAAGTCGCGGTGGCGCTGGACCGGGTGTACCGCCGCACCGAGGAAATCAGCGGCCTCGCCAAGGAGCTGCACCAGGATCTCGGCGAAAACCTGGTCGACTTCGGCGCCGGCGCCCTCGATGCCGCCCTCGGCGCGGAGGACGCGCCGGTCGTCAAGCTGCTGCAGTCGCTGTTCCAGGACGCCACGCAGGTGGGGGCCTCGGACATCCACATCGAACCGCAGGAAGACAAGCTGCGCATCCGCATCCGCGTCGACGGCCACCTCCAGGCGCAGACGGAGACGGAGCCGCGCGTCGCCGCGGCGCTCGCCCTGCGGCTCAAGTTGATGGCCGGGCTCGACATCTCGGAAAAGCGCCATCCGCAGGACGGCCGCTTCAACGTGCTGGTGCGCCAGCAGCCGGTCGACGTGCGCCTCTCCACCATGCCGACGCATTACGGCGAGTCGGTCGTCATGCGCCTGCTCAACCGGCAAAGCGGGCTGCTCGGGCTGGAACTGCTCGGCATGCCGGCCCCGATGCTGCAGCGTTTCAGGGAAATCATCCACCGGGTGAGCGGCATGGTGGTGGTCACCGGGCCCACCGGCAGCGGCAAGACCACCACGCTTTATGCGGCTCTCAATGAGCTCAATTCCACGGCGCTAAAGATCATCACCGTCGAGGATCCGATCGAGTACCGGGTCGCCGGGCTGAACCAGGTCCAGGTCAACGAGAAAATCGATCTCACCTTCTCCTCCGTGCTGCGCTCGGCACTGCGTCAGGACCCCGACGTGATGCTGATCGGCGAGATGCGCGATACCGAAACCGCCCAGATCGCCATGCGCGCGGCCATTACCGGCCACATGGTGCTCTCGACGCTGCACGTGCGCGAAGCGGCGAGCGCGCCGGTGCGGCTGCTCGACATGGGGGTGCCGCGCTACATGGTGGCGACCTCGCTGCAGGCGGTGATCGCGCAGCGGCTGATCAGGCGGATCTGCGAGAGCTGCGCCGAGGACTACTCGCCCACGCCGCAGGAGCGGCGTTTCGTCGAAGCGGGGTGGAGCGGCACGGGAAAGAGCGGCTACAGGAAGGGCAAGGGCTGCACGCATTGCGGCGGCAGCGGTTACCGCGGCCGCGTTGGAGTCTACGAGATGCTGGAAATGACCCCGCGGCTGGTCGAGGCCACCGCCAAGGAGGACGTGAGCGCTTTCGCGCGCATCGCGGAAGAAGAAATGGCGGGGCACAGCTTCGCGCACCACGCCGCTGAACTGGCAGCCAGCGGGCGCACTACCTTGAACGAGGTCATGCGCATCAGCCAGTCCGAGGAATAGCGTGCCCGAGTTCGCCTACCAGGGGCGCAATGCCCGCGGCGAGCTGGTCAAGGGGGTGCTGGAAGGCGCCAGCAGCAGCGCAGTCGCCGATCAGCTGTTCAGCACCGGCGTCACGCCGGTGCATATCAACGAAGCAAAAGCCGCAGCTGCCCTCGCCGTCGGCAAGCTCGGGGGGCGCTTCGGCGAACCCAAGGTCGACCTCGCCGATCTGATGCTCCTGTCGCGGCAGATGCATATCCTGCTCAAGGCGGGGGTGCCGATCATCCGGGCGCTTTCGGGGCTGCACGAGTCGGCCACCAATCCGACCCTGCGTCGCACGATCGCCGAAGTGCGCGAGAGCCTGGAATCGGGCAACGAGCTTTCCCAAGCGCTGCGCCGGCATCCCAAGGTGTTCCCCGCTTTCATGGTGAGCCTGGTCCGAGTCGGCGAAGTCACCGGCCTGCTGGACGAGGTGTTCATGCGGCTGTACGAGTTCTTTGCCTTCGAAAAGAAGATGGGCGACGACATCCGCACCGCCCTGCGCTATCCCACCATGGTGATCATCGCGCTGGCGGTGGCGATGTTCATCGTCAATATTTTCGTGGTCCCCGCGTTCGGCAAGATGTTCGCCAGCTTCAAGGCCGAGCTGCCGCTGATGACGCGGCTCCTGATCGGCACCTCGGATCTGTTCGTCGGTTACTGGCCGCTGATGATCGTCGGCGTCGTGGCGCTGGTGGCCGCGGCACGGTTTTACGTGCGCAGCGAGAACGGGCGCTTTACCTGGGACGGGCTGAAGCTGCGGCTGCCGGTGGTCGGGCCGCTGATTCACAAGGCGACGCTCGCCAGGTTTTCGCGCGGTTTCGCGCTTGCGGCGAAGAGCGGCGTGCCGATCGTGCAGGGGCTCTCGATCGTGGCCGAGGTCGTGGAAAATGCGTACCTGGAGTCGCGCATCGTGAAGATGCGCGACGGCATCGAGCGCGGCGAGAGCATACTCAGGACGGCGGTGGCGACCGGCGTCTTCAGCCCGGTGGTGCTGCAGATGGTGGCGGTCGGCGAGGAGACGGGAGAGATCGACCAGCTGATGTCCGAGATCGCCGACATGTACGAGCGCGAGGTCGCGATCGAAGTGGAAGGCCTGAGCGCCAAGGCCGAGCCCATCCTGCTCGTGTGCATGGGCATCCTGGTGCTGATCCTCGCGCTGGGCGTGTTCCTGCCGATGTGGGACATGGCGTCGGCTGCAAGGGGAGTCGGTGGTCGTGGGCGATGAACGTGGCTTCCCGCTCCGCGAGCTGGTCAATCGTCATCGTCATTGTCAGCGTGCTCGCGGCGATCGCGACCGACCGGCTGCTGAAGCTGCGCTTCGAAGCCGAGCGGGTCACGGTAGAGAGCATCGTCGGTGCAATGCGCAGCGCCCTCTACATCGATTTCGCCGCCGCCGCGGCCCGTGGCCAGACCGAGCGCATCGATACCGCCGGCGGCAGCAACCCGATGCTTCGGCTCGGCGGCAAGCCCGGCAGCTACGCCGGCGAGTTTTATGGCCCCGACCCCGCGGTGTTCGCGCCGGGGACCTGGTACTTCGATACCCGCGAGCGCGCGATCGTTTATATCGTGCGCTTTCCGGAGCGGTTCGTCACAGGGCTGAACGGGCCGCCGCGCGCGCGTTTCAGCGTCGAGCTCGACTATGACGACATCGACCGCAACGGCCGCTTCGATCCGGGGCGCGACCCGGTGCTCGGCCTGAAGCTGGTGCCGCTCGAGTCATTTTCTTGGAAGGAGAAACAATGAAAACTGCAATCGCCCTGGTGGTCGGAGTTCTCGGACAGACGCTGTTCTTGACGCTGGTTGCCGGTGCCGCGCTTGGCCTCGTGATCGGCATCGTGCTGCTCGTCGACAGTGAGCGCGCGCTGCGATGGAACGCCCACATGAATCGCTGGATTTCCACCGGCAACGCATTGAGCGTCCTCGACCGGCCGCGCGACATCAAGCGGCTGATCTACCGCTGGCACCGCGTCGTCGGGCTGCTGGTGATCGCGGGCGCCCTTTACTCCGTGAATGTGCTGGCGTTTGGCTTCGGCACCGAGCCGCTGGTGGGCAGCTTCGGCGATCTGGCCAGCCCCACGACTTTGCGGTTGACGGTCGATACGCTAAAGATCTTCCTGATCGCAGGCAACAACGCCGCGATCCTGGCCGGGATCATCCTGTGCTTCCGGCCGAGCCTGCTGAAAGAGGTGGAGGGCTGGGCCGACCGGCAATATGGCGCACGCCTGGCGAATCCCAACCTGGACGCGCCGCGCTACCCGCCGGACGAATTCGTCCGCGCGCATCCTCGGCTGGCGGGAGCGCTTGCGACACTCGGCAGCCTGTATGTTCTGGTCAGCTTGGGCGCGACCTTGCTGCTGTCGTGACAACAGCTTGCAAATGACAGGCGGTTACGGCGCTAAGTGCTTGACAAGTTGAAGGTCGCCAATCAGACTGCGGACGCGCGCTAGGTCGCGCGGGGGCTGCGGCTCTCTAACAAGAGAAGGGAGAAATAACCATGAGAAGGCAGGAAGAAGGTTTCACGCTAATCGAGCTTGTCATCGTCATCGTGATCTTGGGCATCCTTGCTGCGGTAGCGGTGCCGCGCTATCTGGACCTGACGCTGGCGTCCATGACTGCAACCACGACCGCAGCGGTCTCGGCGGTCGGAAGCGCAGTCGCCATCGCCGCCGCGCGGAACAGGGCGACCGCGGGTTCGCCAACTGCGGTAATGGTCGCCGCGGAGTTGCCGGGGGCGACCACCCTCGTAGTTGCCGGCGTGTGCAATATCATTCAGGGCAAGGTAAACACTCCGTTGCTTGGCGCGGGCGCCGAGGTCATCAATACTTGCGCTGGTGCGACCACCGTCGCCGGCGTCGGCACGGGCGTTTATTCAACCTGACGGCCATAGATCAGCAAGTTTCAACTGCCAGCGGGGCGCCCCAACAGGCGCCCCGTTTTTTTTTGCGGAGATCAAACTGCCCGCGCGCCTGATCGAATCCATTCGCGGACGCATGTTCGCCGGCGCAAGCGCTCCGGGCTGGCTCGCCGTCGACCTTGGCAAGACGCGTGTGCGAGTCGCGCACGTGCGGCCGGGCGGCGAGCGGCCTGAGGTAGAGTTTGCCGAGGAGCGGGATTGGGACGCCGCGGACCCGAAGTCGCTGGAGCGCGTGGCGCGTGAATTCGACGCGCGGCGCTTCCGCTGCACGACCCTGCTGAAGCCCGCGGACTACCAGATCCTGCTGGTCGAGGCCCCGGCGGTCACGCGCGAGGAGCTCAAGCCGGCGCTGCGCTGGCGCATCAAGGACATGCTGGAGTATCCCGTCGAGGACGCCACCATCGACGTGCTCGACGTGCCGGTGCCGCCCAACACCGCGCAGCGCGCTCATTACATGTACGCCGTGGCGGCGCGCAACGAGACCATCCGCAGCACCGTGGAACGATTTCAGAAAGCCGGCCTGCCCCTGGCGGTGATCGACATCCCCGACATGGCGCAGCGCAACGTCGCCGCGCTCTATGAGAGCGAGCAGCGCGGCGTGGTCGCCGTGACTTTCGACGCGCACGGCATGCTGCTCACGGTCAATTTTGCCGGCGAGCTGTATCTGTCCCGGCGCCTCGAGATCAGCGACAGGCAGCTTGTCGAGTCGAGCGGCGAACAGCGTGTCAGCTCGCTCGATCCAGCGCTGGTTCTGGAGTCGAGCGGCGAACAGCGTGCCAGCCTGCTCGATCGAGTGCTGGTGGAGACGCAGCGCTCGCTGGACCATTGTGAGCGCACCTACCCCTTCTTTTCGATGGGACGCGTAGTCCTCGGTCCGCTGCCCCAGGAGATCGGTCTGCGCGAGCACCTGGCGTCCCATCTGTATCTGCCGGTCGAGCCGATGGACCTTGGCCAGACGCTGAGCCTGCCCCAGGACGCCGCTGCCTGGGGGGCTGCGGAGCGGACGAACTGGGTGAAGGTGATCGGCGCCGGGTTGCGCAGCGAGGAGAACGCGCCCTGAGCCAGCAGATCAATCTCTACAGCCCGCTCGCCCGCAAGCAGAAGAAGGTGTTTTCCGCGGTAGCCATACTCCAGGCGATCGGCTTGGTCGTGCTCGGCGTCGCGGTGTTTTATTTTTACCTGTCTGCGCAGACCTCGCAGCTCGAGGCTCGGGCCCTGGAGTCCGGCCGGCAACTGAAAGAGGAGCTCGAGCGGCTGAAGGCCTCCAGCGCGCAGGAAGCACCCGAAGTGCGCGCCAAATTGTTGGCCGAGCGCAGGAAGAAGCTGGAGAGCGCATACGCCGAGCGCACGCAGGCGCTGGAGGCCATGGACAAGGGGGTGCTCGGAAGGACCGAAGGGTACTCCAGCGTTCTACGGGCGCTGGCAAGGCTGTCCGTGGACGGCGTATGGCTCACACGAGTCCGCTTGTCCGATGAGCAAGGCGAAGCTTCCATCGCCGGGCGCGCCACCCGGCCCGAGCTGGTGCCTCCCTATTTGGAGCGCCTGCGCCGGGAGGAAAGGTTGCGCGGCCAGGATTTCTCGACCCTCGAAATAACGCGCCCGGCCCCGGCGCAGGCGTCCGCCGCGCCCGCGGCGCAGGCGCGATTCGTCGAATTTGTGCTGTCATCAGGGGGCGGAGAGGCAAAGAAATGAGCTTCGACTGGAAAGCCTGGATTGCGCGGATCGACGACATGAGCCTGCGCGAGCGGGCGATGCTGTTCGGCTCGGTTGCCCTCGTCGTGGTGGTAGCGGCGCATGTCACCTTGTTCGATCGCCTGCTGACCAAGCAAAAGGGGCTCATCGAGCGCGTCGCGCGCGACCAGAGCCAGCTCAAAGCCGTGCGCGAGCAGGTCCAGTCGGCCTTGAAGGAGAGCCAGGCCCAGGTCCGGCATCCCGACGAGGCGGCGATCGCCGATCTCGAGAGCAAGATCAGGGAGGCCGAAAAGAGCGTCGAGGCCAAGCAGCGCGCCTTTATCGCGCCGGAGGAGCTCCCGGTGCTGCTCAGGCAGATGCTGGGACGCAATCCTCAGCTCAAGCTGGAATCGTTGCGGCTGCTTCCAGGCACGCCGCTGCAGACACCCGGAGCCGCTCCTTCGGCGTCGGCGCCGGGCAAGCCGGCCGGTGCGCAAGCGGGCGCCGAGGTCTACCGGCACGGGGTGGCAGTGACCTTGACGGGTTCCTATTTCGACCTGCTGCAATACCTGAGCGAACTTGAAAAGCTGCCCGCGCCGCTCCTTTGGGGAAAGTTCGAGCTACAGGTCGAGCAGTACCCCGAAGTGAAGCTCACCTTGATCGTTCACACCCTCAGTACACGGTGGTCTCTGCTGGCGACGTGAAGGCTCAGTAAAAGCCTGCTAGCATTGCCGTGTAAGCATGGGGTGCGCCACACTGACAACAACATCGGTCACCTGTGTCATCTGTCTATCCTTCGCTGCCGCGTGCGCCGTGCTGGCACATCCGGCTGCGCGAGCACAGCAAGCCTTGGTTGATCCGATGCGGCCAGCCGACGCGCGTCAAGACGCCGGCCCGGTCGCATCGCAGGCGGCCACCAGCCTGCAGGGCGTAGTGGTGTCGCCGCAACGCAAGCTCGCGCTGATCAACGGAGCCATCGTTCCCATGGGCGGCGCGATACGCGACGCCCGACTGGTCGACGTTACCGAATCTTCGGCGCTGCTGAAGAAAGACCGCCAGACCGAGGTACTGCGGATGTATCCGCGCATCGAGAAGAAGCAGCTCAAGCGTCCGTCTGCGGACAAGGAGCCGTGAAATACGCGGCCATCGCGGTGGCGCTCGCGATGATCTCGGGCTGCGCCGTGCCGCCGCCCACCAAGGGCGTCCTGCCGGAGATTGCGTCCGAGCTCTCGAGCGCCGCGGAGCGCAAGCCCCCGGCGCGCCCCGAGGCGCTCGATCGCGCGCTGCTGCCGCCGGTGCAAATGGGAATGCCGAGCATCGCGGGCGTCGACCTCGAGCCCCGCTTCGACCTGAACGTGAGCAACGCGCCCGCGGCGCAGGTCTTCATGTCGATCGTTTCCGGCACGCGCTACAGCATCCTGCTGCATCCTGAAGTGAGCGGCGTGATCTCGGTGAGCCTCAAGGACGTGACGGTGGAGGAGGCACTTTCGGCGATCCGCGAGCAGTACGGCTACGATTACCGGGCCGAAGGCACGCGCATCTACGTGCAGCCCGCCGGGTTGCAGACGCGGATCTTCCAGGTCAACTACCTGCCGGGCCAGCGCCGCGGCACCACCGACGTGCGCGTGAGCTCGGGCGCGGTCACCGATACCGCCCAAGGCGCAGCGACGTCCCCCGGCGCGGCGCCGACGACGACCACCTCCAGCCGGGGGCTCGAAACGAGCCGGGTGACCACCCAGCAGCAGTCGGACCTCTGGGCCGACTTGCGCAGCGCGCTGCTCGCCATCGTCGGCACCGGCGAAGGCCGCTCGGTCATCGTCACCCCGCAGTCGGGCGTCGTGGTGGTGCGCGCTTTGCCAGAGCAGCTGCGCTCAGTCGAGCAGTACCTCCGCGCC
>Ga0184618_10000199_pt1 | contig 13600 bp, 15 predicted proteins | sample PLM0_30_b1_FD_133159 | JGI IMG/M metagenome (GOLD analysis project Ga0184618, IMG submission 133159) | Groundwater sediment microbial communities from an aquifer in East River, Colorado, USA - PLM0_30_b1 | ecosystem: Environmental > Terrestrial > Soil > Riparian zone | place: USA: East River...
CGGTAGGCCTGGACGGGCCGTTTCGGGCGTTCGGTCATGGCGAGTCCATCGAGGATGAAGTGCATAATCCTACGATGGACTCGCCGTCAGTGAGCGTGTTCTTCCTTTCTCAGAACCGGTAGCCCACTCCAATCGAGTACACGTCGGCGTGCCCCTTGCCGGTGTCGTCGCTGCCGATCTGCGCGTAGCGATCCCAGCCGGCCCTGGCGAACACGTTGCGGCTGAGGTCGTACATCGCCCCGGCGCCGATCAGCAGGCCGGTCCTCGAAGCGGAGGTATTGCCGACCGCGACGGCGCCGGTGTCCGAGCTCGCCTCCAGGTCGGTCGTGGTGCGCGCCACGCCGGCCTTGCCGTACACCGACCAGCTCTGCCGCAGCGGCAGGATGCCGATGCCCGACAGCGACAGCGCGTGCGCCTTGTACTTGCCGCTGATCGTGTCGGCCGCCGGGCTCGACGCCGCGGCGCTGTAGTTGAAGTCGCCCAGGCGCGTGTAGGCGCCTTCGAGGGCGAAGTTGCGGTTGAAGAGATAGCCGACGCTGAAGCCTAGGCTCGTGTCGCTGCGGTCGTTGCTGCTCGAGGCGCCGATGCCCTGGTTGGCGAGTGCGTTGTCGAAATCGCCGCCGCCCAGGCCGAGGCGGCTGCGGCCGAGGTCGATGCCGCCGTACCAGGCGCTGTCGCCGCTTTGCGCGCGAGCGATGCCGGCGCCGATCGCGAGTGCGATCGCTGTGCCTGCAATGATGGCTTTCTTGTGCATCCTTGCTCCTTTTCACTTGTAATGAGCGCGTGTGCGCCCGGTGAGAGGAGCATCGCCGCCCGGCGCGTAAAGGCCGGTCGCCATGGCGTAAAGCTGAGTAAAAAAAGGCGCGCCATCTAGGGAGGAGGAGGACGCGCCGAGGAGGGTGCTACTGGGGAGAACTGAACGCAGGCTACGCGAGGGCAGCGTTAAGCGCGGTCAGCCTTGCGTAAAGCTGGGTAAAGCGATTTCCATGCGCAGGCCGCCGCCTTCGACATTGGCGGCGCGAATCTGTCCGCCGTGAGCCTCGATCGCGCGCTGCGCGATGGCGAGGCCGAGGCCGAAGCCCTGCGCGCCGCCCGCGTCGCTGCCCCCGCGGTAGAACGGCTCGAAGATCCTGCCGAGCTCCTCCGGCGCGATGCCCGGGCCGCGGTCGGTCACGCTGACCACGGCGCGCGGCGGATTCACCTCTAGGCGCATGGCGATGTCGACGGTGGACCCCGGCGCGGTGTACTTCACCGCGTTGCGCACGACGTTCTCCACCGCGCGGTGCAGGAGCTCGGCGCGGCCGCGCACGATGGCGCCGCCGACCCCGTGAAACGAGACGTCGCGCCCGGCGGCCTGCGCCTCGAAGCGCGCGTCCTCCGCCACGCTCGCCACGACGTCGGCGAGCTCGACGGGCTCCGCGGCGGGATTCACGCTCTCCAGCCGCGCCAGCGTCAGGACTTCCCCCACCAGCTCGGAAAGGCGCGTGGCTTCGCGCTCGATGCGCTCGAGTGAGGCGTCGAGCTTATGCGGGCTCTGGCGCACCAGGCCGATCGCCGCCTGCAGGCGCGCGAGCGGCGAGCGCAGCTCGTGCGACACGTCGTGCAGCAGCCGCCGCTGCGCGGTGACCAGCTTCTGCAGCTGCTGCGCCATGCGGTCGAAGTCGCGCCCGAGATCGGCGATCTCGTCGCGCCGGCGTCCCATCAGCGGGCGCACGCGCGTCTCGAGGCGCCCGCCGGCCGCGGCGTCGAACGCCCAGCGCAGGCTGCGGATCGGCCGCGCCAGGTACCAGGCGAGGATCGCGCTCACGGCGAGGCTGGTGGCGGCGCCGATCGCGATCAGCATCCACGGCGACAGGGGCAGCGGCGGCGGGGGCGGCGCAAGGGCGGTATGCGGAACGAACAGCAGATAGCTCTCGCCGCCCGGCGCGGCGACGGCTTGCGCGGCGCGCGGATGCCCGGATTCGGCGGCCAGCTCCCGCGCCCGGGACAGGGCGCCTTCCGGCACCGCCCGGCCGAGGAGATCGTTGCCGGCCGTATCGACGGCGAAGACGCGCACCCTGCGCGCCCGGCCCGTCTCCTCCATCCATTCGCGCAGGGCGGCGACGCCGCCGTGCCTGAGCGTGGCGGCCGCCATGTCGGTGGCGAACATCTGCGGCGGCCCCACCGAGAGCTGCGGCTCCGCCGACTCTCTCGCGTAGCGGTGCCACCACACGGCGGCGCCGCTGCCCGCCGCCGCCGCCACCAGCGCGAGCCAGAACGCGAAGAAGATTTTCCAGAACAGGCGTCCCATGCCGCTCAGTCCTTCGCCAGGTGATAGCCGATGCCGCGCACGGTGTGGATGAGGGCGGAGCCGTGGCCGAGCTTCTGGCGCACGCTGCTCAGGTGAACGTCGACGCTGCGGTCGAAGCGCGCCATCGGGCGGCCGAGCGCCTGCTCCGAGAGCTCCTTCTTGCTGACCACGCGGCCGGCGTTGCGCATCAGCACCTCGAGCACGTTGAACTCGGTGCCGGTCAGCTCGAGCGAGCTCCCGTGCCACTCGACGCGGCGCTTCTCGGGCCACATGACGAGCCCGCTCACCGACAGCGGCCCGCCGTCGGGCTGCGGCTGCAGGCGGCGCAGGATGGCGCGCAAGCGCGCCACCAGCTCGCGGGGTGTGCAGGGCTTTGGCACATAATCGTCGGCGCCGAGCTCGAGGCCGACGATGCGGTCGACGTCGTCGCCGCGCGCCGTGAGCATGATCACCGGCACGCTGCTCGTCTGCCTTATGCGGCGCAGCGCCCCGACGCCGTCGAGCTTCGGCATCATCACGTCCAGAACTACGATCTGGTAGGCGCCGCTCGGCGCAAGGCGCGCGGCCGCCTCGCCGTCGTGCACGGCGGTGACCGCGAAGCCTTCGCGCTCGAGGTACTCTTTCAGCATGCCGCTCAGCTCGACGTCGTCGTCGGCGAGCAGGACCTGCGTGCTCATGGCGCCGAATGATACCGGTGAGACCTCGTCGCTATCATGTCTTTACCTAGATTTACCCAAGGTTTACGGCGCTTGATGGCGGCGTCGCGGAAAGTGTCGCCGGCACACAAGGAGGCCTTATGACCCGTCACAGCAACCCGCATGTTCGCAGATTTCTCATCGCCAGCAGCCTTGCTTTCGGCCTGGGCTCCAGCGCCATTGCTCAGTCCGACGAGAGGCCGGGACCGATGCCCTCCCACGGCATGGGCATGCACCGCATGCTGCGCCATCTCGATCTGAGCGACGCGCAGCGCGACCAGGTGTTCAAGATCTTCCACGACCAGTCGCCAGCGATGCACGAGCGCATGAAGACGATGCGCGCGGCGCGCGGGGACCTGGAGAAACTCGCCTTGGCTTCGGCATTCGACCGCGAGCGCGCCCGGGCCATCGCCGACACCGAGGCGAAGGCGATCTCCGACATGGAAGTCCTGCGCGCCGAGAGCATGGCGCGCGTGCGCGAGCTGCTCACCCCCGAGCAGCGCGCCAAGCTCGACCAGATGCGCGACCACCGCCGATGAAAAGACGTCAGTGGCTTGGATTGATCGCTCTTCCCCTGGTGGGCAATGCTTTTGCACAATTCGGCGGCAGGCGCCGGCGCGAGGGCGGCGGTGAGCAGAAAAAAAGCGGCGAGGAACCGCGGGTCAACCAGATCGAGGTGACGCTGCACGAGTTCCACGAGGACCTCAAGCTCACCGGCGCGCAAGAGCCCGCCTGGGAAGGCTATGTCGAAAAGCTGAGGGCGCTCGCTCGCGATGTCGCCAGGGAGAGCCGCTCACGCCCTCCACAACTTGGCCTGGTGCAGCAAATCGACCGCATCGTCGACTCGGCGCGCAACCGCCTCACCGCGCTCGAGGAGATCGCGCAGTCCGCGAAGATGCTCTATGCGGGGCTGACGCCCGAGCAGCAGAAGATGGCCGACCCGCGCCTGGCGAACCTCATCGCGATGCCGCTTGCCGGCTTCCCGCCGCCAGGTCCCGGCAAGTGAAATAGCGGCATCCTTTTCGGCGCGATGGAGCTACCATCGGGCAGGTTCGCTTTGCCGTCGGAGGGGCACATGAAGCGCGGCGCAAGACTTGTCCTGGTCATGCTCTCTGCCGGGCCGCTCGCGGCCGTGGCGCAGCCGGGCGGGGCGCCCCTCGACGACACCGCGCTGCAGGGCATGCGGCTCTTCAACCAGTCGTGCCGTGTCTGCCACACCAGGCCGCAGATGACGAGCCCGCAGTACGCGCCCGTGCTGTCCCGGGCTTCGCTCGGCGGGCAGGAGGCCGCGTTGCGCGGCTTCATCGCGAACGGCTCGCCGCGCATGCCCGGCTTCAAGCACCACTTCAAGCCCGCCCAGATCGACGCCATCGTCGCTTACATCAAGACGATTCCGCAGGCCGCCGACTAGACGAAACGGAGAACGCCATGCGAATCCCCGTCTTTTTCCTCGCGTTGTCATTCTTTGCGCCGGCTTATCCGGCGGAGGTCGTGCTGAGCGGATCGGTGAGCGAGTCGCGCGGCGAAAGGATGGCGGGGGTCGCCGTGTCGGCGAAGCCGGCGGGCGGCACCATCACCACGACCGTCTACACCGACAAGGCGGGCAACTACGCTTTCACGCCGCTGCCGGCCGGGAAGTACCGCGTGTGGGCGCAGGCGCTCGGCTATGAGACCGCGAAAAGCGAAGTCGATCTCTCGGCGAGCGCGAAGCGGAGCTTCGGGCTGGTGGCGATGACCGATGCCGAGCAGGTCATCCGGCAGCTGCCGGGTAACCTGATGCTCGACGCGCTGCCGGAGGCCACCGGGCAGGACCGGCGCATGAAGCAGCTGGTGCGCAACGACTGCACCAGCTGCCACACCGCGAGCTATCCGCTGCAGCACCGCTTCGACGAGGCGGGCTGGAATGCGATCATCGAGCTGATGAAGAACGCCAATGTCTACGGCACCTATGTCGCCAAGGACCGCCAGCCGTCCGGCATCCTCGACTTTCACCAGAAGGAGCTCGCCGCCTACCTTGCCAGGGCGCGCGGCCCCGGCAAGACCACGATGAGAGTGAAGCTCGACCCGCGCCCCAGCGGCGAAGCGGCGCGCGTGGTGATCCGCGAATACGACCTGCCGCTCGATCCGGACGCCAACCTGCCCGCCGGCTTCGTGCAGAACGACGGCAGCGACTGGTCCCTCGGCACGCCCTCGGTCATGATCCCGGGCTGGGGCGTGCACGACGCCTGGCTCGACGACGCGGGCAATGTCTGGTTCACCTGCAACATCCCGAACAAGCGCGCCTCGCTCGGCAAGCTCGACACCAGGACCGGCGAGGTGAAGCTCGTCAACATTCCGGCGAAGAGCGGGCTCGCCGCGCAGAGCCACGGCATGACGCGCACGCCGGAGGGCATCCTCTGGTTCAACATCAATCCCGGCCGCGGCGGCCTGGCGCGGCTCGATCCGCGCCTTGATCCGATGGGCGAGAAGATCGACATCTTCCTCCCGCCCGAGGGCATGTCGCCCACCGGCGGCGCCACCACCGTCGACTACGACGGCAAGGGCAGGATCTGGGTCTCCGCGCCCGACGGCGCGCTGCGCTTCGATCCCGACACGCAGAAATTCACCGAGTACAAGACCATTACGTACAAGACGCCCAACGGCACCGGCGTGACGTACGGCGCGGCGGGCGATCGCGCGGGCAACGGTTACTGGGCGGTAATGATCCACGACATCATCGGCGTCGGCGACGGCGCCACGCCGGCCGGTGAAGCGGGCAAGACCTCGGAGATCCAGCTCGCGCCGGTCAAGCAGGAGCTCGCCCGCGTCACTCCCGAGGCGCGCGAGTTCTACAAGACCTTCAGCCAGCCCGACTTCAACAACCCGCTGCCGTTCGCCCAGGGCCCGCGCCGCATGGGAACCGACAAGAACGCCGACGTGCTGTGGGTCGGCAACTCCTGGGGCTCGAGCCTCGCGCGCATCGACACGCGTACGCGCGAAGTGAGCTACGTGCCGCTGCCGAAGCGCATGCAGCCCTACCACGTGCACGTCGACAGCAAGCACAACGCCTGGACCAATCTCTGGGGCGCCGACCGCGTCATGCGCTACGACCCGAAGAACAGGCGCTGGACGGCCTTCGATCTGCCGACGCGCGGCGCCGAACCGCGCTACATCTCGGTGCGCGAAGCGAAAGGCGAGCCGACGCAGGTCGTGCTGCCATACTTCCGCGCCCGCAAGATCGCGGTGATGACCTTGCGGTAGCGCTCTCGCAGCAGCCGCGCGCCGCAAGGTTTGCGCAAGCCGGCGGTTACCAATGGATACAAATGCTCACCCCCCTCCTGCAGAGCGGGGGATACCATCCTCGTGAAACTTCGTAGGAGTCGATGATGCATACGAATCCGCCGGCGCCGGCGCGACTCGCCGCCGCGCTGCTCGCGGCGGCCCTGCTGTCGGTATCCCTTGCCCAGGCGCAGGAACGGCGCGAAAGGCGCGAGCATGAGCGCGAGCGCTTTCAGACGCCGCACTGGGTATTCGACGATCGCTTCCACCACAATCACTACTATCCGGCGGTCGGCTATGCGGTGGACGTTCTGCCCTCGGGAAACGTGGTCGTCAACTTCCGCAGCGGCCGCTTCTGGTTCCACTCCGGCGTGTGGTTCCAGCAGGCCGGCCCGCGCTATGTCGTCGTGAGGCCGCCGGTCGGCGTCCTCGTGCCCGTGCTGCCTCCTGCCTACTCGACGGTCTACGTCGGCGGCGTGCCGTATTACTACGCCAACGATGTCTATTACATCCAGCAGCCCGGCGGCTATGCGGTGGCCGAGCCGCCGATGGCGGCGAGCCAGAACCCGCCGCCTCCAGCGCCCGCGCCCGGCAGCGCCGCACCGCCGAGTTCCCCGGGGACCTGGTACTACTGCGCCTCCGCGAAGGCGTACTATCCCTATGCTGCCGAGTGCAAGGAGGGCTGGCGAAGCGTTCCGGCGACCCCGCCGCAAGCGCGCTGATTGTTCGAGCCATTGGAGAGCGCGAAGCATGAAGCTGGTGGTCAAGTCGATGGTGGTCCTGCTGGTGGCGCTGCTGAGCGTTCCGGCGCTGGCTGGGCGCGGCGCTCGCTCGGGGGGCTTTAGTCACTCCGGAGCCCATTTCTCAGGCGGCCGGCATTTTGTGCCCGGAGGCCATTTCGTCCCGGGAGGTCATTTCGTAGGAGGTCATTTCTTTCGACCCCGGACAGTGGCCGTTTTCCTCGGCGTCGGAATCCCGTTCTACGCCTATTACCCTCCGCCGCTGCCTTACTACTACGACTACGCCCCCGGCTACTACGCGCCGCCGGCTGCGATTCCGCAGCAACAGGGCTACTGGTATTTCTGCCCGAGCGCGAACGCGTACTACCCCTACGTGCAGCAATGTCCCGAGGGCTGGCAGGCGGTCGCGCCGGTGCCGCCGTCATGAGCCTGAGGATCCTGGCGGTGGTTCTCCTCCTCGTCGCGCGTCCTCTTTGCGCCGAAACCTACAAGTGGGTCGATGAGAAAGGGGTGACCAACTACTCGAGCAGCCCGCCCGCCAACGCCAGGCTGGCAAAAAAAACAAAAGTCGTGGAGGAACGCCTCTCGGTCTATACGCCCGATCCCGGCCTCCTGCGGGCCATCCAGGTCCGCCCTCCGATAAGCGCTCCGATGCCCTATGCCCCGGCTGGGGCGTACGAGCACTATGCCGCTGCAACACAGCCGATGTACGACGGCTATCCGTACGGAGGGTACTTCCCTTACATGCCGGTGTTCGTGGTTGTGGGGCATGTCCACCGCCCGCATCCGGTCCCCAGATTCCACGTGCGGACGCCAAGCATGGCTCCATCCTTCCCGCTTCAGTCCGCGCGGATGAGCCGCGCCTCCTGGTCGAGATAGCCGGGCGCAGGTTTTTCGTCGGCGCGCGTCTCCTCGGGCAGCTCGATCTCGGGCTCGGTTGTAAGCACGTCGTCGGCCAGAAAGCCGCCCGACTGGTGCCGCCACAGCTTCTCATAGTGGCCGCCGAGAAGCAGCAGCTCGGCGTGCGTGCCCTGCTCGACGATGCGGCCGGCGTCGAGCACGATCAGGCGGTCCATGCGCGCGATGGTCGATAAGCGATGCGCGATCGCAATCACCGTCTTGCCCTCCATCAGGCCGAGCAGCTGCTCCTGGATCGCGAGCTCCACTTCGCTGTCCAGGGCGGAGGTGGCCTCGTCGAGCACCAGAATCGGGGCATCTTTCAAAACAACCCTGGCCAGGGCGATCCGTTGTCGCTGCCCGCCCGAGAGCTTGACGCCGCGCTCGCCGACGTGGGCCTCATAGCCGCTGTGGCCTTTCCAGTCCTTGAGGCCGAGGATGAAGTCATGCGCCTGCGCCTTGCGCGCGGCCGCGACCACGTCCTCATCGCTTGCGCTCGGCCGGCTGTAGCGGATGTTGGCCGCAATCGAGCGATGCAGGAGCGAAGTATCCTGCGTCACCATGCCGATCGCCGCGCGCAGGCTCTCCTGCGTGACGTGGGCGATGTCCTGCCCGTCGATGCAGATCCTGCCTTGCTCCGCGTCGTAGAAGCGCAGCAGGAGATTGACCAGCGTCGATTTGCCGGCGCCAGAGCGCCCTACGACACCCACGCGCTCCCCGGGACGAATCTGCAGAGTCAATTCATTCAGTACCGGCGGAGCATCGCGCCGGCCGTAGCCGAAGGTCACGTCCTCGAAGCGGATCTCGCCGCGCGACACCTCGAGCGCCCTCGCCCCCGGACGGTCCGCTCCGCTGTGCGGCACGGCGATCGACTGCATGCCTTCCTGCACCACGCCGATGTTCTCGAAGATGCCGGTCACCTCCCAGCTGACCCAGCCGGACACGTTGGCGACCTGCCAAGCGAGCGGCAGCGCCGTGGCCACCACTCCCGCGCTCACGCTGCCCTGCGCCCACAGCCAGATGCCGATGCCCGCAGTGCTCACGAGCAGCGCCGCATTCATCGCCGTCAGGCAGAACATGAACTGGGTGATGAGGCGCATGTGCGCGGCGATCGCGCCCTGATGCTCGTCGACCGTCTCGCGCACGTAGGCATCCTCATCGGCGAGCCGCGCGAAGAGCTTGACGGTGAGAATGTTGGTGTAGCTGTCGACCACTCGCGCCATCACGAGCGAGCGCGCCTCCGAGCTCGCCTTCGCCAGATCGCGCATGCGCGGCACAAAGTACCGCAGGAAGAGGAGGTAGCCGCAGAACCACAGCAGCGTCGGCAGCCCCAGGCGCCAGTCCGCCAGCGCCATCAGCGCATACGCGCTCGCGCCGTACGCCCCGATGTACCAGACCGCGCGGATGCTCGCCATCGCGCTCTCGCGCAGCGCGTTGGCGGTCTGCATCACCCGATTGGCGATGCGCCCGGCGAAATCGTTCTGGAAAAACGGCCAGCTCTGGCGCACCACGTGCCAGTGGCTCTGCCAGCGGATGAGGCAGGTCGCCCCGGGGATCAGCGCGTTATGCCGGATCGCGATGTCCGCGAGCAGCACGAGCGGCCGCACGATGAGAACCAGCCCCACCATTCCCAGGAGCAGCGGCCATTGCGCGGCAAGCGCCGCCTGGCGATCCGTCGCCTCCATCAGCGACACCAGCCTGCCGATGAACAGCGGAATCACCGTATCGAGCAGCGCCACCGCCAGGCTGGCGGCGAACATCGCGGCGAACCAGCCCTTCGCCTGGCTTACGAAATGCCAATAGAAAGCGAGCAGGCCTTGCGGCGGCGCGCCCGGCCCCGGACTGGCTGTGCCACGGATATTCGACTGGAAAAGCTTCAAGACTGCCGGCAACATACCAGATTTTTGGGAGAGGTCGAGTCTTGGTCTCATTCACTATTCGCGGCATCGCCCTGCTCGCTGCGCTGTGGGCGAGCGCTGCACCTGGCGCGGCCGAGCGGCCCGAGGACCGCTGGAACCTCGCCGATCTGTATCCTTCGGTCAAGGCGTGGGCCGACGACGCCGCGAGGCTCGAGGCGCAACTGAAGGAGTTCGCCGCCTGCCGCGGACATCTGGGCGAGTCGGCGCGCCGCCTCAAGGCCTGCCTCGACGCCCAGGCCGACTTCACCAAGCGCTACGCCAGGCTCGAAGTGTATGCCTCAGAGCTCTTCGACGAGGACACCGGCTCGCCCGAGAGCCTGGAGCTGAGAGAGAAAACGCGCATCCTGGGCACCAGGCTCGAAGAGGCGGCGTCATTCGTGAAGCCCGAGATCCTGCGCCTGGGCAAAGCCGGGCTCGAGCGCTTCTACGCGCGGGAGAAGTCGCTCGCGATCTACCGCCACCCGCTCGACCGGATCCTGCGCGCGGCCGCCCATACGCTCGACAGCGAGGGCGAGAGCATCGTCGCCGCCTTCAGCCTGTCGGAGGAGGCGGCGGGCTCGACCCGCCAGATTCTCGCCAACGCGGACCTGCCCTGGCCGACGCTCAGGCTGGCCGACGGCAAGGAAATGAAGCTCGAACAATCGGCCTATACGGAATACCGGGAAGCCGCGAACCGCGACGACCGCAAGAAGGTCTTCGACGCGTTCTGGGGCACCTGGAAGCAGTTCGAGCGCACGTTTGGCGTCATCTTCCACGAGAGCCTGAAGAAGGACGCGATCTACACCAAGGTGCGCAAGTATCCGGACACTCTCTCGCGCGCGCTCGATCGCGAACGGATTCCCGCCGCCATCTACGAAACGCTGATCGCGGAGACCAACAGCAACCTGCCTACCCTGCAGCGTTACTTCAGGCTGCGGGCAAAGCTGCTCGGCATCGCGGGCGAGATGCGCTACTACGACATCTACCCGCCCTTGGTGAGCAGCGCGCGCAAGTACCCGATCGACGAGGGCAAGAAGATGATGCTCGAAGCGGTGAAGCCGCTCGGCGAGCGTTACGTGGCAGCCATGGCCGCGGGGCTGCAGAACCGCTGGATGGACGTCTATCCGCGGCCGCGCAAGCTCTCGGGCGCTCACATGGACGGTGCGGCGTACGACGTGCACCCTTTTGTCCTCATGAACTACAACGACAACTACGAGTCGGTGTCCACGCTGGTGCACGAATGGGGGCACGCGATGCACTCGTACCTGTCGAACGCGGCGCAGCCGTTCGTCACCGCGGACTATGCCATCTTCGTCGCCGAGATCGCCTCGACGTTCAACGAAGCCCTGCTTCTGGAGCACGTGCTCAGGAACGCGGCCGATGACAGGGAGCGCCTGCTCTATCTCGGCTCGGCGCTCGAGAATCTGCGCGGCACGTTCTTCCGGCAGGCGATGTTCGCGGAGTTCGAGCGCGAGGTTCATGCCCGCGTCGACCGGGGCGAGCCGCTAAGCGGCGATAGATTGACGCAGATCTACGGGGAGATCCTGCGCCGCTACCACGGCGACAAGGAAGGCGTGGTGAAGATCGACGACCTGTACACCGTCGAGTGGGCCTACATCCCGCACTTCTACCGGCCGTTCTACGTCTTCCAGTACGCCACGTCGATCGCCGCGAGCTCGCTCTTCGCCGACGCGGTGCTCAAGGGCGAGCCGGGCGCGCGCGAGCGCTATCTCAAGCTGCTCAGTGCCGGCGGCTCCGACTATCCGTACGAGCTGGTGAAGGCTGCGGGCGTCGACCTCGCTAGCCCGGCCCCGTACCGGGCCGTCGTCGCGCGGATGAACCGCATCATGGACGAGATCGAGGCGATCCAGGCCCGGCGCTGACCCGCCGCGGCTAGCGCTCTTCCAGTCGTTGCGGAAGCGCCATGCCGTGCGGGAGCTCCTCGCGAGGAGGCGCAGCGGCTTCGTTAGTGCGGGGAGGGGTGCCTTTCTTCGGGCGCCCGGGCCGGTAGACGTATTGAAAAGGGACGAGCGGGGGAACGACGGGCGGACTTTCGAGGAACTTGCAATCGGATTCGCTTGGCAGGCTTGCCGTCGCCCCGATGCGCTTGCCGTTGAGGAATACCGCGTAGCGCAGCATATGAGCGGAGTAGGGGATCGGCGTGGCGATGATGTCGTACTTGCCGACGGAGAAGCGCCTGCCTGGGACGGTAGGGATGGTCATTCGAAGCTGTTGACGACGACGCGCTTTTCCGCCGGGGTCCAGCTTGCCCAGTATTCGTCGCCGCGCTTCTCGACTCGGAGATTGAGGACGGTCTCGGCGTCTACGCGGTCCGCCCTGGGCAATTTGTCCTCCGGCGGCGCACCCGCCGCGCGCTTGCCGTAGATCAGCAACCCTTCCGCTGCGCCGCGCTCGAGCGCGATGCGGCAATGCTCCAGCCGTTCCTTGCCGCCGGGGGAGTCCGACCAGGGGCGCGAATCGGCTATGTTCGGCGCCCACAGCAGGCAGCTGTTCGCGCCCTCCGCCTTCTGTACATCCTCGGCGCGCATACTGAGGAGCACGGCACCATCTGTTCGTACGCCGCCGCAACTCCAGACCCGGTTGCGGAGGCTGACGCCGTTCATCTCGAACGCCTTGCCCCGCGTGACGAGCCGGCGTGGTTCGCCCGCCTGCTTGTGGCGGCGTACCGGCGCGTGGCCGCGCGGGCGCGCATCGAGCAGCTCCTTGCACAGCGCCGCGATCTCGGTCTCCTTGAGGCGCTCCGCGTTCGCCAGCAGCGCCCGCAGCTCGAGCGTGCCCAGCTTGTCGATCTGCTCCTTGCTCCACTTCGCCACCCGGCCCCGGGGCAGGATAGGTGCGGCACGGATGTCTTTCATGACTCGACCTCGACTTTCGAGATAAAAACAAAAGGCCCGGAAGCCCGGGCCTGGTTTCAGCTCGCCAGCGCGCTACACGGGCTTGATGTTGGCGGCGCGAGGGCCCTTGGGGCTCTGCTCGACCTCGTATTGCACCTTGTCGTTCTCCTTCAGCGTCTTGAAACCGCTGGCCTGGATGGACGAGAAGTGCACGAAGAGATCCTTGCTGCCGTCATCGGGCGTGATGAAGCCGAAGCCCTTGGCGTCGTTGAACCACTTTACGGTACCTGTACTCATGTCTGCTTCCTTGATGTCGATTGGAAAGAAGGGCGCAATCCGAAGAAAGCCGGCCCTGCGGAAAATCAAGAAGAGAACCAACCGACGAGGACAGTACGAACCGCTACGACCCGACCAGCTACTCGCTGCTTGAGAATCCTACTGTACCCTTATACAGGTATTCGAGCGCGCAGTCCAATCTAGCCCGTGCGCGGCCAGGCCACGCCCTGGCTGCCGCGGCGCACCGGGCCGACGCCTTTGTAGACGAATTTCTGCAAGCGCTTGCCTTCGTAGGTCTCGGTCGTGTAGAGGTTGCCTTTCGAGTCGGTGGCGATGCTGTGCACGCCAAAGAATTGGCCGGGCTGGCGGCCGCCGTCGCCGAAGCTGGTCAGCTCCTCCAGCGTCTCGCGCAGGATGATGCGCACCTTCTGGTTGCGGCCGTCGGCCATGAAAATGTAGCGCTGCTGCGGATCGCGCGAGAAGGCGACGTCCCAGACCGAGCCTTCGCTGAGGCTGCGCCTTGCGTACCACTGCTCCTTGATGAACTTGCCGTCCTTCGTGAACACCTGCAGGCGATCGTTCTGCCGGTCGCAGACGTACACCAGGCCGTCGTTCGAGACGGCGGAGCAGTGCACCGGGTTGCGGAACTGCTGCGCCGGCGGCGCGTCGGGGTTGTAAGGCCCGAGGTTGC
>Ga0184618_10000200_pt1 | contig 13549 bp, 15 predicted proteins | sample PLM0_30_b1_FD_133159 | JGI IMG/M metagenome (GOLD analysis project Ga0184618, IMG submission 133159) | Groundwater sediment microbial communities from an aquifer in East River, Colorado, USA - PLM0_30_b1 | ecosystem: Environmental > Terrestrial > Soil > Riparian zone | place: USA: East River...
CAATAGAACTCCAGAGGCGAAAATGGCCAGTTCTCACCCAGGGGCCAACGTCCCTCCCTGCGCGCGATCGCGTCGATGCGGCGGAGAAGGGCCTCGATGTCATCAGGGAATGGGTGATATCCATAAAACAACAGATCCGTCAGAGGATTGTCATTCTCGCGTCCGTTCGGCATCTGCACGCACCGTTAGGGCCCAACTACAATTCGACGAAACTTTATTTCGCCTATTTCGGCTTTTATCGAGGAAGTGTCCCCGGCAAAAGGAATACATCGTTCACACTTTATCAGAGACTTCCGTGAGCGGGAAGCCAAACTACTCGATCAAAGCCCGCTCCGACACGGCGCAAGATCGACAGTTGTAGCTGCGCCCTTAGAGAGCTGCGGCTGCAGCGTCAGTGGGCTTCGGCATCGGCTCGTTGCTCGATCTCCTCCAAGTTTGGCTGGGCGCGGCGAATCCAATCGCGCGTATCATTGACCTCGTTCTCATTCACCGGGATCGCCCGCGGAATTTCTTCTGCTCTTGCCACCATCTTCCCGCCGACCTTCACGGCTTTCGCGCGTTTGATCGAGAACTTCCAATGATGCCCGAAACGATAGAGTGAATAATACATCGTCTTCGCTTCCACCACCCCGACACCACTGCAACGCATCGCGTTGTAAAACATCCGGTCGCAATCCTGCCATGGGCGATTGTGTTGCTCATAAGCAACGTCGTGCAATACGGAGGCATTCCGATATTTTCCTTCGAACGGTCCGCCCATTATCGACCACAGCGAGCGCGGAACTGACGCGCCGTCCACTGTCGACCCGGCAGGCGCGACCCAGACTAGTCCGTGCGGATCGGTGTAGCGCAACTCGCTTAACAGAGTCATCGAGCGACCATCGGAGTTCCAACGCGTCTCCGGCTCGCCGGTGTAATAGCCCCACGCATTTGATTGCGCCGCGCTAGCAATCGAACCTGGACTTTTTCCAGAGCCGCATGCGACCAAGAGAACGGCACTTAACAGAAGAAGACTCTTGAATTTTCCTTTCATTGTCGATTCTGCAGCCCGGGCGCTGCACTTCAAAGCCCAATTATGGCTGGAACGCGAGCTGGTTTCGACGTGCGTTGTGGCGTTTCTGGAGGCGACGGCAGAATAGGCTCGCCTTCGGTTTGTTTTCGGTAGGGCTGGAGATAAAACATCATGAACACGCCGACTACCACAAGTAGCGAGCCGATCCATTTCAGCAACCAGCCCGGATCGCGCAAAATCTGCACTGTGCTTTGTCCGAGGTTTTCCGGATTCCAGGACGCCTGGGAAATTTTGTAAGTAAAACCCGTCCAGGTGCGCCACCACGCGCCCGGATAACTGAATGGATTGTTCATCCAGCACGAACCGGTTGCAGTCTCGCCGTCGGCAGTGACAATGCGCAACGTGCTTTTGAAGCCGGCGGGACTGTCACTTCCTTCATTGCGTTTCACTTCGAAATCGAGCAGCTGAAGCCCGATCGGCAACGGAACAATTTTCCAGCCATAAGCGATCATGATTTGGCTAGGTGAAGTTCGCCTCGGCGAATCCGTCCACTGGTGGATCGGCACTGGCACTTGCCACCCAGCGGGCACCCATTGCTCCAGCGTTTCGCCATTTTGTTGAATGCGCACGCGCACGCCGTCCGGCAAATCGGCCGCAGCGGAAGATGTCAATGTTTGCTCGGAGTTCATGGGCGTGAAATCCATCGACTGCTGCGCATGCGGCATCGTTTTGTCGACGTCCAATTGCCAATCGGCCCAGCCCGTCGCCAGCGGTTTGTTCGTCTCGATTTTGCCGGATGATTTGCCAGTCTTGCGCGAAGTCAGCTCGTAAGTGATTGCGCCATCGTCCGCGATAAAGAGCGTGAGATGATTCGGCGCCTGCTCGCCGGGTGCAGGCATCGTCGGCGGCCCACCCGCGGCTGGCATGTCAGTACCGCCGTGTGGATTCGGCGCGATTTCGGCAGCGGGAATACCCTTGCCGCGAATCGTAACGAGCACCGCAGGATTATTCGGCTGATCGCTGAGTGAGCTCGGCTTGCCATTCTCGATCCGAAAATCGGGCCAGTAATCATCGATTTTGAGCGCAAAGGCGGTCCCCTCAATCTTGATTTCGCGACCAAGATTTTCCGCCACGTTGAAACTGGCTTCTTTTTCGCCTAACGAAATCAGGACGCGCCCTTTGTTTCCGTTTTGCGGCTGCTCCAACCGTACTTTGGCGCCGGTGCTGCCGCCCTTACGAACGCGCCCGATTTGTTCGCCGGGCGCTTTGCTAAACGCGAAGAGTGATTCCTCGAGATCGGTTTCTTCACTTTCACCCCGCTGCGGACGGCTCGGCGAGCCGTCCCTCCCCAAAGCTGGCGCGGTGCCGCGCTTCAATTCGATATTCGCCAAGCCCATCGAGAAATTTCCGTGCTGGGGATCGTCGGCCAGTAGCCAGCTTTCAAGGTGCTGATTCATCATGGCGGTCGAAATCGTAAAATGCACCGCTGGTGCGCCGCCATCGCTCAGCGGTTTAGGATTTAATCTCCCTTCAATCGCCGGCGCATAATCAATTATTTGCAAGCGCGCTCCGCTGGCGAGAGGGCCAAGATCGCGCGGGCGCTGCGGCGTTGGCGGGTGATGCAGAAATTCCGCGGGATAGCCTTTTACGATTCCATCGACATCGTGCACGCGTAGCTGGCGTTGATCGACGAGCAAACGATTGGTTGGCCCCTCACCTTTAAAGAGAGTCATCGTGCCTTCGATTCCCCAAATCCGACCGATAAGTGATCCGATGAGCAGCGTGATGATGCCGAGATGGGTGATGAGAAAGGCGAGATGATGTTTGCGCCAGGGCCAACGGGAGAAAGCGGAGACGGCAAGGTTCGCGCCGAGCAGAATGAGCCAGAGATTGAACCAAGGCGCGCCGTAAACATAAGCGCGCGCAACCTTCGCATCGAAGCTCGATTCATAGATCGTCCCCGCAATCGCGGCGATGATTAGCACCGCGAGCAAAACGACCGCGAGCTTAAGCGACGCGAAAAATCCGAAGACCGGATTGCGTTGCCAGGCCGGTTGTTCGGATGAATTCGAGTTCGCCATGCGAAGATCGACATCTTCCGCGAGGTAACGAGGTGCTTCAATGGCAGTTTTTTGCGATGACTGCGGATGCACGCTGGCAGGGTGGCCGCCTTGACGCTTAGCAGCCACTTTCTATTGGTTGGCAATGGCTGAATCCATAGCGAGCATCGCGATCGATGGCGGACGAATCGCCTACCGGCGCGTTGGGAGGGGGCGCCCGCTTCTGGTCCTTAACGGTTTGGCTGCGACGAGCTCCGACTGGGACCCGTCGTTCATCGACCGACTCGCGTCAGCTAACGAGCTCATCCTCGTCGATAACCGCGGAATCGGCGCTTCCACTGACGACGAAGAGCCGTTCGACATTTCGCAGCTGGCCGATGATACCGCACTGGTTATCGAGGCATTGGGGTTCGAGCGCGTAAACGTATTGGGCTGGTCACTGGGCGGATTCATTGCCCAAACTCTCGCCTTACATCAGCCCGCGCTGATTGACAAACTCGTCCTGCTCTCCACCGATGCCGGAGGACCCGACGCGGAACTGGCCTCACCCGTCGTCCGGTCGCAACTCACCGACATGTCTGGCACACCACATGAGCAGGCTCGGCGGCTGCTCGGGCTGCTGTTTCCCAGCGACTTCGCCGAGTCCATCTATCGCGAGTTCGGCGACATGGTGGCCGCCGCGCGGGCGAAGCTTTCTCCAGACTTCGTTCGCCGGCAGGCAGCGGCGATGGACGCGTGGCATGCCCGTGGGGTTGGTGATCGGCTTCGGGAGCTAAGCCTGCCTGCGCTCGTCGCCACCGGTAATGAGGACATTGTAATTCCTGCTTCGAACGCGTTAAGGCTCGTCAACGCAATTCCAGGCGCTTGGCTCGCACAATTTAAGGGCGGCGGCCACGCGTTTATGGCCCAATATCCGTATCAGCTCGCGGATCTCGTCAACGAGTTCCTCGCGCTTTGACAGATATCAGCGCCGTCTCCGGTCACGCCGACGGTCCTGTTCAACGACAGAGACGCTCAATGCGTCCACGCCTTCCAGCGCTTGCGGATCGGTTTTGTGTAGTCGTCGATGTCGATCTTTTTCAGCCGCTTGACGCCATCCTTCATTGCTTCGGCTGACGTATCGTATTTTTCTCTGGCTGCTTTGAACAATGGCCAGAGAAAAGGCAACGAAAGAAGACTCCAATTCACGTCTCCGAGCGGCGATTTTATCTCAAGTTCTGTCTTTTCTTCGCTGCTCGAAGCGTAGCGGATCGCCAATCCAATCGCAATTCCGATCCCCAGTGCGCCGAGAATGGTCGGCACGCGGTTTTCGCGCACGAAATATTCAGTGCGCTCACGCGCGCGTCCCGCCTTCTCCTTTGTCTCGTCCCACGTATGGCTCATCGCCGTGGAAATTCTCCGTGATGCTCGGCGAAACTGCTCACGCCCACCCGAGCTAAATTCTGTTTCGCTCGACTGCATCGGAGGCGGAAGCGGTTCGTCCCTCATAAGATCGTCTTCGTTCGGATTAATCATATAAAGGAATCGTAACTGGCCGTTTGGCTGCGTCTCTCAATTTCCACGCTTTTCGAGCGTAGTGATATCGCCGCGGATGACGTCGATCTTTGCCGCCGGAGCTTTCATTTTCACGGCGCGAGCCGTTCGATGAGCCAACTGCCGTCGGGCTGTCGCGTGTAACGAAACCGATCATGCAGACGATTCGGGCGTCCCTGCCAGAATTCCATCGTCTCGGGTTTGACTCGATATCCACCCCAGCGCGGCGGCAAAGGGACGGGTTTATCGCCAAAGCGTTCTGTCATCTCCGCCATGCGCGCATCCAATACGCGGCGGCCATCGATTACTTCGCTTTGACGCGAGGCCCACGCGCTCAGCTGGCTGCCGACCGGGCGCGAATGAAAATACGTTTGTGATTCTTCACGCGAGGTTTTCTCCGCTTTGCCGCTGATGCGAATTTGCCGGTCCAATTCGATCCAATAGAACACGAAGGAGGCATAAGGATTCGCTTCGAGATGACGTCCTTTCTCACTTTCGTAGTTGGTGAAAAACACGAAGCCGTCCTGATCGAATCCTTTCAAGAGGACAACTCGGACGGACGATTTTCCATCTGTCCCGGCGGTCGCCAGGCTCATCGCGTTAACATCGCAAATACCGGCCTCGATCGCGGCGGTGAACCAATTTGAAAATTGCTTGATCGGATCGGGATCGAGATCAACCCGGCGCAAGCCTTGCGCGGCATGTTCGTAACGTGAAGCAGTAGGATCTCGTGGTGTCTCCCTCATGAGAAGAACAATCGCGCAAAATATTGCACCGCAAGGAAATTGTCGATCCAGCGACCTAAGCCCGGGCGGCTCACGAAGCCGTGGCTGCAACCGAAACGACGCTCCCGCGAGCCGGCGCTGCGATTTGCCGCAGCTTCTCGATGACTTTCGGGACGATTTCAATCGCGCGATCAACTTGCGCGTCGGTGTTAAACCGACCGAAAGAAAAGCGCAAACTACGCCGCGCGCCGTCTCCGCTCGGATCCATCGCCCGCAAGACATGCGAAGCTTCCTGCGAACCCGTCCGGCAGGCTGATCCCGCCGAGCAACAAACACGATGGCGATCCAGTAAAATGAGGGCAGCGGAGGACTCGATTCCTTCAAACGAAAAACTCGAAGTGTTCGGCAGTCGCGCGGCCCCGGCGCCGTTAACCGATGTTCCGCTCACCGTTTCGAGGATCGCTTTTTCAAACCGGTCTCGCATCGCTCTAACGCGTGTTTTCTCTTCCGGGAGACATTCCTCAGCGCGCTTGGCCGCTTTCCCGAGGGCGACAATCGAAGCCACATTTTCCGTTCCACCACGACGCCCGTTTTCCTGACCGCCCCCCGCAATCGAGGGGTGAAAACGCACCCGACTATTGACGTAAAGCGCGCCGACGCCTTTTGGGCCATGGAATTTGTGCGCTGAGAGGGAAAGAAAACTAATTGTTGTGTCGCGGAGCCGAATTGGGATCTTCCCGACCGCTTGCACGGCGTCAGTATGAAATAGAACGCCCTTTTCGCGACAGATCTCCGCGATTTTCTCGACTGGAAATAGAACGCCTGTCTCATTATTTGCCCACATGAGCGAAACGATCGCCGTTTCCGGCCGAATCGCTGCCTCCAACTCGCCAAGATCGACATTCCCATCTCGATCCACTCCCAGAAACGTGACCTCGCATCCCCGTTTCGCGAGATCCTGGCATGGGCGCACAACCGCGCTGTGTTCCACTGCGCTCGTGACCAGATGTTTGCCGCGCGGCTCAAATTGCATCGCAGAATTGATCACGGCACTGTTCGATTCCGTTCCGCAGCTCGTAAACACAATTTCAGAAGGCTCACACCCGAGCAACGCCGCCAGCCGTTCCCGGGCAAGATCGATGGCTTTTCGTGCTTTCTCAGCCAAGGCGTATCCGCTTGAAGGATTGCCGTAATATTTCGTCAGAAACGGCAGCATCTCCTCAATTACCGCGGGATCGAGTTGGGTCGTTGCGTTGTTATCGAGGTAAATGATTTCGTCATCCGCCATGATGTTCCATTCTAGAGACAGCCGCGTCCGCTGCAATCTCCGTGTTTACCGTGATCCGCGTTTTGTCGATTCTGCTAATTCTGTCTAGATTGCGCGCATGACTTCAATCTGGGAGCTAGCCAATCCCCAATTGCGAGATCTCGCCGTTTACGAACCGGGCAAGCCGATCGAAGAAACGGCACGTGAACTCGGCGTAGAGCCGGGCGCAATCATCAAGCTGGCCTCGAACGAGAACCCGCTGGGCCCCTCTCCCAAAGCGATTCAAGCGATGCGCACCGCAGCGGAAAATGCGCACCTCTATCCCGATGGCGGCGGATTTTACCTGTGCAAAGCGGTTGCGGCCAAACTCGGGCTCGCTCCAGAAAATATTATTTTGGGCAATGGCTCAAATGAAGTGCTCGAGTTTCTCGGTCATGCGTTTCTCAATCTCGGCGATGACGTAATCACGTCTCAGTATGCCTTTATCGTTTACAAATTGATCGCGACGTCTTTCGGCGCGCGCACAATCGAAACGCCCAGCCCGGATTATCATCAGGACCTCGAGGCGATGCTGGCTGCAATTACGCCCAAAACCCGGCTCATCTTCATCCCCAATCCTAATAATCCAACCGGCACCTTGATTTCGCAGCGTAAGATTGACAGTTTCATGTCGCGCGTCCCGGAAAATATCATCGTTGTTTTTGACGAAGCCTATTTTGAGTTCCTCGATAATCCGCCCGAAACGCTTCACTACGTTCGCGACAACCGGAACATTGTTGTTTTGCGCACCTTTTCCAAAATTCACGGACTCGCTGGTCTGCGCATTGGATACGGGATCGCGCGTCCCGACTTGATCGACGTGCTTCGGAAGACGAGGCAGCCATTCAATGCAAACAGCGTTGCCCAAGCTGGCGCGCTGGCGGCGCTGGCGGACGACGCGCACCAGGGCGAAACGAAAAGCGTTGTCAATGCAGGCCGCGTTTATCTGGAAGAGCAATTTGCGGAAATGGAGATTCAGTTCGTGCCGGGCGCCGCGAATTTCGTGATGGTAAATGTCGGCGATGGCGCGGCTGTCTTTAAAAAGTTGCTCGTGCGAAAGATCATCGTGCGGCCTCTCAAAGGCTACAAATTGCCAGAATGGGTTCGCATTTCTGTGGGAACAATGGAGCAAAATCGAAAATGCATCGAAGCGTTGAAAGAAATTCTCCCGAAACATCGACAGGTTTGATTGCTGGGAAGGAGCGAATGATCCTGGGCGACACGATCGCCGCCATTTCCACTCCCGCTGGGGAAGGCGCTATCGCGCTTGTCCGTGTCTCCGGTGTTGATGGCATCGCCGTGGCGGATAAAATTTTTCGCGGCAAAGAGAAGCCGGCGCGATTTGCATCGCATGTTCAGCATTTCGGGGAAATTTTCGATGCAGCGGGCCAATTGATTGATCAAGTGATGCTCTCGATCCATCGTACCCCCGCCAGTTACACTGGCGAAGATTTGGTCGAGATCAGTTGCCACGGCGGGATGTTGGTGACCGCGCGCCTGCTGGAGGCGTGTCTACGCGCGGGTGCCCGCGCGGCGCGGCCGGGTGAATTTACGGAGCGGGCCTTTCTCAACGGCAAAATGGACCTCACACAAGCGGAGGCGGTGATTGATCTGATCCGCGCCAAGACCGATCTCGCGCTGCGCTCCGCCACCGAGCAGCTCGAAGGCAGACTCGGCGAGAAGATCACAAAGATTCGCCACGAATTGATTTCGCTGCTCGCGCACATTGACGCATCAATCGATTTCCCGGAGGAAGGCATCACGCCGGACGAAGGCGAAAAGTTGCGGGTGCGACTTGATTCTGTTCGCGAGCAAATCGCCGCGTTGCTCGCCACCGCCAATCAAGGCCGCATTCTCCGCGAAGGAGTGCGAGTCGTGATTTACGGCGCGACCAATGCGGGCAAATCCAGCTTGCTCAATCGATTGCTCGGCTACGATCGAGTGATCGTGAGCGAAGCGCATGGTACGACCCGCGATACCATCGAAGAAACGATCAATTTCGATGGTGTGCCGATTCGTTTGCTTGACACTGCCGGGCTACGAACATCGACCAGCGAACTCGAGAGCGAAGGAATTGCGCGCACCGAAAAATCGCTGCAACTGGCTGACTTGCGTCTCCACATCGCAGACCGCAACGCGCCGAAGCCTCCACATTTTGATGAACGGGCCGACGGCTCGAATGAAATCGTGGTTTTGAACAAAAGCGATTTGTCTGAAGACAGCGAATGGAAAAATTTCCATGCCCTGCGGATTTCGTGTGCCACAGGAGAAGGTCTGCAGGACCTGCAAAGGGAAATTCTGGCGCGCATTACGAAAGAGAACCTGAGGCCGGAAAGCGCAATCGCGATTAACACGCGGCATCGCGATTGCCTCCGCCGAGCATTAGAATCTTGTGATCGCGCAGGAGCAGCCCTTGGCCAGGGGCTCGCGTCGGAATATGTCGCGGTCGATCTGAACGAAGCATTGCGGGCCGTCGGCGAAGTAATTGGGGCGGTCGACGTCGAGCAAATTCTCGATTCTGTCTTTGGACAGTTTTGCATCGGCAAATGAAAAATGGCTACGAGCGATTCGTCAGGCCGCTTCTCTTTTCGCTGAATGCTGAAACCGCTCATCATCTCGCAATCGCATTGCTCCGTGGCGCATCACATCTCGATCTTGCGCTGCGCGGGCTCAAGGTTTTCCGTCCTCGGCCGAAACCGAAAACTCTCTTCGGCGTAAATTTTCCAAATCCAATTGGACTTGCGGCGGGATTGGACAAGAACGGCGTTGCCCTGCCGGCGTGGGCCGCCTTGGGCTTCGGTTTCGTCGAGATTGGCACGGTGACCGCCAAAGCACAACCGGGAAATCCGAAGCCGCGCATCTTTCGTTTCCCGGAACAAGAAGCTCTTGTCAATCGACTCGGTTTTAACAACGAAGGCGCGCATGCGGTTGCGGAACGACTGTGGAAACTGCGCAAGACCGGACGATGGCCGGCGGTTCCGATCGGGATCAATATCGGAAAATCGAAGGCGACGCCGCTTGAAGATGCAACCGGCGATTACCTCCACTCTTTCCGGTTGCTTCGTGAGTTAGGTGACTACATCGCGTTGAATATCAGTTCGCCGAATACGCGCGGCTTGCGCGAATTGCAGGAACCGGCCGCGCTTTCGCGATTGCTTCGCGCGATTCGCGATGAAAACCGGGTAGCGCCGAAACCGTTGCTTGTGAAAATTTCGCCTGACCTTTCGTCTACGGAATTGGAAGAACTCATTGTGATATGTGAGGAAAATGAAGTCGCGGGAATTATCGCGGCGAACACGACTCTCGATCATTCGTCGATTCCGACGGGGAGAGATCAAGTAGGAGGCTTGAGCGGAACGCCGCTGCGCGAAAAATCGACGGCGCTGGTGCGCACCATCGCCGCAAAATCAAAAATCCCGGTGATTGCTTCCGGCGGAATTTTTGGCGCGGAATCGGCCCGGGAGAAAATCGATGCTGGCGCGCAGCTCCTCCAGGTCTATACGGGCTATATTTATCGCGGACCGGGGCTTCTTTGCGAAATCATTGAAAGTGACATCTCTTTTTGACAAGAGGCTGCACTTTTGGCTTACGCTCAAGAGCACATTTAAGCAGACGCGCACTGCACGATCCTGCCGCGATTCATTGAGAGGACGTGAAAAATATGTTGCGTTGGGCTGTAATCTTTTTGGTCATCGCACTGGTGGCGGCCCTGTTTGGATTTACCGGCATTGCCTCGGCGGCGGCGGGAATTGCGAAATTCCTGTTCTTTCTGTTCCTGGTGATTTGCCTGATCTTTTTTATTATCGCTATTTCAGCAGGCAGACGAATTCCGTAGCTCAGACGAACGCTGTGGCGCTTCCAGGCTGTGAGCCAGCAAGATTCCCGACGGACGAATCGGTCCGAGCCTGTGCTACGGCGTCAGTGACGGCTCCGGAGTAGACTCACGCAGTCCGCGAGCGCGATGTCGATGGCGATCTTCGATTTGTTGCAATTTGAGGCGTTGCTCGTCGGTAAGACTGGTAGCCATTTCACGATGGGCTTCCGTCATGATTTCATGGACGCGTTGGCCAGTATCTCGTCGTACTTGTTTCAGTCGCGCGGCGGTCTTATCGATGATCGGCGATATTTGGGCGACCTGTTCCGGCGTCAGGTTGAGCTCGCGGGTGAGCCTCTCCTTCATTCTAACGCCTATTAGTCTGGGGTGATGAAATTCAAAGAAAAGATGCCGGGCGTGCAATCCCCCAAAGAAAGCGCCGGTGATTCCCCCGGCGATGAAGACGAGGATAAAGCCGCCAATCAGCTTCCACTGCAATGCGCGATTCATTTCAAAAATTCATCCTGGATCGCCGAATCCGCGAGGGCGAACTCATTCGTGAAAGGCTCACCGACTGTTTCTCGGCTTTGCTGGGCTTCGCGAACTGTTGCAACGGTGGATATCACAATCACCGCCGCCGCCAGCAAGGCGACGCGCCGAAGTAGAGGCGCCAAGCCATTCGCCTTTTTCGGACCCGCGTGCCAGAGCGCGAGGACCCGTGTGTCGAATCCAAACGGCATCGCCGCAGGAACATCCTCGCTTGCCTGTGCGGCCGACCGCAGCAAACGATTAACTTTTTGATCGACATCTTTCATAATTTTTCTTTTGCCGAAATCTTGGCGAGCTGGTTTTTCATTTTTTGTCGGGCCCGATACGCCCGCACTTTAATAACCGCCGCACTCCAGCCGGTGATTTTTCGGATTTCCTCAACGGAACGTCCCTGCAAATATAACAAATCGATCGCCAGGCGCTCGACCGGTTTTAGGGCGGTAAGAAGGTGCTCGACCAATTGGCGCGAAGCAAAGCGCTGATCCGGCCCCAGCTCTTTGGACGAGGCGGCAAGATTCTCCACCACTGCTTGCTCCTCTTCGCTTAGATCGGCGTGACGGAGTTCAGGCCGCACCTTTTCCGACTGAATTTGATTGAGGCACGTATTGACCGCGATGCGCGAGACCCAATGCTCCAGTGGCACCTTGCCGGAAAATTGAGATAATTTTTGAAAAACTTTGATGAAAATCATTTGGCAGAGGTCCTCCTCCGCTGTTCGGCGCGGACGATGCGCGCGCACCACTTTCGCCACGAGCGGATAAAGCTGCTGCACCAATGCGCGAGCCGCTTCATCGTCATGCTGAAGCGCAGCCTCGACCAGCGCGCTTGCATTAGAATCATCCATGTAATTAAGAGCGCATCCACACCATTGATTAAGACCGGCCTCGGTGCCTTGCGGTTACAATTCCTTCAGGTTATCCCAGAGGAAAAATGTAACCGGCAAGATTCCACTCCGGTCATTAGCTAAAGAAGCGCAAGAAGCGCTTAACAAAATAACAAACGGAAACAAACTATGAAACGAAACGTATTAACATTCGCCGCCGCAGGCGCGATCGCCCTTGGCAGCTTCGCCGTCATGCAAGCAGCACCCGGTCACGGCGCTGGCGGCTGGCACGGACACGGCTTTGGCCTCCAGCGAATAACGGAGAAGTTGAATCTGACCTCCGATCAACAGGCCAAGGTTCAGCCGATCATGGATCAGGCCAAACCGCAAATCGCCGCCATCCACCAGGAGGCGATGCAGAAAGCCAAAGCGGTGATGGACAGCACTCTGTCGCAGATTCGACCGCTGCTCACGGCAGAACAGCAGAAGAAGCTCGATGACATCCAGAAAGCTCATCAAGACATGATGAACGCGCGCAAAGAGCTTCACGACGCAGTGCAGGAATAACTCCAGTTCATCAGAGGGGGGAGCGGCGGCGATCGGGAACGATTGCCGCCGTTTTTCTATCCAAGGAAAGATCCCCCACCAGTCCGGCGATCCTCGTGTCAAAGCGGCGGTTCTGGTCGTTTCTCCGACTTTCCTGTCCACGAAAGCAGAAGCGTAATTACACCCAGTGCCCCCAGCACCGCCGCGACAGCAAATCCGGCGGTGGAGATCTCCAAACGTGAATGAAAATCCATTTTTAACCGGGCAGCCATGCCGATCAGAAAGCACAAAAGAGCCATGTAGAAGAGAATTACGCTGATCGCCTTGCAAGTGTCGGATGACATTTTCATCGCCGGAATTGTATTGCGTCTGCGTCAGACGCCAACTCTAATCGGCGTTTCCTTCCAATTCGCAGACATCGAATTAAGCTGAGCGAATGAGAACGTTCGTTCAGTGGATCTCGGCATCAGTCCTTCTGGCGACCGCCGCAGACATTGCTAATTCCCAAATTGATCGGATTACTGGGAGGAATTTCGCCACGCGGTCGGAAGTCCTGGCGCGGCACGGAATGGTTTGCACAAGCGTGCCGGGGGCGACGCAGGTCGGGCTCGACATCTTGAAACGCGGTGGTAGCGCCGTCGATGCGGCGATCGCCGCAAACGCAACGCTCGGCTTAATGGAACCGGTCTCGAATGGAATCGGCGGTGATCTTTTCGCCATTGTTTACAACGCGAAAGAAAACAAACTTTACGGAATTAACGGGAGCGGACGTTCGCCGCTCGGTTTGAGTTATGATCAGATGAAAGCCGAGCTTGCGAAACTGCATCGCGAGACCATTCCGCCGGTCGGCATGTTGCCGATTAGCGTGCCCGGGACGGTGGATGCCTGGGCCGAGCTGCATAAGAAATTCGGCAAACTGAAGTTGAGCGACGATCTCGCCCCCGCAATTCGTTATGCCGAGGAAGGTTTTCCGGTCACCGAATTGATCGCATACTATTGGGCGTTTGGGCCACGTCTTTACAAAGGTTTGCCCGGCGCATTTCTGGAAACGTATACGCTCGACGGCAAAGGCCGGACACCGGCGAAGGGCGACATTTTCAAAAACCCGACGCTCGCGAATACTCTGCGATTGATCGGTGAAAAAGGGCGCGACGCTTTTTACAAAGGCGAGATCGCGGACA